>Ga0118677_10000129_pt1 | contig 151324 bp, 137 predicted proteins | sample AliMusrvi5mmetaG_FD_86154 | JGI IMG/M metagenome (GOLD analysis project Ga0118677, IMG submission 86154) | reverse complement strand
TGATTTTGGACGCCCTTCCAACCCCGCTCTGAAGAGCGGGGCTACCAATATGCAACTGCCTAAGGCAGTTATTCTATCGAGCAGGTTGTTGGTTATCCAGCCATTACGTGATTTAAATGATGGAAGAGGTAAGAACACAGGTAACTACATCTCCGTTCAGCGGAACGTAAGTAAAGGAATCGCTGTTCGTTCCGGTGCTTAAACCATTCACCTGCCAATGGTATAGCGGAGAGGTGCCCCCGCTTGTCGGGAAGGCCGTAAATGTGACCGAGGTTCCCGAACACACCGTAGTGGAGGTGGCAGTGATGGTAATGTTAACCACCGGAGTTGTAATACCGGTATCTGAATCGGCTATTCCGGTAAGAAATACATTTCCGGCTTTGTCGGCTGCGCATCGTCCGAGATCCTCTTCATTGGAGCCTCCGTAGTAGGTTCCCCAGATCCTGATGGTGGTGGGATCGATCACCAGCAATGCATTTCCCGGAATGGGCTGGTTCACGGAAAATCCATACACTCCCTCCGATATTTTTCGAAAATGTGCCTTGATCTCAACCCGTGAAGCATTCACCAGGTAATAGCTTTCGGGGATCACCTCTTCCACATCCCCAAACCGTGTCGCGAATGTGAGGGTATCCCCGTTTAGGGAGATGGAATCCGGACCGTCAATTTTCAACCGGATATTCCTGATATTTCCTCCCGGATGGATCACAAAATTGTACTTATATCCGTGTTCAGCCTGGGTGAAAAACTCAAGGTCGATGGCCGGATAGATCTCTCTGCAGGTAACGGAGGTGAAACTGCGTACCCCGGTAACCGGTGTTGCGGACGTATAGTAATTTCGGTAACCGGCTGAAGGACCGGAGGGGATCACCCGGCAAGCGGGGTTGGAGTTGAGCAGTGTAAAATCGAGGCGATGGAACTGGACCTCTCCCCCCGACCCCCATTCCTTATGGCGAGGGGGAGCATAGAGATCATAGCTAAACCCTCCCCTTTTCAGTTGGACATTGATTCCGGGTGTATTGAGCAGATAGAGAACGGCAGGGTTGAGTTTGTTGTTCTGGTCGATGATCTGACCTTTGTTTTCTATGAAGCCGGCGCTGGACTTTTGATTCTTTAGAAGTGCCTCGGTCTTATTCGATGCCTTAAGATCGGGCGAACCGCAGATGATAGCTGTTAGAAGAACGCTAATTATTGAAGAGGAAAGAATTCCCTTCATGCTGTAATGGATTAATAAGGCAAATTTAAAAGGATTTATGATAATAATAGAGACAAAGAAATTATCCTTTAGGTTGTCTGATTTCATTGAGAAATTCACTCAAGGATTGATTTTTCACCTTTCCGGTTTGCATAAGATGAACTTCCTTAAAAGCTTTGGTGAGATCTTCTTTCAGCGACAGCTCGTTTTCGGCCCAGTCTTCGGGGCCAACGTCGCCCCAGTCGCCCTTGGCGTGTCGGGCGAGTGCTCGCGATATGTCCGCGGGCGCTATCGTTCGGTCCACGGCTGCGGTGACGTAGAGCTCGCCGAGCGGGAACCGTCCTGGCTCCTTCATGACGTAGATTTGAGTCATGATTGATGTGTTAATGTTTGGTAATGAAACCGAGCGACTACTCGGCTTTTGATGGGAAACCGCCTCGGCGGCTTTTCCCCTTGCGGATCACCTGCGCGCCTTTCTGGCCGGCTGTGATGCCGTTGCGGTAGCTTTCGAGGACTTTTTCGGAAATCCATCTGGCGATGGTGGCCGTGTCCTCGGCTCCGTCGAGCTTTTTCAAAAGCTCTGCTTCAAACTGTTGGATGTATGTCATCTGAGTTTGTTGATTTGGCTGTTAATGTTCGACCTTTGTGCGTGGCGTCGGTGCGACGCTCGCACTCTTGACGCACCGTCCGAAGTCAAGGCGAACGCCTTGACCGGATGGTATAATGGAAAGAGGCAGCGTCGAACGACAGCGAGGGGCGGTTCAAGGGGCACAATCGGCCGCAGGCCGACATGCCGTTTGCGACAGGCCGGTGATCCTGGGTTCATCCCAAACCAGTATGAGCAAAAAGGGGCGGGAGTGGGGAATTCCCGGAGAGACATTCCCCGTTGCCGCACCTGCTCATTCCACCGGAATGAAGTCTTGGCGGGTTTGGAGCCGACAGGGCAACCGCTCCCGGCGGTGTCCCGACAGGCGGAAAACTCCCAAGTCTTCAGTTCCCGAATCAGTTTTTTTATTTTTAGGGGCGATTTATTTTGTGTCAATGTGTCTCGTTCGGGGGGGGGGATTTTGTCGCGAAGCGACGAGGGAGGTTTTGGGCGAGCACGGCCCGCAGGCCGCGCGCAGCCCGACAGCCGCGTGAGCGGCAAAACCGACCGAAGTCGGGGGTGCTGCAAGCGGAGCAAATCGTGACTAAACTATTGCGAGTCAAGCACCAACATACAACGGAACCCCTCCCCACCGTGGGGAAGGGTGTGGGGATACCCTAATCTTGGGGATTGTACTTGAAATAAGTTCGAACTTGCTCTAAAAGGCACCACCATCTTGAACATTGGTGGGTAAAGCAAAAGAGCCTCTCGTTTGAGAGGCTCTTTTGCTTATTTATTTGTCGGTTTTTTAGAACCCGATATTGACACCCGCGTTGATGTTGTGCGGGGTGTAATTGTTCCGTCCAAGCTCTGTCGAGTAGTTGAGATAAGTGCCAACTTTCTGCGTGATCTGGACACCAACACCCACTCCAATCACTAAGCTATCCGCACCCACCACCGGACCGTGTGTGGTGAAGATGTTGCCAGCGCCGTTGGCAAACCGGGCATCCAGTGCCGCGCTCTTGTCGAGATACTCGTGCTGCCATGAGAGACTGAGGTTGGGCGTGACTAGCGTCTTGCCAATGTGGGTCTCGCAGCTAGCCTGACCACCCAGTAGTGTCTGGAATGATTCGTCGCTTTGCTTGAGAAGCGTCAACGGCGCCATCGAACCGTGTTCCGTGAATTGATCGATATTCGCCTGTTTGTATTTCAAGGAGACCTGCGGACCGAAGCTCCAGATTCCGCTCTTCCAGTCATAGCCACCGCCAAACAAGCCGTTGAATTCTGTACCGGAGGTGCTGCCGGAGGCGATTCCACCAATCGTATCGCGACGGGTATCATAGCTGCTGATGCCACCACCGACCAAGGCGTTGACGTAGTAACCATTGTTAAACCAAGTCGCATAGAGGTTCGCATGTTCGTTGTCCACATCCACATTGCCGCTATTGGAGAGCAAGGCCCGGTTACTCGCATAACTCACAGACACGCCCACCACCAGGTTTTCACCAAGGCGACGGTCCAATCCAACAGTCAAGCCCATGCTGTTGAAGTGATAGCCATTAGAGTCATCGGTATTCACGCTGACAAGCTCGCCATTGCCTTCGACATACAGACCCCAAGGATTGTCTTTCGAAGCACTGAACACGCCACCATCACCAGCCGCCCAGATTTGGGAGTCCGCTTGATACACGGATTCCTGCGATTGGCCGGGGCCGCTATGATCGTAGAGGCTCAAGCGACTGGTGCTCAAACCATGGCTGCCAGCGCGCAAGTCTTGCAACCGGTTCAGCGCACTGTTACCACCCGCATCCATTCCAGCCAAGGCCATGCCTGGCATTGCGCTGAGTTGCGCCGGTGAAATCAGGTCAAGCGCACCGGGGATTGCATTGGTCGGGAGGTAATCAATGAAGTTCAACAACGCAATCGCACTCGGAATGCTGGAGGTCGATGTCGAATCCAAGCCACCGGCGGTCGCCCACTGGTTCGGTGTTAACTTGTGACCGAAGAAGTTCGTGAACGACAACTGATCCCACCGCAACGTCACATTGTAGGTGTTGTAAATCAGATTCGTTGTCAGGAACACGCTGTGATTGATGTAGTTCGTGAATGCCGAGAAAGTGCCGGTCACGCCATTACTGGCCACAATCAGGACTTCCGCATCCAAATGCTGCGGAACATAGCCATTGTTGTCAGTAATCAATGTGCCATTTAGATTCGCGTTACCGGTGACAACAATCTTCCCGTGGGTATTGGTACCGGCAATATAAACTTCCAATGTGCTATTCGCCTGCTGCGTATAACTCCCACCGACATTCACCGTAACCGGTGAGTCAAGCTGGAGGTAGCCATTCGTTGAAAGCACAAGGTCATTCGCAAAACTGCTGACTCCACTGGCGAGACGGAGATACGCCTGCTGGATTCCATCCCCAATCACGAATGCACTCAGATTCGAGACCGTCGCTGAGTCCAGATACACAGCGCCGCCATTGAACTGCACAACACTGTTTGCACCATTGGTCGCGATTAATTGCGATGCACTCAGGTCAGCTGCGTGAGTGACGAGTAATGTTCCGTTCCGAACATCAAGCGATTGATTCACGTAGAAGTATAAGTTGTTATCAAGCGTTAATTGATTGTTCGTGGACGAAGCATTCGCTCCAACAATCACATTATTCGCTGAAACTGCACCACCATTGGAAACAATCAACGAGTTATTGGCACCATTGTAACCGATGTACAGGTTACTGCTGACCAACCAGCTCCAGTAGCTCACTGCCTCTTGCGCTACGACCGTGTTATTGCTGCTGGAGGCGTTGTAACCAATGTATCCATTCACGCTGAACACGTGACCGTCGTTGGCGACGCTTAATCGATTGCTCGCACCGCTGTAGCCTACGTACAGGTCGCATTGGTTAGACCATACCGCAGAATCCACCAGCACTGAGTTATTGCTGCTGGAAACATTGTAGCCGATGTAACTTGTCGTGCCACTGCTTGGAATCACGGAAACATAGCCACTATCACTAATTAACAATTGGTTGTTCGCACCGTTATAACCCACATACAAGTCGCCGCTATTAATCCATTTCGACCCTGCTCCAGCGACCACCACAGCATTGCTTCCTGAGTGCGACCAGTAACCGATGTAGCCATTGATGTTGGAGACCACACCACCACTAATAATCTCCAACACATTGTTCCCACCGGCGCCATCCCCCACCGTCAAATCGCCAGCAATATTCCACGCTGAACCACCGCCGGTCACAATCACAAAGTTGTTACTAGAACCAGAGTGCCGCCCAATAAAGCCGCTCCCGCTATTCACCACACCGCCATTAGCAATGGCGAGCACATTGAAGGAACCAGAGCCACCGACCCAGAGCTGACCGGTGCTAGTCCAAACAGAACCAGCGCCGAGAACCAAGACTCCATTACTATTCGCGTTGGCATCGTTACCGATAATCCCATTCACACTGAACACTGTCCCGCTATTCTGAATGAATAGAGTATTGTAAATGCCGGACCCACCCACGGTAAGGTTTCCACTGTTAATCCAGGACGAACCCGCACCGCTCACTAATACTGAATTACTCGCAATGGTGCTACGACCAGTCCCGGAAACAAATGCGTTATAATCATAAACCTTGCCGCCGTTCACGATGGTCAGATTATTTCCATATGCACCTTCACCATCGCCGACATATAAATTTCCATATCCATTGTTGCTCCAAACAGAACCGGCACCGGTGACTAACACGCTGTTACTAATGCTGCCGTCATACCAACCGATTCCCGCATTACCAGTCGAGAAAACTGCGCCGCCATTGGAAATCACTAGCGAGTTAAATGAACCACTTTCACCGATTCCTAGAACGCTAGCATTAGTCCAAACTGACCCTCTATCAGTGACTAAAACGCTATTGGAGTTTGCGGATGAGCCTTCACCAATACTCCCCCACACACTGAAAACTGTGCCGCTATTGTTGATTGTCATGGAATTGCCGGAGCCAAAATAGCCAACACTAAGATTGCCGCCATTACTCCAAACCGAACCCACGCCAGTTACTAGCACCCAGTTATTGGTCGAACCACCATTGCTGGCAATGGTGCCGTTATTGTTGATGATCGTGCCGCCGTTAGTAATTACCAGTGAATTACCGGAACCATCGTTACCGAGAATCAGAGTGCCATCTACATAAAATTGCGAATTGCTGTCGCTGACTAACACTGCATTATTATTGCCATTTCCATTCAGGCCGATAGTCACACCATCGCTATACACATAACCGCCCTTATTGATCGTCAACTTGTTACTGCTACCGGAGTTTCCGACGTACAAAGTGGCATAGTTATTCCATTGCGACCCCAGACCGGTGACCAACACCGTGTTGTTGCTCGCACGAGTATAGTAACCAATACTCGCTCCATAACTTTGAACAGTTCCACCATTGGCAATCGTGAGACTGTTATTGGCTTCTGAACGACCGACAATTAGCTGATTGTTGATGTACCATCCCGAATTCGTTCCAGTTACCACAACCGAGTTATTACTTGCGCCCGGATGATAGCCAATATACGCACTGTGGTGGGAGTCGACATAACCGGTATTCGAGATGAGCATCGAATTACCGGCACCGTAATATCCGATGTATAAATCGCCATCGATATTCCACGCTGAATTCGTTCCGGTTACCACGACTGAATTGTTATTGCCGGATGTTGGCGCACCACTTCCATACCCGACATAAGCACCATCACTATAGACATGACCACCATTGCTAATGGTGAGCTTGTTGCTACTTCCATAATCGCCAACATACAACCAACCATAGTTATTCCAGTACGATCCCGGACCGGTGACCAACACCGTGTTGTTGCTCGAACGTGTATATTGACCAATCGTTGCTCCATAACTTTCCAACGAGCCACCATTGGCAACTGTCAGACTATTCCCAGCTTCCGACCGGCCAACGGTCAACACGCCATCAACGTACCATCCGGAATTCGTTCCGGTGACCACTGCGGAGTTATTACTGGAACCTGGGTGATAACCCAAGGTTGCGCCATCGCTATACACATAGCTGCCATTGGAAACGACGAGCGAGTTGAAAGAAGAATTGATATTACCAATGATTAGCGGCGACCCACCATTCACAATCAAAGTGCCGTTATTTAATAGGAGTGAGTTATTGCTACTGTTCGTCCAGCCAACGTACGCCGGACCGTTCACACCAATCGAACCACCATTGTTAATCGTCAGCGCGCTATTGTTCTCCGTGTACCCAACATAGAGCGTATTCGCGTAGGCCGAAGACGCCGAAACCAACCCAGTCGAAGAATTGTTGAAAATCAGTTGATCCACATTCAACAAACCCGAGCCGCCGGTAAGCTGAAGCACGGAACCATGGTTAAACGTAAGGGAATTACCATTCAAATCTAATCCAGAACCATAAACCAGCACAGACGACCCGTAATTGGCAGTGAACGCCGCAAAAGAATCGACATGGCCACCATTCTGAATAACTAAGGTGCCGGCGGACGGGAAAATCGGACCAGTGCCCAACAAGATGCCATTATCCACTTCCAGAGCGCCATTATTGACATTCACGAAACTACCACCGTAAACTTGGAGCGTATTCGCATATCCCCAGCTGAGTGAAAGCTGCGGTCCGTTGCCATTGTAGACCGTCACATTGCCATAAGCTGGAACGCTCGATGGAGAACTACCACCAAACCAATTGGCGCCGTTATACCAATCGCCATTTAAGCCGCCAATATAGTTTTGGCCGAAGGCACTGCCTCCCAGAAGGGTGGCCACCGTCAATCCAAGTGTGATGGATTTCAAAAACCGCGCTGCATTTACATTCTGATTCTTCATACCTTCGTCTCCTTTGCGTTGTTCACAGTCTTATCAAAAACTTCCGCCAGACTAGCACCACATCCCAAATTGTCAAATCCTATAAAACCACCACACCCATTCACTTGACGCCAGTAAAAATTCCGTGTTACATTAGGCCCATGAGTACGACACTCATCCCTCCCAGCGCCAGGCGCACCACCGGCTTCGCGCGCCTCCGGAGCATCCTGGCCTTCACTTTGGTCGAATTACTGGCAGTGGTAGCCATTATCGCCATCCTTGCCGGCTTAGTTCTCGGCGGCTCTGTCTACGCCAAACGCAAAGCGATGATGTCCACCACCAAAGCCCAACTCGTCACCCTCGAAAACGCCATCGAAGCCTACAAAAATGACATCGGACTATACCCGACGAGCACTCTGACGCGCGCCGGCGCGACAAATAATGGTGGTACCTGGTTCGGTGCGGATAACATGCCATCGTTTTATGCATATTCAAATAATGCGCCCGGCTTGCAAATTATCATTACAAATTGGCCAAACGTTCAAAACAACTGGCTGCTATACCAACAATTAACCGGTACCGGTAAATCCTATTACACCATCAAATCCAATCAAGTAATTACCGCTGCTCAAAACTGGTATATCGCCAGTCCATTGGTACTTTTGGCTGACCCGTATGGCACGCCGTGGGGCTATTACTGCACATTACCGGTGCAAGCTGCACAAGTGAATCAAGCCACGTTTGACCTTTGGAGTTATGGCGCCGATAAAACTTCCACCGGTGACGTCAGCGCCCTCGATGACATCACCAATTACGGTCGTTAATTTTATGAAGCCGCAATCATTCAGGCAACAGTCATTCACGCTCATTGAACTTTTGGTGGTGATTGCCATCATCGCTATCTTATCTGGATTATTACTACCGGCGGTCTCAAAAGCCCGCGAAAGCGGTCGCCGAGCCACCTGTACCAGTAACCTCCGTCAAATCGGTATGGGTTTTTCGATGTACGGCGGCGATAACAATGGCCGCTTAGCTCCAATGCAAGCCACTAACAATGTCACCACTGAGCATGGGCTTTGGTACTGGGCGGATTGGCTTCGCCAATATGTTGATCCCGCTTGTCCAACGAATGGCATAGGCTATTATGGGGTTTCGATTGGCAGCCAATACGACCAAACTTTAAATGGCGATTTTACGATTCCCTACAGTGGTAAAATTGCTTACGCCTCTCGCGTACTGCACTGCCCTTCGATGGGGAATTTTACTACCACTACTAATAACGGCCTGCATTACTGCTATCATTACAACGACCAAGCATGCGAACCCGCTGTAACCAACTCTGCCGGCCAGTGGGGGCATCCCGCAGCCTACATCAAAGCCCCGAGCCAATTCTTTCTCGTAATTGACACCGAAAGCGCAAATAGAGGTGACTATCGCATCTATCCGGCAAATGGCAATACTGCCTCTACCCATGGAACAAGCCCATATTCACTCCCTTCCGTGACTCCGGCTTTGTTCCACAGTGGTCGCTTCAATGCGCTCTTTGCTGATGGGCATGTCTCCATCCAACCAGGTTCTCTAGTGACATACGGACAGCCGGGCTGCTACTATGACCCATCAAACAGCGGCCTCCTTACTCCCTTCGGTAACACGCCGACTAACGCACCGGGAAATTTTAACTAACCTCAGATTGTCGCGACGCGCTTGTTCATCCGGTCTTCTTGCTGCTCGATAGATTCCACCAACCGGAGCTGTGTCCGGCACCGGTCTAGATTGTGTCCTTCTCGGTGAATCTTGAAATAGACATCTCCCGAGAGGAAATCAGTCAGAAATCGCAGACCAATCGTAAAGGTGATTAGCTTTCCAGAAAAAGCCAGATACCCGCGCTCCGCCGGCGTGAGAAACTCGCCCGCTTCCGCTAGATAACCGCGCACCAGCGCCTCAAACATCGGAAACTGCAAGCCGACCTTGGATAAATCGCGCTCGTCTTCCTTCGCCGGGCTAGTCGTCGTCCGCACTTGGTCGCCGAAATCATACAACGCCAACCCCGGCATCACCGTATCGAGGTCAATCACACAAATCCCATCACCGGTGGCATCGTCCAGCATCACATTATTAAACTTCGTGTCGTTGTGCGTAATCCGCTCCGGCAATCCCGCGTCTATCAGCACCGAAGTCATCGGTTTGTGCGCCAATGCAAATGCAATCTCGGCTTTCGCGAGGTGCGCCCGGTTGTGCGCATCCGCCGCCAACGCCCGCTCCAGCGCGGCAAACCGTTTCGGCGTGTTATGAAAATCCGGAATCGTGTCGTGCAAGCGCGGCGCCGGTAAATCCGTCAGCAATTTCTGAAACCGGCCAAACGCCTGCGCCGCCGCAAACGCCTGCGCCGGCGATTCCACGGTGTCATAGGTTTTAGCTTTCTCAATGAAGATGTACACGCGCCAGTAATTACCGGCGTCGTCCCGGTGATACGCCAGCCCGTCCCGCGCCGGAATCACCGTCAACGTCTGCCGGTCAATGTCCGGCTGCCCGGCGAGCTTCGCACGGAGATGCGCGGTCACGCGTTGGACGTTTTCCATCAACGCCACCGGATTTTTGAAAACAACGTGATTAATTCGCTGGAAGATATACCGGACTTCTCTCCCATTCTGCCGGTAAGTGGCGGCAAAAGTGTCGTTGATATGGCCGCTGCCGTACGGCTGCGCCGTGAGAAATTCACCGGCGATTTGGAATTGGCTACTGATGGTTTGGAGGTTGTATTTCATTTTAGTTTTTGGCGGAGGATTGGTTTTTCGGAGGTGATTTTGATTTGCAACGACTCAATTTGATTGGCGCGACGCACTTTAACAGTCACCGGTAGCTCCGGCCGGTACTTCCACGGCAACCGGTAATACTCGCTGGCATCCACTTCTAATTCATCTCCGGTAACCTTCACCGTCGTCACCGTGTGATGAACCAGTTGCGCGAGAAACGCCTCGGTACTCGGTGAAAGCAACCGGTCAAACGCTTGATTCAACGGCTTCAGCACCCGCACCCAACCATCGACAATTTCGCCATTGCGCGCCGGATCAGCGTGCAAGATATGCGGCCAATGCATCCCGCAAACCGGACCATACGGTGTTTTTTCCGGCACCGGCGCAAGATGATTCCACCGAAACAAATCGTAGGAGCGCTGCACGGTAATTAACCCCCGGTCGAAACCAAACCACTCGTAATCCAATGGCCGCGTCTGTGGGAGTTCATCGCCAAACTCGTTAAAGATCGCTTGGATTCCAAACTGCTGAACCAGCTCCGCAAAGTTTTCGCCCGGCGCACCAAAATTATGTCGCCCGGCGCAGACTACGAAGGAACGAGGTGGTGGCCCCAACCGGTGCTGTTTGACTAATTCTAAAAAAAGCTCGAACCGCGCAATCACATCATGCCGGGGGCGCATCACGCCGGCGTCATCGTGCCACTCGGCGCGAGTCGCAATCCCATTTAACCAAAATTCGTGCATGATACCGTGCATGACGACTTCCAAATGCGCTTGATTGCTCCGGAGAATCTCAGCGCACTCTTCCATCCACGGACCGACATTGGCGCTGTTGTCCCAATTCGCACCCAACCACGAAGCCGTCGGAATTTTCCGCAACCGATTCTGCGTGTCCCAATCACCAAGAATCATCACCGCCTGCGGACGCATGCCAAGCTCGCGACCAAATCGGACAATCGCCCGATAATCCTCTGCGCCGTGGATTCGGTCCACACCGGTCCGAAACGGCTGATTCTCTTTATTGCCGTCGTGGCCATTGCGCCAGCCGACATCATCAATCACAATTTGCAACGGCATTGGAATGCAAGCTTCGGCAATCATCGAATTTCCTCTCGTAAAATATAACCGGCCGACTGTTTCCACTCACCACCGGCGGCAATGTGGTCGAGCATCGCTCGTTGCAACGCCGTGTCACGCGGAGCAGTCGCTAGCTTTGTCACGCGACCACCGAAGACACGTTCCCACATTTGTTCATCAGTTCCGTTCGGCACCGGTAATGGATGGAACCGGCGCAAGAAGCGCACCAAATTCGATTCCGCCGGTAACCAGCGTTCCAACTGCCGGTCCATCATCCACGATTCGCAGGTGAACGCCGTAAATTTGTGTTCCGGAAAATGTCGCGGAAAGAAATCACACGCGTGCCGGAAGGCTTGCCCGCACGCCGCATCGTCGAGCTTGCCGGTGGCCGGAATGTGGACTTTCAAGACTAAGTCGCCGATTGCGAATACTCCCGGCACTGCCGGCAAATTGAAATTGCCAATCTCAAATTGTAACCGCCCCAAAGCATAGAGTTTGCCGCTAAAGTGAAAGCTGAGCCACTGTGTATTCTCAAAACCCCACCGGCCCTGTTTCTGGCGGTAGTCGCGCATCCACAATTCCAAATCCAACAAAACCGCTCTCGTCAGCGCTTCCGAAACGCCGTGAGCAGCATGAAAAGCGCGAATCTCCGGTAACCGTTTCAGTAGGTCGATTGCCGGTTGGAGTGCGGGTGTCGGCTGGCGAAATACTTGGACGGCTTCGTCGCTGAAACCAATCCACTGCGCCGCTTCGATTGCGGCACTGCTGTCGGATGTGGCTTGGGTTTTCATCGGAGTTTTTTAGCTTTTCATTTGCCGGAAATAAAGTAAAAATAATTATCGCTTTCAGCGTGACGCCATTCCGGTGTCAGAAAAGGAAATATCCATTATGAAAAAAACGCGTTTTGTCATTTGCGGACTCAGCACCCGTGGAATCTATCACTTCATCCGGCCACTGGTTGGCAAGAATACAGATGGTGGGCCAAACTTTACCACTCACGCTGAGCTAGTCGGCATTCTCGATGCCGATCAAAAGCGCGTGGAAGAATTTCTCAAAAAAGAGAGCCTTCACATTCCTTATTATCCAGCCGACGCCGTCCACCGGATGCTCAAGGAGACCAAACCGGATGTCCTGATTGCAGTGGGACCGGATGTGACCCATTGCGACCACATCATAGCCGGTTTGGAAGCCGGCTGTAATGTCATTGCTGAAAAACCGATGGTGATTAACAGTGAGCAAGTCCGGCGCGTGCAAGCCGCCGAGAAAAAAAGCGGCCGCACGGTGCGGGTCGCCCACAATTATCGCTATACACCGACGACGAAAGTCGTCAAACGGATGATTCTGGATGGGAAACTCGGCCGGATCATCAATGTCGAATTCACCTACAATCTCGATACCTTTCACGGATCAAGTTACTACTACCGGTGGAATCGAGACCGCGCTACATCCGGCGGCTTGAGCATTCACAAAGGCAGCCACCACTTCGATTTAATCAATTGGTTAGTCAACGACACACCGGTGGAAGTATTTGCATTTGGTGGCTTGAACTATTACGGCGCGAAAGGCGCATTGCGGCCTCACGATTCACAAGGCAAACCGTTGTCGGCTGCCGAAGAAAAAAAGAACTGCCCCATCTTTCAGAAGCATTACGCAAAGCGGCTTGCGCCGGAGAGCAACGAAATCTCCACCAATTGGGATCCGCTCAATCTCCCCTATGACGTTCAGTATCCACCCGAAAAACGTCGGTACATCTACGACGACACCATCAAAATCGAAGACACCTATAACGCCGTCGTCCGCTACCAAGGCGGGGCAACCATGTCATATTCCTGCAACTTTTGCACTCCGTGGGAAGGCTATATTCTCGCCATCAATGGCACGGCCGGCCGGATTGAGACTTCGCACCGCACCGACCCCGATCCAACCGGCAAAACAACGCCGGCCCCTGAAACCGGAATCATCACTTTCTATCCGCTCTTTGGCGGCAAAGAAGTCACTGAAGTTCCACCGGTGGCTGGTGGTCATGGCGGTTCCGATTTTTTGATTCGCGATGACCTGATTCTCGGACCGTCCGCTGAATCCAAAGAATTGCAATTAGTCGCCGGCAGCAACGAAGGCGCGTATGCCATCGCCGTCGGCGAAGCCGTCTGGCGCTCCATCCAAGAACACCGCTCCATTTCAATTCCCGGTCTGCTCGCTGGTAAATATTAAATAAATCCACAAAATACACCGGAGAAACTGGAGCCCTGAATGAAAGTGTTCTCATCGGTCGCCCTCGTAATTCTATTGCTAAGTTCGTGGACTGCGGCTGAAGAAAAATCCACCTCGATTACCGGCTGGCGCGGAAACTGGACGGGGCGCTTTCCGGACGCCACGCCGGTCACCAACTGGTCGGTGCGCCCGAAATCCCCAATGGATGGTCTCCGGTATCAAGCAGCTAGGCCGGGCAAGGATGACACCGGCGCGAATGCTAAAGAAGTCTGGGCTGGCGATGTCGCACAATGGTTAATGCTCACCGGGTTCAATGCTAAAGATGCTACGACCGCATTGGATGAGCCGATCGTACCGGACGAAGCTGCGTTGGAACCGGCCGCCGGTGATCAGGTAGCCGGTCAGGAGTGGAAGCTCAATTCCCAGAAAGACTACCAGGATCTTTTCACACCCGAGAATTTCAAAAAATATCAATATGGCCCCTACGGTCTTGGAACATATGCTCGATTCTACGACCTCATCGGCGATGGCACAAATACCGCTAGCTATGCCCACACCTATCTGTATGCCAAATCCGCCGGTAAAGTCTGTTTGATCTTGAATCACGAAGATGGATTGAAGGCCTGGTTGAACGGCAAAGAAATCTACAAAAGCGAAAAGAAAGCCCGGAACTTTCTTGCCTACGAGCCGCGGAATGACTTTAAGGCGTTTCGGGTTTCTGGTCTTTGCCCGCGTGTGGATGTCGATTTGAAGCCGGGCTGGAATCGGTTGCTCTTGAAACTTACAAAGAAGCAGAATTCCAGCACCTTCAGTTTGCGAATCACTGCGCCGGCGGAAACGGAGTATGCAACCACCAATATTAAATGGATGACGCGTTTGCCTGCTTGGTCGTTATCGAGTCCAATTGTCGTCGGCAACCGGGTCTTTGTTACCAGCGAGCCGGATGAATTGGTCTGCATCAACCGTGCGGATGGGAAGATTCTCTGGCGACGGGCCAATACACTCTATGATGCCACGACGGAGGCGGAACGAGCCGGGAATCCGATTTTTGCAGAGATTGCACCGTTGGCGACAGAATTAGCCAAGGGAGCGGAGCAAAATCGCGCAACCGAACTGCGCGGCCAGATTACCAAGCTGCTGTATAAAATCGATCCTCAACCATGTGGAAAGTATGATTGGGTGTCGAAGAATGGGCATTTAACAGCTAACGGGTATACCCTACCAACCCCAGTGAGCGATGGTCAGTTTGTCTATGCCTACCTGACACCGGGAGTTGTGGTTTGTTACGATCTAGAAGGAAACCGGCAATGGATCCAGAACATTATGGATATGGGGATTGCCAAGGATAGTCACGGGAAGTTAAGGCGCACCTTTCAAGACGTTGCGTCGCCTTGTCTCTCTGGCGACCGGTTGATTGTTGATCAGGGCAACTTGCGAGCCTTTGACAAGAAGACCGGTAAAATCGCTTGGGATACCGGCATTCTAGAAAAGGGCTATATCGAAGCCGAAGGCGGGATTCCTGATTTTACCTGCAATCAGTCGTGCGTACCATTTCGACTGAACGGGACTGACTTTGTACTAGGAGACCGCGGACGAATTGTACGAACCGCCGACGGAAAGTTGATGCAATCCAGTCGAATAGCGCGTGGGAATGCTTGGACGACACCGGTCGTTGAAGGCGATATGGTCTATTTTTGGGGTGTAGGGAAACAGCAGATGACCATCAAAGATGACATGGTCGTAATGACAAAACTCGGCGCAATCGACCTCGGTTCAAATATAACCGACTTTCTGGTGTCATCTCCATTAATCGATAATGGGCTGATATACACTCTCAGCCCGTATGGAATCCTGAATGTTACGGACACAGACACTTTAAAACTCGTTTACTCTCAACGCCTAGAGATGTGGCCCCGGTTAGATTTTGATCACATTGGAGCCACGGCTAGCGTGGTGCTCGGTGGAAAATATATCTACTTACTAGACAACCAAGGAATCTGCGTGGTCATTGAACCGGGGCGCACCTTCAAACAGGTGGCCTACAACCGGATGGATATGCTACTCCAGCACCCATGGCCGGTCGGTACGCGCGAACGAACTCCCAGCGCCCCTGTTTTTGCCGGTAAGGATATTTTTATCCGCGGTGAGAAATATCTCTATTGCATCGGCGCAGAAAAATAACTCTGGCAATTAGATTCTTGCTCGTTGCATTTTCCCAGACTGGAAGGTATTGTTTTCCTTTGAAGTATGGTTCGTATTCGCACTAGTCGTTTGGCTATGAGAAGCGTTTTTGTTTGGGTCATGTTTGCCCTGTCAGGTTATGCCCAAACCAATCCGCCACCGGTCGTTCCTGCAATTGCCAATCTCGCCCCAAAAGTTGTCGACGCCGATGCGCACCGGTTTTTTGAGAAATACCGGGAAGCAGTTCTACTCGTCCGTGAAGGTCATCTCCAAAGCGCCGCCATCACGATGGATTTACTTTCGCACACGATTCACGGCTCGCCGTGGCTCGACATTGCACTTCTCAAACACGCTCAACTCAACGAAACCGCCAACGACCGCGCCGCTGAAGATAATTACACTCTCATCCTCCACCGGCTTTCCAATGCGCCGTATTTTCAAAGCAATGCCGAGCGTACCCAACTTTTCGGCGTTGCGATGCGCAACACCGCGTACAACGGCATCAATCGCATTCGCCTCCGGCGGCTCCGCGACGCCATTAATCGCTACCACAACCGGTACGCTGAATATCCAGAGTCACTCGCCAAACTCGCCATCCTCGGTTACACCGACATGGAAAATATTCACAACGCGAACAACCACCTCTTCCGGTACCTTCCGCGCGAACCGCGCATGAATCCATTCATCACCTACCAGCGCTACGAAATGGAAACTATCGACCCAGAACCATTCACCGTGAGCAGTCCGATTCTCGAAGGCACATCGCAAGTCAGCGAAAATCCGCTCCGGTACGCGGCATTGATTCGTGTCCCCGGCACCCGAGATCCGGTGCGCGTTGTCGAAAATCAACTCGTCCAAAATTTCTTTGTCGTGACCATCGCTCATGACGGCGCAATTTTCTCCGCCGCCAACCGGGTCATCGTACTGGCGACACCGTAATGAAATTATTTTTCTACGGCGCCGACCAAACCACCACCGGTTCTCGGCATCTGCTCGAAGTGAACGGTCAGCGGCTCCTCATCGAATGCGGCATGTTCCAAGGCCGCCGCGACAAAACTATTGATTACAACACCCGTCTTGGATTCCTCCCCGGTAGCGTGGATGCGTTGGTGGTCAGCCATGCGCACATTGACCACACCGGCATTATTCCGGTGCTGTGCCGGGACGGATTCAAAGGGAAAATTTTCGCCACTGCCGCCACCACCGACCTCTGCCGGTTCATGCTCGTGGACAGTGCGCACATTCAGGAACAAGACGCCCAGTTCCTCAGTAAAAAACTCGCGAAGAAACATCTTCCACCAGTCGCGCCGCTCTACACGCAAGCCGATGCCACCGCGGCGCTCGATCAATTTGTACCGGTAGCTTACCACCAACCCGTACCGGTGATTAACGGCGTCACCGCCACCTGGATTGACGCCGGACACATTCTTGGTTCTGGCATCATTCTTCTCGACATCGAAGAAGGTTCACGCAAATACCGGCTCGCCTTCAGCGGCGATCTTGGCCGAGGCCACAACGACATTCTCTGCGACCCCGAAATTCCGCAAGATGTCGATTACCTACTCACCGAAAGCACCTACGGCAATCGCATCCACGAACCGCTCGGCGACGTGAATGACCGAGTTTGCCAGATTATCAATCGCGCCATCGACCGCCGTGGCAAAATCATCATCCCCTCTTTTGCCGTCGGTCGCACCCAACAATTGCTCTACACGCTTTACCAACTCCAACAGTCCCGGTGCATCCCTTCCCTGCCGATTTACGTGGACAGCCCGCTCGCCATCAACGCCACCACTGTTTTCCGCCGGCATCTCGAAGGATTCAATCCGCAATTCGCCGCGCTCATGCACAACGGCGACAATCCATTCAGCATCGTCAACGTCACCTACATCCAGAGCGTTGAAGAATCCATGGCGCTGAATGATCTAACCAAACCGTGCATCATTCTCAGCGCCTCCGGGATGGCCGAAGCCGGCCGCATCCGCCACCACATCCGCAACACCATCGAAGATAAACGCAATACGATTCTCATCGTCGGCTGGTGCGCGCAACACACTCTCGGCGCCCGGCTCGCCAGCGGCGACAAACAAGTTAACATCTTCGGCGAACTCCACACCGTCCGCGCCGAAGTTGACACCATCGACGCATTTTCCGGTCACGCCGATATGAATGAACTCCACCGGTGGACCGAACAGATTACCGGTCCGCAGCGTGGGATTTTCGTAGTCCACGGTGAAACCGAACAAGCGAATACTTTTGCCGGTACACTCCGGCAACTTCACCCCAGCTCCACCATCACCGTTCCCACCTACGGCGACGTCATCGAAATATGAAAATTGCGCCGGCAAAGAGTGAAAAACCTTATGCAGATTTGACGCCGACACGGATTGCAGAATTAGCGGCGTTGCTACCGGAGCAACCACGCGGATTTGGTGAGCCGTGTCGCAATCGTCCTACGTGGATAGCACTAGCGACGAATAAAAAATTCGCGGATGTGGTTCAGTCGGCAGCAACGCAAATTGGAAAAGATTTGCCGCCCTGGAGCGATGACCTTTATCTGGACTTTTCTCGAACTGGCCGGCGACCGGCCGGTGAAAAAATGATGGATGCCCGCCGCGAGAAAATCCAACCACTAGTTTGGGCAGAGTGCATTGAGAACAATGGCCGCTTCATACCGGACATTGAAAAAATGCTTCTCGCCCACACAGCCGAACCATCATGGACGCGTCCAGCACACGATCCCGAGTTGAAAAACTTTAACAGCACGGCCTACAGCGTCGACCTACAATCGTCAAAATTTGCGCACGAATTAGCACAGGCACTCTGGCTACTCGGTGACAAAATTAGCGCCGGCACCCGCGCAAAGGTAATTGCAACAGCGGAGCAGCGCATCTTCGCGCCACTCCGCGAATCCTTCCGCACCGGTAAAGGCACCCCCTTCCTCTATCGAGAAACAAACTGGAATTCGGTCTGTCTCGCCGGCAGTGTTGGCGCAGCACTGACCATGTTACCCGACCGCAACGACCGCGCGCTCTTCGCTGCCGCCGGTGAATATTACAGCCATTACTACCTCGCTGGTTTCACTCCCGACGGTTACTGCAGCGAAGGCCTCGGCTATTGGAATTACGGCATGTCGCATTTCCTATTGTTGCGTGAGCAACTCTGGCAAGCCACCGGTGGTAAAGTCGAACTTTTCAGCAACGAAAAAGTCCGCAATGTCGCGCTCTACGGCATTAATATCGAAATGATTAACGGTGCTTATCCGGCCATCGCTGACTGTCACTGGGGCACAAAACCGGATGTGGAATTTCTGAGCTACTTGAGTCGCGCGCTCGGCCTCGGTTTGCACCACCACGAAAACGCCTGGGATCCGGTCGCCCCGCGCGACCTTATCTTCGCACCGATGGAGATTTTTTCCAATTCATTAAACCGCGTGAAAACACCCAATCCGGCGAGCGAAGACATCCGCCTGCGTTCCTTTTTCGAGCAAGCCGGTGTGCTCGTTTGTCGCACCGCCTCCGGCGCAACCAAAACGATGAGCGCAGTCCTAAAAGGCGGTCATAACGCTGAGCCACACAATCACAACGACATCGGTTCCTTCACACTCGTCTATGGCAAAGAAGTACTCGTCGCCGACCCCGGCGGCCCTACTGTCTATAACAGCCGGACCTTCAGCGCTGAACGTTACACGATTAAATTGTTTACCTCTCTCACCCACAGCGTACCGGTTGTTGCCGGCCGTGCACAAATCCCCAGCCGAAATGCCTGCACAAAAGTTCTCAAAACAGACTTCACCGAAGCTCGCGACGAAATCATCATGGACATCGCCTCCGCTTACGAAGCACCGGAGCTAAAGAAACTAGTCCGCACATTTATCTTCGATCGGCGCGCCGGTAGCCTTACCGTGCAGGATGATTTTGAATTCAGCCGCGACTCCGCATTTGAGCTAGCGTTGACGACGCGAGCGAATTGGAAACAGATTGCCACCAATCAAATCGAGTTAACCGCCGGCAGCGAGCGCATCATCGCTGAAATCCAAGCACCATGCGGCATCGATGTCACGAGCGAGATAATTGCCGAAGACTGTTTACCGTTCACGCGCCTTGGTTTAAAACTCAAACAGCCACTCACCAGCGGTAAAGTCGTCGTTACTTTCCGCGCCGCCACTACGGAATAAGTTAATCGACGTTCAGTTTTTCGCGTTCTGATTGCCAAGCAACTGGACGAGGTCGGCTAGGATGTTCACCCCTTCGTCGAAATTCGTATCCGGTGCCGGCACCTCATTTTCACCGGTAGCCGGCTTCTTCGCGCCATCCGCTTTGGAGTTCTTCGCCGAATCGTCCAATACCTTGCACGTAATCGCCGCCACCGTATTCGTCCCACCGGTCAGACTCGCCAGTGTAATCTCCGTCATCTTCAACGGTTCAATATGCCGGACGGTGCGCGCTTGCTTGCGTAATTCCTCCCGGTGTTCGGTGGCGAGCTTTTCCGTCAGTCGTTGCGCCTCATTGAGCGAAACAGTTTTTTCGGCGGATTTATTTTTCAATCGCTCTGTGTCTTCGACGATGTAGCGAAATTCCGGATCTTGCGCCACCCGCATCGCCGCCAACCGTCGCAAAACATCCACCGGCGGCGCCGACTGGCCCCACCGGTCAATTTTTACCGGCCGAATTTCGTCGTAGGGCAGAAAATGCGGCAGATTATTCTCGCCGATTTTTGCGACATCGAGAATCGAAGGCAAAACAATATCCGGCGTCACGCCATGCGATTGCGTCGAGCCACCGGAGACTCGGTAAAATTTCTGAATCGTCAATTTCAAAGCGCCGGCACCGGTGGCATCTTGCGGTTTTACCGGCAACATCGGATCAATATCGAGGACTTGTTGCACCGTGCCTTTGCCAAAAGTAGATTGATCGCCGACGATGATGGCCCGGCCATAATCCTGCAATGCCGCCGCGCAAATTTCCGAAGCCGATGCGCTGACGTGACTGACCAACACGATCATCGGCCCATCAAAAAGCACGCCTCGGTCTTGATCTTGGCCGATGCTAATTCGATTTTGTGGGTCGCGAATCTGCACCACCGGACCTTCGTTAATAAATAGACCAGTCAACAAAATCGCTTCCGGTAATGAGCCACCGGTATTGCGCCGCAGATCAAGAATCAGTCCGGCAACTTTTTCATCGCGCAGCTTCAATAACAACTTTCGGACATCGCGCGAGGCGCTTTTGCCGTCGAGACCACCTTTCGGATCCATGTAAAATGACGGCAAGTCGATGTAACCCAGTTTTATTGTTCCGCCGGTCACCGGTTTTTCAATAATTTTGGCTTTCGCTTCTTGCTCCGTCAGTTTGATTTCGTCGCGAGTCAAAATAATTTCGGTGCGCGTCGAAGTGTCCGGTGCTGCTGCCGGAATAATTTTCAGACGAACAACGGTTCCTTTTTTACCGCGAATGTGTTCGACAACTTTGTTCAGCTTCATGTCCACGACATCCAGCATCGGCCCATTGCCTTGCGCGACGCCGACGATGCGGTCATTCACTTTCAGCCGTTTATCGAGGTCGGCTGGACCGCCCGGCACGACGGTGTTGATTTTGGCATAGCCATCTTTTGATTCCAGCACCGCGCCGATACCGGAAAGCGAGAGGCGCATTTGGATTTCAAAATCATCCTTCGACACCGGCGGCATATATTGCGTGTGCGGATCGTATAGCGACGCCAGCGAGTTCAAGTACATCCCGGTAATCGTATCGAGATCGTTTTCGCGCAGGTAACGCACCATGCTGTCGTACCGGCGCGTGATAATCTTAATCGCCTCTTCCGGTTTTTCTTTATTAAGCCGTTCCTCCAAAAGCTCATACTTCACTCGCTGCCGGAGCAAATCGCGCCGCTCCAATTCGGTGGCCGGCCACGGTAGCTCGTGCCGGTCCAGCACCAGCGTGTCGCTGCCGACAAATGCATAATTTTCTTGCAGCAAATCTTTAACCGCACCGGCGACTTGTTCGACGCGATTACTGTAGACCCGGTAAATCTCTAACGCCGGCTTGATATCGCCGACGATGAAATCATTGTCGAGTTCCGTGGCGAAATGTTGAAAACTCTCCACATCGCTCTGGAGAAAAAAGGTGTGATTGTAATCGAGCGCGTTGAGATAATTCTTCAACATTTCCTTGGCCATCGTATCGTCGAGGTGTCGGGCGGTGTAATGGCGCTCTTCCAAAAGTTTTGAGACCACCATCCCGACTTGGCCAGCTTCCGTCGTCGAAGTGAGTTCGGCGTGAACGCTGCCGGTGGCCACCAAAAGCACGCAGACGGTTCCGACAAAATTGCGAATTAAGATTTCCATGATAGTCTCCTCAGAATGTCATATTCCTATGAAATTACAACCCCGACATATTTACCTTGAAAACTGCGCCGTCCAGCCTGATGAAGAAGCCGATGCCAACTTCCAATAATTCATTTCCAGTCGTCGCCGTCACGGAACTCACTCACCGGTACGGCGACCGCATCGCACTCAACCGCGTGAACCTCGCCGTCCAACGCGGTGAAATCTTTGGCTTACTCGGCCCCAACGGCGGCGGCAAAACCACGCTCTTCCGCATTCTCAGCACCTTGATGACGCCGAGCGCCGGCAGCGTCCGCATTTTCGACCACGATGTCATCACCGAGCGCAACGCCGTTCGCTGTAAAATCGGCGTCGTCTTTCAATCCCCCAGTCTCGACAAAAAACTTACCGTATTGGAAAACCTCCGGCATCACGGTCACATCTTCGGCTTACACGGCGCAGAACTCCGGCAGCGCATTGATGAATTACTTCAGCGTTTCAGTCTGACCGAACGAGCTGACGATTTGACCGAAAAACTCTCCGGTGGCTTGCGCCGGCGCGTTGAAATTGCGCGTGGCTTGCTGCACCGGCCAGAATTATTACTACTCGACGAACCCAGCACCGGCCTCGATCCACGAGCGCGCCGGGAAGTCGGCGATTACCTCGAAGAATTGCGCGACCGCGATGGCGTGACGGCGTTAGTCACCACGCATATCATGGAAGAAGCGGAACGCTGCGACCGGATTGCACTGCTCGACCGAGGGCAACTCGTCGCGCTGGAAAAACCGTCGACCTTGAAAGACCGAGTTGGTGGCGATGTCATTTCCATTCGCGCTCACGACTGCGACCGACTGCGCACGCAAATCGAAAATCGGTTTTCAATCAAAGCCGGCATCGTCGACCGCACAATCCGAATCGAGCAAACTCGCGGCCACGAATTTGTACCGGCATTGGTCGAAGCTTTTCCCGGCGAGATTGAAGCCATCAGCGTCGGCAAGCCAACGCTCGAAGATGTCTTTATCAAATTGACTGGCCACCGGTTTGACGAAGTGGAGGCTTGACCATCGTGCTTGCTGGACGGTTTGAATTCATGGTAATTTCTTTCCCCAATGAAAGCCGGTAAGAAAGACGCGGCCAATCCGAGTTTCGAGCAAGCCATTCAGCGACTGGAAAAAATCGTCGCGGAAATGGAAGGCGCGGAATTACCACTGGAAGACGTGCTGAAACGTTACGAAGAAGGCACGCGGCTCGTGCGGTTTTGCACAGCGAAACTCGACGAAGCAGAAAAGAAAATCGAAATTTTACAAAAGAAAGCCGATGGCACGGTAAAACTAGAGCCGTTTGAGCCGGCGGATACCACCGGTGACGAATCTGAAGCCAAACTACTTTAAGGAGAACTGCAATGGGACGCTATTTGGAGATGATTAATTCGCCGGCGGATGTGAAGTTGCTAAATCAGGAGCAACTCATCACGCTGGCGCAGGAAATTCGCGATGAACTCGTCACTGCGCTCAGTAAATCTGGTGGCCACCTCGGTCCAAACCTTGGTGTAGTCGAGTTAAGCATCGCGTTGCATAAGGTTTTCAGCACTCCGAAAGACCGATTCGTCTTTGACGTCAGCCATCAGATTTACGTCCATAAACTTCTCACCGGTCGCCGGCAAGTTTTCCATAAAATCCGCCAAACCGGTGGGCCGATGGGTTTTGCGCTCCGGGAAGAAAGTCCGCACGATTGTTTTGGAGCCGGTCACGCCGGGACGGCGTTGTCGGCGGCGCTCGGCATGGCGGCGGGTCGCGATCACGCCGGTACGGATGAGCAGGTCGTCGCGGTGATTGGCGATGCGGCGTTAACCAACGGTATTACGCTGGAAGCGCTGAACAACATCAAACACACCACGAAACGTTTGATTGTCGTGCTCAATGACAACGAATGGAGCATTGCCAAAAACGTCGGCGCGATTTCGGATTACCTCAACCGGATTGTCACTAATCCCCGGTATCAAGCGGTGCACAAAAAATTCGAACACTTCATGCACCGGCTCGGTCCCGAAATCGTCAAAATCGAGCACAAGGTCGAAGAGGCTTTCAAAAGCTTGCTGGTTCCGAGCGTGTTGTTCGAGGAATTTGGTCTCCGGTACATCGGACCAATCAACGGACACAATTTGCCAAAGCTCATTGAAACTTTTGAATGGGCGAAAAAACAAGATACGCCGCTGCTGATTCACCTCCAGACTGTCAAAGGCAAAGGCTATGAAAAAGCGATGGAAGACCCACAAACCTTTCACGGTTGTGGCCCGTTTGACATTGCCACCGGCAAGTCGCCAGCCAAAAAAGAAGGCGCGCCGCCGAATTATCAGGATGTTTTCGGTGACGCTATGGTGCGCTTCAGTGATGTGAACAGTCGGCTCGTCGGCATTACCGGCGCGATGCCGAGCGGCACGAGTCTCATCAAATTGCAGAAAGCAAAACCCGAACGGTATTTCGATGTCGGCATTGCCGAAGAACACGCCGTCATCTTCGCCGCCGGCCTGGCGACGATGGGTTTCAAACCGGTCTGCGCAATTTACTCGTCCTTCCTTCAGCGTGCCTACGACTGCATCATTCACGATGTCGCGTTGCAAAATCTCGATGTGATTTTCTGTATGGATCGCGCCAGTCTTTCCGCCAACGACGGTCCAACCCACCACGGCCTTTTTGATATTGCCTACGGCCGGTGCGTTCCGAATGCGACCTTGATGGCACCGAAAGATGAAGATGAATTGGCCGACATGCTTTGGACAGCGTTGCAGCATCACGGCGCAATTATGATCCGGTATCCGCGCGGTGCCGGTGAAGGCGTGCAGGTGAAATCTCGTCCGGCGCTGCTGCCGATTGGCAAAGCAGAAGTCATTCAACACGGCACGGACGTGGCGGTAATTTTCTACGGTGCCGTTCAATCAATTGCACGTGGCATTGTCGCTGGATTGCAAGCGGAAGGCAAATCCGTCGCACTCATTAACGCCCGGTTTTGCAAACCGATTGACCAAGAAACGCTCGAAAAATACGGTCAGATTGCAAAAGTCATTTGCACCGTCGAAGATGGCGTTCTCATGGGCGGCTTCGGCAGCGCAGTCATGGAAACGCTCGCGGACTCGCATATTCGCACACCAGTAGTGCGCGTTGGTTGGCCGGACAAATTTATCGAACACGCCACCTCCAACAAAGATTTGCAGGATAAATACGGCATGAACGCCGCGACCGGTATTGCCAAGGTGAATGAAGCGTTGGCAATCGCCGCGCAGCCGCAGCAATTCCGAGTCGTTACCGCCGATGCGCGCCCGGCTTGATATTGAGCTGGTCACCCGTGGTTTGACCGCCAGCCGGGAGCAAGCAAAGCGCTTGATTCTCGCCGGTGCTGTCCGCGTGAACGGTCAACTCGCCAGCAAAGCCAGCGATACCGTCGTCGCTGATGCCGATGTGCAAATCACCGCCGGCGAGAAATTTGTCAGTCGCGGTGGCCACAAACTCGAAGCCGCGCTCGATGCATTTCAAATTAATCCCACCGGTAAACTCTGCGTAGACATCGGCGCTTCCACCGGTGGCTTTACCGATTGCCTTCTCCAACGCGGTGCGCACCACGTTCACGCCGTGGATGTCGGCAAAGGCCAACTTGCCTGGAAACTCCGGCAAGATTCCCGCGTGACCGTGCACGACGAAGTCAACGCTCGCAATCTTCTACCGGCACAAATCGGCGCACCGGCTGATCTCGTGACCATTGACGCATCATTTATTTCACTGACGAAAATCCTACCGGCAGCAGCGAATCTGTTGCGCTCCGGCGGACATCTAATCGCGCTGGTCAAACCGCAATTCGAAGCCGGTCGGCAAGATGTCGGCAAAGGCGGCGTGGTGCGCGATGCCGGCGTTCACGAGCGTGTGCAAGCGGAAGTGATTGATTTTGCCACCGGCAAGCTGGGACTCCATTTAATCGGCCGGTGTGAATCACCGTTACTTGGACCTGCCGGTAACAAGGAATTTCTAGTAGGATTCACCCAGCCATGAAATCGCGTCTTCCCAAAACTATCGGCATCGCCGGTAACCCAGCCAAGCCGGCGACTCGGGCACGGTTGCTGGAATTGCTCAGCTTGCTGGCGGCGAATAAAGTCACCGCGTTACTCGACCACGACATGGCGAAACTCGCCGGGCGTACTGGAAAAGATTTGCCGGGACTCGCGAAAAAAGCGGATATGATTTTTGTGTTTGGCGGCGACGGCACGATGCTGCGGGTCGCGCGGGAATTAGGCAATGCAGAGACGCCGTTACTCGGCATCAACCTCGGCAATCTCGGTTTTTTGACGAGCGTGCGCGGCGACGACCTACCGGAAGCAACCCAGCAAATCTTGGCTGGTAAATTTCAAGTGCAGCCCCGGTTTCGGATTGAAACCGTGTTGCGGCGGAATGGCCGGCGCGTTGAGAGTCATCTGGCGCTCAATGATGCGGTAATTTCACGCGGAACTTTTTCACGAATTGTCCGGTTGCGAGTGACAATTGATGATGTGCTGTTGACGGAATATCTGTGCGACGGAATGATTTTTGCAACGCCGACCGGTTCGACTGCCTATTCGCTGAGCGCCGGTGGGCCGATTCTGTTACCGGAAGCGCGGGCGTACATCTTGACACCGATTTGTCCACACGCGTTGAGTAACCGACCGGTGGTGGCCGGAGAAGATTCGATTGTGCGCTGCCAAGTGGCAAGCGCGGCTGGGAAGTTGTTGTTGACGATTGATGGGCAGGTGCAAGTGCGGATGCAAGTTGGCGATGAAATCGAAATCCGCAAATCGCGGCATGTAGTTAGATTGGTCAGTCCGACCGGGCAGACTTATTTCGATGTGCTACGGCAGAAACTAAAATGGAGTGGAGCGAATGTCTAAGACAATGAAATCGTCCGCAGTAAAAATTGCGGCGTTGCTAAAACCGGAAGTAATTAATTTAAATTTACAGTCACAAACCAAACCGGAGGCGCTACGCGAAGTGGCTGGGCTACTAGGAAAACGTGTGGCGAATTTCGAGGTGTTCTTTGGCGAAATTCTCGACCGTGAACGAATCAGCAATACTGCGCTCGGTCACGATGTCGCGATTCCACACGCTCGCACTGAGCAGTGTAGCGAAATTTTGATTGCTGTCGGACGGAGTGCCGCCGGTGTAAATTTCGAAGGCGAGTCACCGGTCCGCTTGGTATTTCTCATCGGCACACCTAAGCAAATGGTCGCTGAATATCTCCGGCTCGTTGGTAACTTGGCGCGTTTGCTCCGGCAAGACGCACTCCGCGAAAAACTCATCACCGCTCCGGACGCCGCCACTTTTATCACGCTGCTGGAGACCGCCGAGACGAGCGGCACAGCCTGACCAATTCCGTCAACTTTGCGAGGGCTGGGCTTCGACTTTCTTGCTAGGCGCGAGTAGCTCGGCAACATGCTCTTGCACTTCGGCGAGCTGATCCAATCGCAGATGCGGGTCCGGTACTGTGAACGACTCGCCGCTTTGCGCATGCTCGTAAATTAATAATTCGTTACCCGCTGCATCGGCAACAGTATCGCGATGTTTGAGGAGTTTTTTTCGTTCCAACATCACCGCCAAGATATACCGGGCCGCCGCATGGCTGGGATCAGTGGACTCGACTAATTTCCGCAGCAACGTTTCGGCATTTTCTTTCTGGATTGCTTCCGGTGGTGGCGGCGCCGGCATTTTAAATTCGCCCTGCCAGTACGACAATACGCTGGTCCGCTCTGCCGCCGGGAAACAGGTAACACACAAATCCCGACGCACATAGCCTTCTGGCGTCAGTGCGAGCAAGGTGTGGTAAGCTTGTTTATCTGCGAATGCTTGCCGGCAGCCAGTGCAACCACTCGACCTCGGCTGGATGTCCCATTCAGTCATATTTCCTTAAATCTCCAGTGATTGGATAGTTTTTGAGTTGTAACGAAAAGATGCATGGTGTGTTTTACTTGCCGATGGCTGGTAATTTGTCGAGGATTTTTCGGACAGCTTTCGAGAGAGTGATGGCGGTATATGGTTTTTGAATAAAGGCAACACCGGGGTTGAGTGCGCCGCAGGCTTCGGCGGTGCCGGCGCTGTAACCGGAGGTAAATAAAACTTTTAGTCCGGGATGATCACGTTGACCGGCATTCGCCAATTCTTGTCCGCCCATTTTCGGCATGACCACATCGCTGACAATCAATTGGATTTCGGTAATTTTTTCTTGAAGCTGCTGGAGCGCTTGTTCGCCAGTGGCGGCGGTGAGCACGCGATAGCCAGCTTCTTCCAACATCTGGGTCGTAATCTCGCGAACCGCCGTATCGTCGTCGACCAGTAAGATGGTTTCAGTTCCGCGAGCCAACTCGGTTTGCGGCGCAGCGCCGGTGGCGACGCTAGCGGTTTCAGTCATTTCTGGTAAATAAATCCGGAAAGTGGTTCCTTTTCCGACAGCGCTCTCGACGACGATATGACCGCCGCTTTGCTGGATGATTCCGTAGGAAATCGCCAATCCCAAGCCGGTTCCTTGGCCGACCGGTTTGGTGGTAAAAAATGGTTCGAAAATTCTTGCCTTCACTTCGCCGGTCATCCCGCTACCGGTATCGCTGACGGTCAGCACCACATAATTGCCGGGAGTGATTTGCGAGCCAACGGCGGCGACCGGCTCCTTGAGGGTGATGTTGGCGGTTTCAATCCGCAACTGACCGCCGCGTGGCATTGCATCGCGGGCATTGACGACGAGATTGATGATGACTTGCTCGATTTGACCGGGGTCGGCTTTGACCGGTCGCACTGCGCCGTAGAGATATTTCAACTCAATGTCCGCCCGAATCAGTCGACCCAGCATTTTCTGCAGGTTCGCCACTGTTTGTGTCAAATCGAGTGCTTGCAGTTCCACTACTTGTTTGCGACTGATGGTGAGCAATTGGCGGACGAGCGTCGAGGCGCGCTGTCCGGCATCAGTCATTCGATTAACGTTTTTGTAAAGCGGATCGGACGGCTTCAATTTCTTTAACGCCAACTCGCCGAAGCCTAACACCACACAGAGCAAATTATTAAAATCATGGGCGATACCGGTAGCCAGAGTGCCGACGACTTCCATCTTTTGAGATTGGCGCAGCTGCACTTCCAATTTCTGTTTCTCGGTAACATCGATTCCAATTCCGCCGAGGTACCGGTGGCCGTGTTGATCGGTGAAAAAAAACTTAGTGCATTGCCATTGCCGCACTACCCCAGCTGCGCAGTTGGTTGTTTTAGTGAACTGGACCGGCATTTGAGTCGCATAAACCTTCTTGTCGTTCTCTTCAATTCCCGGCACCACCTCCGGTGGCCAAACCTCAGCCGCTGTCTTGCCAAACCAATTACACAGTAAAACATTATGGTTGATCTCAAACGCTTTATTTAAATAAACATACCGGCCGCGTTCGTCCTTCGCCCAGGCGATCGCCGGCGCATTCATCATAAAGGCTTGGAACTGCTCCGTCGCCGTCCGCGTGGCACTCTCCGCGTGCCGCTGGCTGAGAATCCGGCTGATAAAATCAGCGGCGACTTGCAACAATTTCGTATCCTCTTCCTTCCAATCCTTGGACATCCGCTCATTCCCAAAACCCAAAAAGCCGAGAAGTTGATTTCCACTCAACAGTGGCAGCAAGAGCAACGCCTTGCCGGCTAATTTTTGTAAACTGTCACCATCCGCAAGTGCCGCCGGTGGTAATTTCCCCGTATCGATGAGTTTGACAATCGCGCCGGTCTTGAGTGAATCCAACGTCCAGTTCCAGTCGCTGGTCGGTCGATTTTTAAACTGAGCCTGCCGGTGGCTCTCGCCTTCGCGGCACCACTCGTGAGTGTTGTCCAGCGCCTTTCCGCCGGCACGCAATTGAAAGACAAACGCGCGATCCACACCTGAAAACTGGCCCAGCTCCGCTAAGGAAGCGTCGAGCGCCGCATCAAAATCGGACGTCGCAAAGCGCATGGAAATCGCCGCGATGTGGCTTTCAAACTTCAGCCGGTGGCGCGTATCCACCTCGGCGAGTTGCCGGAGCTTATCTTTCCGCCAATATTCCAACGCAAATTGCACATCGGCTACAACTTCTTCTAACAATTGAATTTCCGGACGCTGGAATCGCTCGTGTTTTTCCGCATACAACGTCAGCATGCCACTGACCGCGCCGTTCCGGAAGAGTTGCATTGCCGCCGCAGAACCAAAACCGGCCGCCTGCGCGGCCGGTGCCCACTGGGACGCGCGCGCATCGGTGGTGATGTTATTGCAAATAAAATTCCGCTTCTCGCTCATCGCGCTGCTGGCGGGGCCGGGACTATTCTGGGACGCCTCCACCGTGCTGCTGAGAGGCTGAACTAATTCCTTAGGTTCACCAAATTGCGCCACCGGTAGAATCTGGTGAGCACCGGTGTCGTGGCTTCCGAACCACGCCAGCTTGAAGCCGCCTTGCTCGACAAGAATGCGACAAACCTCCGTCAAAAGCTCCGGTGCAGACGGGGCTCGCACGATGACTTGATTGATGCGGCTTAACACTAAATACAACCGGTTGAGCCGGCGAATCTGGTCATCGGCTTGGTGTTTGTAGAGCGCAATCTCGATGACGACTTTTAGTTCCCGGTCCTCGAACGGCTTAAGAATGTAGCCGAATGGCTCAACCAATTTCGCGCGCTGTAAAGTCGCTTCTTCCGAGTACGCCGTGAGAAAAACGATGGGCCGGTGAAACTGTTTGCGGATTTCTTCGGCGGCGGTGATGCCGTCCATTGCGCCTTGCAACCGGATATCCATCAACACTAAGTCCGGCCGGTGCTGTCCAGCGAGTTCAATCGCCCGCTCACCGGTAGCGGCGATACCCACCACTTCATAGCCGTGCGCAACCAACCGCTGTTGAATATCCATCGCGACGATGGATTCATCTTCCACAATCAAAATGCGCCGTTTATTCATGAATCTGCTCGCCTTCCAAATATCAGACGGAAGGTTGTTCCGCTACCGGATTCGTGTTCCAACACACCGCCGAGTTGTCCAGCCAAGGTGTGCACCAACTGCATTCCGAGGGATGCCAGTTGCGCCGGTGCTTGTTCACTCGTAAATCCGACTCCATCGTCCGCCACGCACAACATCAGCCGGCCATCCGCGATGTGTTGCAGTGTGACCACAACCTTACCGGCGCGTCCGGCGGGGAACGCGTGCTTCAATGCGTTCGTCACCAATTCCGTAATCAGTAAACCACACGGAATCGCGGACTCCAAATCAAGCGCGCCGGCCGTCACCTCCGGTACCAGTTGAATCCGCCCAGCGACCGCGCCATAGGAATTCGCCAGATGAATGCACAAGTTTTTGACGTACACGGCGAAATCAATTTTCGACAAATCCCCGCTTTGATACAAACTCTCATGCAGCAATGCCATGGAGCGAATACGTTCCTTGGTATCATTCAGCGCGGCGGTAACGACGGGATTCGTCGTCTGCCGGGATTGGAGATTGAGCAGGCTGGTGACAATTTGTAGGTTATTTTTCACCCGGTGGTGAACTTCCCGCAACAACGCTTCCTTCTCATGCAACGACGCTTGGATTTTTTCGGTGGCCAGCTTGCGCGCCGTGTTGTCACGGAAAGCCACCACAGCGCCGGTGATCTCCCCGGCTTCGTTGCGCACCGGCGTGCTGGTGTAATCCACCGGAAAACTGGAACCATCTTTGCGCCAGAACACTTCGTTATCAACGCAATGCACCTCCCCATCATTCAAGGCCGCGTAGATAGGGCATGCTTCATGAGGATAGAATGTCCCATCGGCCCGATGGTGATGGATGAGTTGATGCTGCGGTTTCCCAATGATTTCGGCCGACGCGTAGCCGAGGAGTTGGGCGGCGACTGGATTGACAAAGGTGGTAATTCCATTGGCGTCCAATCCATAAACACCTTCGCCGACAGAATTCAACAGCAGTTCGGTGTAGCGAGTCGTTCGTTGCAATTCCACCTCGGCTTGGCGTTGCGCGGTGATATCTCGAAACGACCAGAGCCGTCCAATCTGCCGGCCATCAATCTTGACGATATTCGTGTAGCGTTCGAAAACTCGGCCATCTTTGAATTGCAGCGTATCAAAGCGTTCGATTTCAGAGGAATATAAACTCTGCACATCCCGGAAGAATTCCTCCGGATTAACCAGCTGCTGAGTGCTGTGTTGGAGCATTAACTCGTCGCGCCCGGTCTGTAGCAACTCGTCCGGCAGGCGCCACAACTTCGCGAACTGCGAATTGGTTAAGAGAACTTGACCGCGCCCATCAACCAAGAGAATCCCGTCGGCGGTCGCCTGTAAAACCGCTGCCAAACGCGCTTCGCTCTGGCGCAATTCGGCATTCAAGTGGTTTGCCAGTTGCCGGGCTTTGAGCCGCGACTTGACTAAATCGAAAACAAACCACACCAACCACATACCACCACTGACACTGCCAAAAAGTTTCAACCAGAGTTGGAGGAAATCCAGAGTGGAAACCGGCCTGATGGTTTTTGTAAATTGCAGAGTCCATTCGCGCCCGGCTGAAACAATGTGGCTGTGACCGGTTAAGTGTGCCGCGCCGACCGGTACTTGGTTGGCAGTCGATTGACTATCATAAAGCAAGGCTTCCGGTGTGAAAGCGTCACCGTCGAAGACCTCCAACCGGATTTGACGGTCACTGGTTAATCCCCAACCACCTAAAATGCCCTGCATTAAATCCCGCATCCGGTACGGACTGTAAACCCAACCCAGAATTGCAGCCCGGCGTTGGTCAACGGTTTCAATCGGCATTCCCGGCCGGTACACCGGCACAAACATTAACGTCCCCGCTTGCACATCTTCGCCAGTCTCTTGCACCAACTTCACTTTACCGGTGAGTGCGGGAGTATCTTGGTCGCGCGCTCTTTCCAGCGCCGTCTGGCGGACGGGTTCGCTCAGCAAGTCATAGCCGATGGCGCGAAGATTCCGGTTCATCAACGGTTCTAAATAGACAACCGGGCTGTAAACCTCGCGGTCGCCCGCCGGCCATACTCGAAAGTCGGGATATCCATCGGCACGAATCTGCTGAATATTTTGCGCTAACTCCGCGCGCGGAATCAGCAATGCAAAGCCAAATCCCTGAATCCCCGGTAGACGCTGTTCGATTCTCTGCCGCTCGGCGAAATGCCGCCATTCTTTACGGGTAATACCTTTCGCATTCCCAAAAAACGCCGCGCCGCTGCGGAGAATCTGCTCGTGGGCGCTCATCCGATCGATAATCTTGCCTCGAAGTTCCTGGCAGTCGAAGTTGAACTCGCGTTGCGCCGCCGCGTTGACCACCGGCTTCGTATAATAGACCGCGAGAGCGCCGGTAATCAGTGCGACTAAAATTCCAACGGCCAGAAAGCCAATCAGTCGCCGAGTTGTGAAGCCAATCTTATTCATTAGAAGTCTACCGGTGTAATTTCATGAGACCTGAGAAAACAGTGCCGACCGAAGACTGCCTTATTTGAATAAATCTAAGCAAGATTAAAAATCCTTTCCACTGACAGAGATAGGTCAGCTCGTTTGTGAGGGGATGACGTTCGATATAAATCTATTTTATAGTCAGAGACTTAGAATAAATCTTTAGAAATATTACTTCGGTCATTTGACATTATTAAATTATGTGGCAATTTAGTTCAAATTTGAATCCGCGATGATTCAATGACTAACCAAGTTTGTTTTCCCTCCCCGTTGAGGATTGTGTAGTTCGATTGTGAGTGCGTCAGGTTATGACACTTGATGACTCTTAGGTGAGTACCTCTAATCACCAGTTTACCAAACCTGGAAGAATTCCGGAAAATAATCATTCATGATTTCTCGTCGGTCGACATTGTGTCTGCTGACGAGATTGGAAAATTCGTAAACCAATAGAGGAAAAATGAAAACTAACTATCGTTTAGCAATCAGTTTGATCGTGTTGACCAGTATCGCAGCCAACGGTTACGCCACGTTAATCAACGAATCGGCGACAACTAAGTTACAGCCTACCGATTTCAAATCGACGCTCGCCTTAGGGCTATTTGATGCGAGCTTAGGACAATTGAATGACGTCCAAATCACTGTAACCGGTGAGTTGGTTGGGGGCCTACAGTCTGTCAACGGGAATGACGGGGAAGATAATAGCTACGGTCAAGGAACCGCGACTTATACCCTCAGTCAAACACTGGATATTTTTCAGGGTGCCCGGACAATGTTGACCATGTCCGATGTGACAACCAAGACTGTGAATCTCCAAGGGTTGTCAAATTCTGAAGGCGACCAAGGAAATCAAATTCAGGCGGTCAATGACACCAATTTCAAAGTCTATGACTTCACCGCGGCGAGTGACCTTTCCCAATACATCGGCAAAGGGCGTGCGATATTTACAATCAACGCCACATCGTTGAGTAGCGATTTGACAGCGGTTGCCCCCAAAGGTGTAAATCTCAATACCTACTCTCTCGCCAATGCAACCATCGCAATCGCCTATACTTATTCACCGCTTGCAAACGGAGACCATAATTCTGGTGATGGTGAAGACGGAAACTCCGGGAATAAATCGCAGGGGAATACGGTAGCATCAGTCATATCTGTTCCTGAGCCAAGCACCGGAACAATAATTCTTTTAGGGCTAGCATTTTTTGGATTGGTCGCAATTCGTCGGCGGATTTCCAAAATGTAAATATTCAGTCAAGGCTGAGTTATTTACTTAGCCAGCAATGCGACTGGGCGGGCTCGACGAATCGACCGTGCGGGTTGCTCATCTAGTAAAAAATGGAAAAAGGCATCTTCTTTGTTCGCGTGGTCTTCAAAGTTGTTTAGAAATCCCATTAACGCTTTCCACAACATTCCTGCATCAGCCGGTAAATCGTATTTCTTTAATAGGCGATCCAATTGCTGAAGTTGCTTGAGAAGACGCTTATGCTCCACCTGAAATTTCGCCACTTGATTAGCAATCTTGCGTTTAGGCTGCGTCGCTAATAATGGCTTGAATACCTTGGCCTCTTCATAGGCAAAATGCTTCAGAATCGCCTTATTACTCAGCACGGTAATGGCTTGGGATGCTTTTTGGGCATCGGCTTTTGATTTACTGACAAACATCCGCGCAATCGCAGTTGTAAATTGGGAGAGGAGTTCGTGATCTTCAACTGCCAGCTGGAGGACAGTATCGTGAAATTCTGCGGAATTCATTATGCCTTATCCATAAATGGCATTCGGAATGTTGTCAAGACAGTCGGCAAATTGTCTTTGAACGAAAATCCATTACCCGTTGTCAAAAGAAGCGAAACTCGGTTGTATGCGAACCACGGCGCGTGACGCTCTTCTCCTGGCTCACTCGCGTGTGTAATGAATTACGGTTTATCGCAAACAACCGAGTTTTTCTTTTTCCCAGCCGCAGTGATTGTTTCACAGATGTTACTTTAATGACGCCGGTTTGTCGTACTTCCACACCATGATTCGCTCGTTGTAAAAGAATGTGAGTTTCGGTTGCTTGCGAACCCAACGGCAGGCCGTTGCCACAGTGTCAAGCGTCCTCGCAAACGCTTCTACACCTTCCCGGTGGCCGCTGCCAATCGCAGGCAACCGAAGCTCACCGGTGACGTTGCGCTATTCATCACCAAGGCGTATATTCGACGCGTGAGGGTTTAAAATATGATTTTCGGTTACTTGCGACTCAAACGGTAGTGATTACCATCTCACCTAAACCTCACCAGGTAGTCGCTTCCAATCGCAAGTAACCGATTAAATAGAACAGCGGCAGGCCATCCCTCGCCTACCGCTGTTCCATCTCAACCAACCATCACCATCTCACCCAAAAATATTTTACCTTACGAATACCGGACGACTAGAACTCCCAAACAAATCGCTCCCAGAATAATAAATGCCAAAATTACCATCACAGCTCGGGTATCAGATTCTTGGCTAACCATGTTTAACCTCACGACGCGCTCGCAATCGCGGTTTCCTTATCGGCAATGGTTCCCGACACAAAAAATTGCGGTGTAAATGTAAATCCAAAACAGCGATCGATTTGAAGTTGATACCCGCCCGACTCGCCGCGCAACACACAACGCTGACCGGCGATTAATTGTACCGGAGAAACAAATGAAAACGGCTGGCCAATCGGTTCGCGCGCCAGCGTGTCCGCCGCCGGAAGCTGAATATCCGCCACCGCATAAACCTCATCCTCAATGCTCAGTCTATAATTCATCGTTCCTTTCTGGAGAACTAGCGGTAGGCCACTTCGACCTACCGCTATTCTGCCTCAACCTCACCAAGTCTCACCTTTCACCTCACTTAAATCCTTTAACTGTCACAACCATAGTCCATCGCTCTAAAACAACAATCGGGTGAAGTGTGTATTTATTGCTAAGGGAAACTACCGACACCATTCCGTCCGTCATTTTTGTTGCGTAAATCGCCGGCAACTATAAGATGCCCGGTAAGCTCTGCCACGCTCACACATGAAAAAATTCCTAATCATCGCCGCCATCGCCGGCGCAACCGCTTGTAACCGGTCGCCTTCAAAAAACTTCGAGACCGGTGTCGACTATTTCAAAAACGATGACTTCGCCCGCGCTGCCGGCTATTTCGAGCAAGCGCTCAAAACCGGCATTCCTACCGCGCAAGCTTGGAATTTCCTCGGCGCAAGCCGACTCCAAACCGGCGACACCGAAGCCGCCATCGCCGCCTTTCAAGAAGCACTGAAACTTGATGCTGGTCACTCCGCTGCCCGATACAACCTCGCCGCTGCCTACTTGGAAGCTAAGCAGCCTGCGCAAGCCATTCCCCTACTCCGGCAACTCGCCCAAGCCGCCAACTGTCCGCCCAGCGTCCACCGGCAACTCGGCTACGCCTATCTCCAAACCAGCGACTGGCTCAAAGCCAAACAATCTTTCGAAAAAATTCCTGACCAGAATACTGCCGAGATTCAGAACGACCTCGGCGTCATCGAAGCGCATCTCGGCAACGCCAAGCTCGCAAAAACTCATTTAGAAACTGCCACCCGCCTCGACCTCCAACACGCCACCGCCCGGCAAAACCTCGCCATTCTCGAGCAGTATTACCTCCCGAAACCAGTTACCGCCGCCAAGCCAGTCGAACCTGTCGCTGCTCCGGCGAAGCTACCGGAACCACCACCGCTCACCGCAACTCCGCTCCAAGTCACACCGGTCGTCGAAACACCGAAAACACCCGTTGCCGCACCGGTCGCGCCGCGTCGCGTACCGGTGACAATCGCCGCACTCAAAGCCGGTGACCGCGCCATCGCCAAAACATTTTTCAACGACGGCATCGCCCAACAGCAACAAGCCAAATTACCGGCCGCCATCGCCGCCTACGCCAAAGCCATCGCCACCGACCCGACCTTTGCCCAAGCCTATTACAATCTCGCCATCGCTTATTTGAATGCCAGCCAATCGGAAAAAGCGCTCGACAACTACGAGCTAGCGATTGCCGCCCAACCCGATTTCCGTGATGCCCGGTTCAACTATGCGATTCTCTTGCAGCAACAAGGATTCATCGTGGACGCGTTGGCACAATACGAAAAGATTTTGGAATTGAATCCGAACGAGCCAGCCGTCCGCCTCACCGCTGCGACGCTATACGCTCGCGACCCGGCCACCCGCGCCAAAGCCCGACAACATTACGACGCCTACCTGCGCCTCGTCCCGAATTCCCCCATGGCGCGCGACATCCGCGATTGGCTCGAAAAGAACCGGTAGGTCTATCGCGCCTTCTGTGGATTTTCCGCCGGTCGTAATGCCATCCAAGCTTCCGGGCGATTGACCGGATCCGTGATTGGACGAAAGCCGAGTGCACTGTAAACTCCATGCGCGTCGCGTGTTTTGAGTGTCCAAGTTGTCACCGTACTGTGTTCTGGATGATTGAGAGCAAACTGCACCATCGCCCGGCCAATTCCTTTACCCCGGTGTGCCTCGTCCACGACCACATCGCAGAGATAACCAAAGCGCGATTTATCCGAGACGACTCGGGCGTAGCCCACCTGCATTCCGGCCAACGTAAATGCGCCGATCACCAGTGCTGAATTCCGGGCCTGTTGTTCAACGACTTCGCGTGTGACTCCCGGCTGCCAATATGTTGCCGCCAACCACGCCTGCACCCGCGCAAAATCCATCGCGGCCAAGCCTTCCCGAATTTGGATGGCGGGATTCACCGGTGGCCCCACTTCTGGCCAGCGAAAACCGCGAGTTCGTAGATTTTGAAGTAGCAATCCACGTCCCTAAACCCAATCTTCCGTAACCACCGGCATTGTTCCTCCACCGGAGCGAGAATGTTCGCGGCTTTGTCAGCACGCTTCACAAATTGCCGACGCACCGTCGCCCGGCTCAGTTGCGATTGCTGCCGGTGGATGGAATCAATCAGCACCTCATCAAAAAGCGTGGTTGTCAGTGGCGTGGCCGGTGCGACATGCTCGATGTTGACAAACCAGCCGCCCGGCGCGAGCAGCCGGTAAATCTCACGGTAAAGTGTTCGCTTCCGCTGGTCCGGCTGGTGATGAATGGCGAAGCCGGAGACAATGGCATCAAACGGTCCGGCCTCTGCGACGGCCTTCGCCCAGTCGAGCTTGCCGAAATCCAGCGATAATGTCGTCACATGTTTACCGGCCAACTTCGCCCGGCACGCGGCCAACATCGGCTCAGAAAAATCTGCAAACACGCCAGCCGCGCGAGGATATTTTTCCAAAACTGCCGCGCCAAGTACGCCATTGCCGCACCCAAGATCAAGAAACCGTCGAACCGGCTGCCGACGCGTTGCGAGCAATCGGAGCATCACCTCAATTTGCGTCTGCGCCAACGGAAGCGCTCCACGCACACCGGTCAAAAATTGGTTAACGACTTTCCCCGATTTCCAAACTTCATCTTTCAATTTCATACTTTCCAACCTTCTTAATTATCCCAGTACATTAAATCTGAATAATTTCATTGCACACCGATTGCAATCGTTTCTGTTTTGCCTGGCAGTTGAGGTAAAACCTCTCCAAGACGATTGCCTGAAGTATCAGTGATTACCCAAGGATGAGTGATAAATGTTGGCCGCATGCTAACCCCTCCGGGCTCAAGCTGATCATATAGCACCGGCTTTCCCGCATAGTTAATCCAGAAAAGATCAACCGCGCTTGCTAACGAATTTGTAAAATTAAGCGTCGCCTGCGTTAAGTCGTTCGTGGTGGATTGAAGACCACCTGCGATTTCGTCAGCCTTGTTGAGGAATATACTCCCAACTTGGGGTAGTACTACGGACTTGGAAGGATCAAACCGTAACACGCCATTTTTCTTATCATATTCAAATAAAAAATTTCCTTTATCATCCATCACCTTTTCCGATGCTGAATTCGCAACTTTATTCACGACGGAAACATATGCGTCTTTCAGCTCACTTTTTTCTTTTGTGATTTTCTGAATTCGAAGCTCTAACTCACTAATCTTTGCTTCTTTTTTCTGAAAATCATCCACTCGTTGACCAGCCAATCGTGGCACATTCATCTCAGACTGACTCAGATCTTCAGTCGCCACCGGTGGCATATCACTTCCTAAATATTTCAAAAAAAGACTAGCAACGATCAAGCCGCAAACAAATGTGAGAACTGGAATAATGATTTTTTTCATTTCTCCTCAGACACATCGCTTCATTCCGCGTTCAAAGACAATTTTGCAATGGAAGAGACGTAGTTACTAAAAACTTTCCGCCAGCGCGATGGCTTTAAGCATCGCTTTAGATTTATTAACCGTTTCGTTAAATTCAGAATCGGCATCGCTGTCGGCGACGATGCCACCGCCGGCTTGGACGTAGGCTGTGCCGTTTTTTAGAAGCGCGGTACGCAGCGTGATGCAACTGTCGAGGTTGCCGGTGAATCCAAAGTAACCGACCGCGCCGGCGTACGGGCCGCGTTGCGTGGCTTCGAGTTCGCTAATGATTTGCATAGCGCGAATTTTCGGTGCGCCGCTGACGGTGCCAGCCGGGAAGGTCGCGCGCATCAGGTCGTAGGAATTCCGGTCGGCCTGCAAGTTGCCGGTAACGTTCGAGACGATGTGCATGACGTGCGAGTAACGCTCGATGGTCATGAACTCGTCCACTTTCACGCTGCCGAAATCGCAGACACGGCCGATGTCGTTGCGGGCGAGGTCCACCAGCATCAAATGTTCAGCACGTTCCTTCTCGTCGGCGAGCAATTCTTTTTCGAGCCGGAGGTCTTCGTCCGGGGTCTTGCCGCGCCACCGTGTGCCGGCAATCGGGCGAATCTCGACATGCCGGTCTTCGCAGCGAACGTGAACTTCCGGCGACGCGCCGACGAGTTGGAAATCGCCGAAGTCGAGCAGGAACATGTACGGCGACGGATTGATCGACCGCAACGCCCGGTAAACATCCAGCGGCGACGCCTTCAATTTTGTCTGGAACCGCTGCGCGAGCACGACTTGGATGATGTCGCCGGCTTTGATGTACTCCTGCGCGCTGGCAATCATTTCGGTGTAGCGTGGCCGGGTCAGGTTGGAGTTCACCGCCGGTAATGCCGGGTCGCGCTGAAATTCCAGCGGTCGCTGCGGAATTGGTTGAGCAAGCTGGCTGAGGAGTCGCTCGATTTGCGCGACGGCTTGGTCGTAAGCGGCTGCGGCCTTACCGGCTTCGACGTGGGCGTTCGAGACAACTTTAATGGTTTGGCTGACACGGTCGAAAATCAGAATCGTGTCCGTGATCATGAAGCACAAGGCCGGCGTGCCTAATTCATTGCGCGCCGGTTGCGGCACGCTCGGCTCGATTTGGTGAATGTATTCGTAGCCGAGAAAACCGACAGCGCCACCGGTGAAGCGCGGCAGGCCGGGCACGGTGACCGGCTTAAACTTCGCCATTTCCGCTTCCACTTGCCGGAGCGCGTCGGTGCCGCTTTTCGCGACGCGGATGACGGTTCGCGGATTGGCGCCGAGGAAAGAATACCGTCCGATGTTCTCACCGCCTTCGACCGATTCGAGCAGGAACGACGGCCCGGTCTTTTTCAGTTTTTGGTAAGCGGAGACCGGTGTCTCGGCATCGGCCAACACTTCGGCGTAGACCGGAATCAGATTCCCCTGCTGCGCGAGCTTGACGAATTCGGCTTTGGACGGCGTGATGGTCATTTCTTTTTGTACACGGTGGCCGGATCGACGAGACGCGGTTCGGTGACTTTCACTTCGCCGTTAGCGTAGCTCCGGTAGAAACAGGATTTGAAACCGTCGTGACACGCCGCGCCGGCTTGGACGACTTGGAAGAGCAGACAATCCTTGTCGCAATCGAACGCCATGTCTTTGACTTTTTGCGTGTGGCCGCTGGTCGCGCCTTTGTGCCAGATTTCTTTGCGGGATCGGCTCCAATAAACCATCTCGCCACATTCGAGTGTTTTAGTGAGCGATTCTTTGTTCATCCACGCCACCATCACCACGCGGCCGGTGCCATGTTCCTGCACCACCGCCGGGATCAAACCATTCGCGTCATATTTTAATTCATCCACAATATTCATAATCGCACTTCGATTCCTTTCGTTTTTAAGAACTCTTTCACATCCGCAACTTTGTACTCGCCAAAATGAAACACACTCGCCGCCAACACCGCGTCCGCCTTACCGGCAGTCAACACCTCGGCCATATGCGCCAACGTCCCGGCACCACCGCTGGCAATCACTGGAATGGTCACCGCTTCGCTAATCGCGCAGGTCAACGCCACATCGTAGCCAGCCTTTGTGCCGTCCGCGTCCATGCTGGTCAATAAAATTTCGCCGGCCCCCAGCGCCGCCACTTTTCGCGCCCATTCAATCGCATCCAATCCGGTCGCGTTCCGGCCGCCATGCGTGAACACGCCCCATTGATTTGCGCCGGTGCGTTTCGCGTCAATCGCCACCACGATGCACTGGCTACCAAATCGCTCCGCGCCGGCGCGAACTAAATCAGGATTAAGAATCGCCGCCGTGTTGATGCTCGTCTTGTCCGCGCCGGCTTTCAACATCGCGCGCATATCTTCCACCGTGCGAATCCCGCCACCGACCGTCAACGGCATGAAACATTCGCTCGCCGTCCGCGCCACCACGTCAATCATTGTCGCCCGGCCTTCGTGACTGGCGGTGATGTCGAGAAACACGAGTTCGTCCGCGCCTTGCCGGTCGTATTCCTTGGCGCATTCCACCGGGTCACCGGCATCGCGCAGATTCAGGAACTTCGTTCCCTTCACCACGCGACCGCCGTCTACATCAAGACACGGTATGATTCGTTTCGCAAGCATGCGCCGGAGGCTACAACACTCTGCCACCGGAATCCAGCCCGCTTAGTTTCGATTGAGCGAAGTCGGGTCGGTGTCTTTTTGCTTCCACCGCGAGTCTGATGATGGCGCAGACCGACTGTTATTATCGGAAGTCGTCGAATAATTCACGGTCGCCGGTTTACTCTCGGTTCGGGTTGACTTTTCATCTCGCGCCGAAGTGCGAGCCGACGACTCAGAATGCGTCTGCACCGTCGAATCACGATTTTCCACCGGCGATTCGTGCGTGGTAGTTCGTGACTGATTGGAATAACGCGGCTGAACTTCCGTCGCCGGAACTGTGGTAACGCGTGGCGTAGTCACCGGAGCCGATTGCGGTTCGCTATGCGAATGTTGCACCGGTGGTGTGACGGAAGCCGGTGAGTTCACCTTGAAATTCGAAATCGACTTCTGTTCCACCGGCGCATTTTGATGGAGATTGTCGAGCGCGCGAACCCGGATTTCTTCATGGCGCACCGGTTCCACTTTGCGACCCACTAAATGTTCCACTTGGGCGCGCTCCAAACTTTTCACACGGAATCCGGAACCATGTTCATCGCGAACCAAATTACTGACTTCACTTCGCCCGTAAACCCGGCGCCAGTCATCACCGTGCAACTCGTGCCGGTGGAAATCGCGATCCAAACAATATTCACCGCCGATAAAAATAAACAACGTCGGCGATAAACCGAAATCAAATCCAACCGCCACCGAGCGACCATTGAATTGCCAGCCGCCACCAACGAACACTGCGCCAGCTGGGACCGGTGCCCAACCCGGTGGGATCGGCGCCCAACCCACATAGCCTTCGCTATGTCGCCAAACAACCCACGCCGGCGCGTATTCATAAGCCGGCACCCAGACCCAGCGTCCGCGAAAAGCCCAGCGTCCGTAATGAAACGCAATCCCGCCCCACGGATAATCCGATTCCCAATACATTCCGTTGTCGGTGTATAACCAATGGCCGGCATCACAATACGGTCGCCAGTCCGACGAAACCCCCGCCGGCAACCAACAACGCGTGCCGAATTCCGGCAAATAAATCCATTCGCCATAGGGCGCCAATTGCGTTTCGACATACGTCGGAGTCACCAGTGGCTCGGATATTACCGGCGCGGATGGCACGACTACTGGTGCTGCGCTGGATTCGACTACCGGCACCGGTGTCTGCATCAGCACCGTGATGACATTTTGTGAAACGCCACTTTTGCTCAGCGCCACAATATCGTCAGCGGTGAGCCGGTAAGTCTTTCCAGAATGCCGGACATAGCTGAGAATGAGTTCATCGCCGATATTGTTTTGCGCCAGCGTCGCCAGCTCTTGCAAATCAGGCGGCAAACCACCGGTGGCTAAAACTTGCCCCCGACAGCCGGGCTGAAAAATTGTTACAGCAAACCCAATCACCGCCAACAGAATCATACTTCGTTTCATCTCAATTCCTTTCGTTACCTGAATATACCATTTGTTTGGACACCGGTTGACGCCGCCCTGTTCGACACCTATAATTACCACTCATGAATATCCGACTCATCTCCCAGTCTGTTTTCACGCAACCCTTGCCGGCCGTCGTCGTTTTCGCGTTTCACAAAGAACGCCCCACCGTACCGGCCAGTCTCCAGCCGCTCCTCCAACGCCTCACCGGCAAAGAGTTCGACGGCTCCGACAAACAACTCCTACTCCTGCACACCGGCGGCAAAGCCGGCATCCGCGCCGCGCGATTACTTCTCGTCGGCCTCGGCAAACGCGCCGAGTTCACTCTCGAAAAACTCCGCCGCGCCACCGGCAATACTGTCAAACGTCTCAACGCGCTCGGTCTCGACCGCACCATTATTCAACTAAACCCCGATACACCGGAAACGTTGCACGCCGTCGTCGAAGCCGCGATTTTAGCTGGCTACAAATTTACTGCGTTCAAAGCTGAAAATCATTCCGGCAATCCCAAAACGCTGACGATTTCGACAAAGCTGGCACTACCGGCGGCAAAACAAATCCTTCAGAACGCGCAAGTCGTCGCCGAGTCGGTGAACTACACTCGCGCCATCGCAGATTTGCCCGGCAACATCGTCTATCCAGCCGAACTCGCCGGCCGGGCGCAAAAGTTGGCCGATGAATTTAATCTCACCTGCCAGATTTTTGACAAAGCGGCGCTCGAGCGTGACGGCTTCGGCGGTTTGCTCGCCGTCGGCGGCGGCAGCAGCCGCGAACCACAGCTCATCGTCCTCGAATACAACGGCGGGCCGGTGGACCAGAAACCAGTCGCAGTCGTCGGCAAAGCAATCACATTTGATTCCGGTGGCATTTCAATCAAACCGTCCGACAAAATGGATGAAATGAAGTTCGACAAGTCCGGCGGCTGCGCGGTGCTGGGAATTATGCGCGCGGCGGCGCTATTGAAGCTACCGGTGAATTTAATCGGTGTCATCGCGGCGGCGGAGAATATGCCAAGCTCGACCAGTTACCGGCCCGGCGACATCGTAACCAGTTACAAAGGCACCGACAAACGTGGCATCACAATTGAAGTGCTGAACACCGACGCCGAAGGTCGCGTGGTACTCGGCGACGCCATCGTGTACGCCCGGCAACGCGGCGTGCAAACCATCGTAGATTTCGCCACATTGACCGGTGCCTGCGTCGTTGCGCTCGGCGATTTTGCGGCGGGATTATTCAGCAACGACGACGCATTGAGCGAAAAAATTCGCGCCGCCGGCGAGCGAACTGGCGAACGCTGCTGGCCGTTGCCGTTGTGGCCGGAGTACCGGGATAAAATTAAAAGCGACGTGGCCGATCACAAAAACACCGGTGGTCGTTATGGCGGCGCGATTACAGCGGCGGCGTTTCTGGAACGTTACGCCGGTCAGACGCAATGGGCGCACGTGGATATTGCCGGCACGGCGTGGGCGACAGATGAACGTCCTTACTTTGCCAAAGGCGCGACCGGCTTTGGCGTCCGCTTGATGATCGATTTGTTGAACCAACCAAAATAAAGGAAAACCACTATGCCCGAACTCAAAGGTAGCAAGACCGAACAAAACCTCCGGGACGCCTTTGCCGGCGAATCGCAAGCCCGCAACAAATACACCTATTACGCCTCCGTCGCGAAAAAGGAAGGTTACGAGCAGATTGCGTCCATTTTCCTCCAAACCGCCGAGCAGGAAAAGTCACACGCCAAACTGCACCTCAGAGCGCTTTCTGGTTTAGGCGATACGCTCGCCAATCTCAAAGCCGCCGCTGCCGGTGAGCACGAAGAATGGACCGAAATGTATCCGCGTATGGCGCAGGAAGCGCGCGCCGAAGGTTTCACCGAGCTGGCGCGGATTTTCGACGGCCTCGCCAAAATCGAGAAGGAACACGAAGCGCGTTACCAAGCGTTGCTGGAAAATCTCACGCAAGGCACCGTGTTCGCCAAGAAAGAAAAAGTTCGTTGGACTTGTCGCGAATGCGGCTTCACCTACGAAGGCACCAAAGCCGTGGACAAATGTCCTATCTGCGGCCATTCGCACGCCTTCTTCGAAGTCGTCGCGACGAATTATTGAGCGCACAGATAAATCAGCGATAAATACTGCATGACTGAACTCGACACAATATTGGCATATCCACAGTGTGTTATAAGTGTAATGGGAGATCATGCTGGAGAAGGTGTAAACACAATCTTCGATAGGAAAAAAGCTGACATCGAGCGTCTTGGTAAGACGTTTTGGCTCGTGAGATCGCCTCAAGCGCGTCCGCCACACGTTCAAGAGATTTGCAAAGCGACTCCGGCATACACAATATTTATTGAACCAGCGACTAAGGGTGGCGCTCGACCCACTACAGAAGAAGACGCGGCGAAGGAATACTCTGACGATAGAGTATTATGGCATCAATTACCTAAAGGCTTAGGTCCTGTTACCGGGAAACTAGACACCGGCGCAACTGCGCTTGTGTTCGATATGATGACAACCAACGTTACTGGTAAACTGGATCTATGGGATTATGCACAGTCATCAGACATTCATAAACCCCTTAGGTTTATACTGGGCTGTTCGACGGTCTGTGCTGTCCGGAGCGATACAAAATCACACCCAGAAAAAATGAAATCGCGTTATCGTGGCATTGTCGCAGTCGCAAAACTCGCGAATCCCTACTGTGTCTGGATTCGCTGAATCCGGAGCTGGAACCACCAAGTCGATTACCGCCGATGGATTTGGCCATCGGAAAGTTTTTCGCTAAATTTTAGCGCTTACTTCTTGTCGCAACCGCAATCCGCGGAATCGCTCTTGCAGCCGCAACTGCCTTGGGGCCGGAACAAGAGCGCGATCAGAATCAAGGTGTTGGCGCCCAAGATCAAGTGTGAAGCACAAGTCTGGATTCCGCACAGGTTAATCACTGTCTTGGTGGCGACGGTAAACTTCAAGACCACCGCCAAGGCAACGACCACAACTCCTAACAACCCAACCATCTTCGCAGCACAGGCACATTTACATTTCATCAGATAATCCCTTTCGATGCCCCGATTATCACCGGCGTTGAAGTGCGATACAAGCTTAATTAACCGATCTGCCGGTTGCGCACCAGCCTCTGGAGAGCCAAACAATCACCGTGAGCTGGTAGAACGCTAGAGAGGCTCAACCGGTGCAACTTTGTTTCTCGCCTTCCGGTGGTAAAAGCATTTGCCTTAGGTTGGAAACTGTGCGTTCTGCCTTCCTACAGGCGGCAAGAAATCGATTCGCCTCCTTATCGACCTTCCGATGTGAAACGGATGGATTATGCATAATCTGACGTTTCGGATGGATCACGGCATTTCGAGCGCAAATTAGTTCTCGAAAATCGTTAATACTGGGATTGTCTTCTTCAATAATTTTATTCTGACAGATGCGTGGCACAAGAAGCCATCGAGTCAGCATCCGGGCATTCCCGAAATGTTCGTCATAAGAATCCGGGTCGAGATAACAAATCGCGTAAGCATAGAGAGTTTTCTCAAGCCAAGCCATTGCTGAAAAAAGGATAACAACCCCCGCTTCTGTGCGTTTCGGTACGATTTGGAAAATCTTTTGTGTGATTTGCCAGTTTTTGTTCTGCTTGTATTCTTTCTCTAAGGATATGATTTCAGTATCAAGTTTTTGAAACTCTTTGAAAGCACGCTGAAAAATCTCAGCTAATGGATAATCCATTTCTTCATGCCCAAAGTTTGGCTCGGCTTTTTTCATTATTTCACTAAACCGCGCAACTTATTTGCCGCCATGTTGGTGGAGAAACTCTACAATATCTTTGTGATCAAAAGTCTCTGCAAGCATCGCCGGCGTCACACCGGCAGCAGCACCGTCGGTCTTGGCATTCACGTTAGCTCCATGGGACAGAAGTAATTCCACTATGTCTGCGTTGGTTCTTTGCGCTGCATGATGCAATGGTGTAAAGCCATCATCATCCTTAGCGTTCACGTTTGCCTTATAAGTCAAAAGCAATGCCACTATGTCCTTGTGACCATTTTGCACCGCCAAGTGTAATGGCGTTGGACAAAAGTCATCCGTAGCATTTACTAAACTAGGATTAGCAGCTAGGAGAGCTTTGACCTTTGTTAAATGGCCGGTACGTGTTGCGGTGTGGATTTCTTCGCAAAACCCGGAGCGGCAAGGCAGCATTGTTGTCAGTATCAGAATGACGATAGAGGCAATCAATGAAGTGCGGAATGGTGATATTTTTGTGCACATATCAATTTCTCCTTCACGATATTTAGAAGCCGGTTTCAGCCGTTGCTTTTTCCTTTGCCAGTTTCTTACGGGCTACCTCCCGGTCCCAAACTTTTAGCACCGAAAATTCCGTTGTAACGTGGAGCCGAACCCAGCGTTCTGCATCCTCAATAACCCAGTCATATTCACAGATTTCTTTGCTCTTGGAATCCTGATCTAATCCTTTGGAATCTACATCTGCCTTTCCAAGCCTTGCGACAACCTTTTCGGCAATTGTACTCCAACTACCCATCTTGCTAGTGCGACTGGGAAAATACCAAACCAACATATTCATCAGTTTGCCGTCTAGAAAAAAGAAGTCGATACCATCTGTGTTCGCTGTTCCTTCTACACGAATACATTCCAGCCCGATTTGAGGGTTAGATTGTTTTGGTACAGATGTAGCAGTTGGCCATTTGGCACGAATTGTTTGTGGCGTTGCATTGAACCCGACACCTTCAACCGTGAACTCTCTTGCAGCCTTAACTTGCTCCGGCGTTCGTTCATCTGCATATGTGGTACTAACGTTTAACGCCAATGCCAGTGCGCTTATTAAAACAACTGTCGATACTTTCATTCTGTTCTCCTTTGGTTTGGGTTTTACTGTTTAACGGAATCAACCTCATCAGCACTGCCCAAACAAAAGGGGGCGCACTTACTTACGCCCCTGACTGGCACTGAGATGCCTTGAGAGAACGCTTTCAGCACACCCCTTGCGGGGCGTGCTTCAAACGCCGTCTCTCAGTCAAAATTCTCAGTTTCGTCAGGACAGCAGCCGAAGCTACGCAAATTGTTTTTGGTTTACTGGTCTATTTTTTCGTTCTCCTTTTGAACTGAAGGCAGATTACACCCGGCAGGAAGTTACCGGCAAGAGCGAAACTGGCAGCAGCTAAACTTAGATGTCAGAAAATTTTTTGCTGAATTTTCGAGCCGAAATTTGTAGAATTCATCGCAACAACAAAAGAACCACCATGACTCAACCCATCTCTAACATCGAAATCCCTGGCCTGAAAAAAATCCGCAGCGGCAAAGTCCGCGAAATCTTTGATCTCGGCGACGCGCTGCTCTTTGTCGCTTCCGACCGGATTAGCGCGTTCGACGTGATCCTGCCGAATCCGATTCCGGAAAAAGGCCGGGTGCTGACGGCGTTCAGCGAGTTTTGGTTCGGCAAGACTCAGCACATTGTTCCAAATCATTTTCTGACGAGCGATTTTGCCGCCATCGCAAAACGCGCCGGCAACCACGAAGCGTTACGCGGCCGGGCAATGATTGTGAAAAAGTGCCAACCGCTACCGGTGGAGTGCGTCGTACGTGGCTACCTTGCCGGCTCCGGTTGGAAGGAATATCGCAAGAGCCAGACCATTTGCGGTTACAAGCTACCGGCGGGCTTGGTGGAATCGAGTGAGCTACCGGAACCAATTTTCACTCCGTCAACAAAAGCGGAAGTCGGTCACGACGAAAACATTTCGTTCGCGCAGGCCAGTAAAATTCTCGGTGCACCGTTGGCAGAAAAGGTTCGCGGTTACGCGCTGGCGCTCTATAAATTCGCTCGGGATTACGCCCGGCAACGCGGCATCATCATTGCCGACACAAAATTTGAATTCGGTTTAGCCGGCGACCAAGTGATTCTGATTGATGAGGCGTTGACGCCAGATAGCTCCCGGTTTTGGCCAGCGGCGAGCTACAAGGCCGGCGGCGCACAGCCAAGCTTTGACAAACAATTTTTGCGCGACTATCTTGAAACTCTTGCGTGGAACAAGACACCGCCGGGACCGCAGTTGCCGGCGGAAATCATGCAGAAGACCAGTGAAAAATACGTCGAAGCTCTGCAGCGGCTGACGGCGTAACCCGGTAAAAGGAAAAATTTATGAGCCAAGTTTTTAACGACATCTGCCAAACCATCGGTCGCACGCCGTTAGTGCGACTCAACCGCGTGACCGCCGGGTTGGATGCGACCATTCTGTTGAAGTGCGAATTTTTCAATCCGGTCAGCTCTGTGAAAGACCGCATCGGCGCGGCGATGATTGAAGCTGGCGAGAAGACCGGTCAGATTAAGCCCGGTACGCTCATCATCGAGCCAACTTCCGGCAATACCGGTATCGCGCTGGCGTTTGTCTGCGCGGCGAAAGGTTACAAACTCGTGTTGACGATGCCGGAGACGATGAGTGTCGAGCGCCGGACCTTATTGCGAATGCTCGGTGCGGAATTGGTGTTAACACCGGGACCGGAGGGCATGCCGGGCGCAATCCGCCGGGCGGAGCAGATGCACAAGGAAACACCGAATTCGCACATGCCGAATCAATTTAGCAATCCAGCGAATCCCGAAATTCACCGGCGCACTACCGCCGAAGAAATCTGGCGCGACACTGCCGGTAAGGTGGACGCGATTGTTGCTGGCGTCGGCACCGGTGGCACGTTGACCGGCGTTGGCGAAGTCATCAAGAGCCGGAATCCGAATTTCAAATGCGTGGCCGTTGAACCAGCGGATTCGCCGGTCATCAGCGGTGGTAAGCCCGGTCCGCACAAAATTCAAGGCATTGGTGCGGGTTTCATCCCGGCGAATCTCAACACAAAAATTGTGGACGACGTGATTAAAGTCGCCAACAACGATGCATTTGTCATGGCGCGCCGGCTCGCGAAAGAAGAAGGTATTTTGTGCGGCATCTCCTCCGGTGCGAATGTTTGGGCGGCAATTCAATACGCGCAACGACCGGAGAACAAAGGTAAAGTTATCGTCACCGTCGCTTGCTCGACCGGTGAACGCTATCTCAGCACGGCCTTGGCTGACGAAGCTCGCACGCAAGCATGAGCCAGACTGCGCTACTTTTTGCTGGTCAGGGCAGCCAAACCGTCGGCATGGGTCGTGATCTCTGCGAAAAATTTCCGGTCTGCCGGCAACTTTTCGATAACGCCAACACCGTTCTCAGTCGTGACCTCGCGCAGATTTGTTTCACCGGTCCGGACGCGGTGCTAACGCAAACCGATAATGCTCAGCCCGGTATTTTCCTGACAAGCCTCGCCTGTCTCACCGCATTGCAATCGCAAATTCCAGATTTGAAATTTACCGCGACCGCCGGTCTCTCACTCGGCGAATTCACTGCGTTGACCTCCGCCGGCGCGATGACATTTGAAGATGGTTTAAAATTGGTGCAGGCGCGCGGCCGGTTCATGCAGGAAGCGTGCGACTCGACGCAAGGCGGCATGGCTTCCATTATTAATCTCGATGATGCGATTCTCGTGGAAGTTTGCCGGGAAGCGGATGTGGACATCGCTAATTTGAATTGTCCTGGTCAAACCGTTATCTCCGGCGCAAAAGACAAAATCGCTAAAGCTGTGGAACTCGCCAAAGCACGCGGTGCGAAGCGGGCGATTCCGTTACCGGTTGCCGGCGCGTATCATTCGCGACTGATGGCCGGTGCCCAGCAGAAAGTTGCCGGTGAACTCGCGAGCTTGACGATGTCCGATCCGCGTGTACCGGTGGTGGCTAATGTCAGCGCGCGTCCCGGTGGTTCCATTTCCGAAATCAAAGACTTACTCACCCGACAAGTCACCGGCACCGTACGCTGGACTGAATCTATGCAATGGCTCGTCGCACAAGGATTCACGCGCTTCATCGAACTCGGCCCCGGTAACGTGCTAGCCGGTTTGATGAAACGGATTAACAAAGATGTTGAGGTGATTTCGGTCAACGACTGCGCCACGCTCGACGCTGCGGTAATTAAACTGCGCGGTTGAGTTTGGAGCGCAGCGGTCGGCCGAGGTGAGTTTGCCGGAATTCTTCCAGAAAATCTTGCGCGGCGCGAATTTGTTCAGCAGTCAGACGCACCCGACTCGCCGCAGCGGCTGATGCGCCGGCCAGTGAACGCATAACTTTCGCTGTGCCGGTCTCTCCATCGAAAACCGGCTTCCAGCCGGTGGCGGCGAACGCTTGCAACTCAAACCAAATCAACTGCGCCGGTGTCGTGGATTTTTCCAAACTCGTCAGCATTTCCGCCAGCAAATCAAATAAATCTGGGTGCGCATCTTCCACGACGGTCAATGCGTCCACCAGTTCGCAAACGTGCGAAGCCGCTGTCAGCACCGGCACACTGACGCGCAAAGCCGGGTGCGATTTTTCCAGAAAACATTCGTGGAGCAAATGCAAATCGCTCCGGCGGCTCCGGAGGAAAGAAATTTCGTCTTGGTAAAATAAATCCAGCCGACCGCGCATCGGACTTTTCGGGCGGCGCGCACCTTTGGCTAAGGTTTTGAGTTTGCCGAATTCGCGAGTAAACCAGAGCACCAGCAGGCTCGACTCCGTGACCGGCTGCACTCGCAGGACGATTGCTTCAGCGCGTTCGGTTTCCATCGGCGGGATACGGCGGGACGACCGTGCCACCGGAAATCACCAGCTTCATTCCCTCGGCCACGCTCATCTCCAGATTCACAACTTGCGCCGGCGGCACCAAAATTAAAAAACCATTCGTCGGAATCGGCGTCGTCGGCACGAACACATTTAAGAGTTGCGCGTTGATTTTCGCCTGGGCTTCGCCGTCGGTGGTCCCGGTTACGAAACCGATTGCGAACACGCCCGGTCGTGGAAATTCCACCAGCACCACGCGCTGAAACATCGTCTTTTTCCCCGACAGCACCGTGTCGCTGATTTCTTTCATGAAAGGATAAATCCGGTTCAGCAGCGGCACTTGGCGGATGATTGTTTCGGCCACGGTGATTAACCGCTTACCGGCAACACGCCGCGCCAGCCAGCCAACGGTAATCGTCAAAATTACCAACACCACCACCGCTAACATCCGGTGTTGCGGCGCGCTGAATTGTTCCGGTAACCACGCCGTGACCAACATCACGCCCCACCACAACAAACCAAACGAAGCGCCGACCGGCAACACGATCAACAACCCGGCAAAGAAAGAATTTCGCAGCGATTTCCAAAACTGGCTCATACCGGTCATCGTACCGGCAACAACCCACGAAAGTCCAGCTTGCGGAGTAACCGGCGTTCGGCGGCGCGCATCGGGCGGCGCTTGCTGGGTGTCAGGTCGTCGTAACCTTGCAAGTGGAGAATTCCGTGGACGATGTAGAGCGCGAGTTCCCGACTGGGCGTGGTGCGGTAGCGACGAGCTTGGGTGATGGCTTGGGCGACGGAGATAATTAATTCACCGTGGCCGTCGCCATAGTCGAAACTTAACACATCGGTCGTACCGGCAACGGCGTGATAGCGAAGATTAAGACGCGCTATTTCGGTGTCGCTGACTAGCACGATGCTGAGCGATTGGAAATCGGCGGCGGCGATGCCGACAAGCTGCCGGAGCCGGGCGAGGTTCACCGGGTGCGCCCGTTGCCGGTTGCGCACGTCGAGAATCATGCGCCGTTTTGCCGGCGACGCTCGCGTTCGTCTTTGAACTGCGAGTAGGCGGCGACGATTTTTTGGACGAGTTCATGCCGGACGACATCGCGACCGTCAAAATAGACAAACGCGAGGCCCGGAACAGTTTTGAGAATGTTTTGGATTTCGATGAGGCCGGAAGTTTTGTGGCCCGGTAAATCGATTTGCGTGATGTCACCGGTGACGACGACTTTGGAATCAAAACCCATTCGAGTGAGGAACATCATCATCTGTTCGCTCGTGGTGTTTTGGGCTTCGTCGAGGATGACGAAGGCGTTATTGAGCGTCCGACCGCGCATATATGCCAGCGGCGCGATTTCAATGACACCACGCTCGGTGTGACGTTGGATTTCGTCGGGATCCATCATGTCGTACAACGCATCGTAAAGCGGCCGGAGATACGGCGAAACTTTTTCTTCGAGCGTGCCCGGCAGATAACCAAGAGCTTCACCGGCTTCGACAGCGGGACGGCAAAGGATGATGCGGCCAACTTTGTCTTCCCGAAGTGCGTTGACGGCCATCGCCATCGCCAAATAAGTCTTACCGGTGCCGGCAGGGCCAATGCCGATGACGACATCGTTCTGACGAATCGCGTCGATATAGTTTTTTTGATTAACAGTTTTCGGAGTGACGGAGCGTTTGCGTTTGGAAACTTCGACGCGCTGTTCGCTCAGCTCTTTGATGCGAAGCGGTTCGCCACGCGCGACGATGCTGGCGGCGCGGCTGAACTCTTGCCGGCGAATGGTAGCACCGGCCACGGCGACGCGCTGGAGTTCGTTGAAAAACTCTTTGGCTTTTTCGATGTCGGCGCGTTCGCCTTCGACATTAATCCAATTCTCACGAGCGCTCAGGCGAAGGTTAAGTAAATCTTCGACGAGGCGGAGATTTTTCGGTTCGTTACAATAGAGCGCTTGCGCAAGGCGCGCATTCTCAAAGTGAATTGTCTCGCTGGCCATGTGGGGCGCTCGTTAATTTTACGGAATCACGAGCACTTGACCGGCATAAATCTTGTTCGGATGCTTAATCTTGGCTTTGTTGGCGCGGTAAATTTGCACCCACTTGAGCGGGTTGTGATAAACTTTACCGGCAATCTTCCAGAGTGAATCGCCTTTTTTGACAACATATTCAGTAGCCTTGGCGGGAGTTTCAATCTTAGTTGGCGCGGTTTCAACAATCGCTGGTGGTAAATCTTGGATGGCTGCCGCCGGTGGCATCGGTTGAATGGCTTCCAGCGTCGGCACTTCTTTGGTCGGCGGATGGCCGACGAGATAGCCACGGTTACCCCAGTTGCCACGATCAACCCAGTAATGCTGGCGCCAGTAGGGATATTTTTCTTTGACGTAGTCAGCCCACTCCGGCTCAAGTGCCGGTTGTTCGACGACGTCGAGGCCTTTGATGAATTGGCTTTGCGGGCCGGTTCCGGCCACCGGTCGAAGATTTTTGTGTTCGGTCGCACAACCAGCGATGAGCACCGCGCTGATGCCGGCGAGAATCCAACGTGTTGAGAGAGTCATAATTTTGAAGCGTTCTCCTTGCATGAACGTAGTTGGCATATATCACCAAAAAATACGGGGCGTCAATTCTATTTCGCGGATTTACTCTGGTTGCAAGCGCCGGGAACTCGGCAACGGAGCCGCATAACCATCCGCCAGAAAAGTGCGCACGGCCGATTCGCGCAAAACCTCTTGCGGTTGATGCGCCATCAGCGAGTCCACCGGTAAGCCGTCATTGCGAACCGCTTGGATGTAGCTGGCGACTTCACCCGGCGCTGTGATTTTCAAATGCAGCACCTTCGCAATTACCACGCAAAAATCGCCGAGCGTAATGCAACTTTCTGTATGCCAGCCAGTCAGCGGCGCAACTTCCTGTTTAGTTAACACCTGCATCGCATTGACGCCATCGTCAGCTTCTAAACCCATGGCGCGAACAAGTAACAGCGCGAACTTAGCGTGTTTTAGACAGGTCGTCTCATCGCCCAACGGAATCACCGGCATGGCGCGAATTTTAGCCGGCAGCGCGGAAGCCGGATTGGTGACCAGAACAAACGGATAGTTTTTGAGAGTAGACCCTTGGCATTCCAGCGCCGCGCGCATCAGCTTTTCAGCGCGGGTGCAAGCGGTTTGCAACATCGCTTGGTCGTCGTCAGCGGCTTGGAAATTCTTTTCCGCCAAGTGCATATTCATCGTCTCAAAAAAAGTATGCGCCAACTCGTTCAGACTTTTAATTTTGTTCCGCTGGTCCGTGACGCAAGCCGCGCGCGTGGCATCGGCAGTGGCGGATTGCTCCAGCGCGCTCACTTCCTCGACAAGCTGGTCAAGCCGGGCGAGACAATTGCTAGTGGAATTGTCGGCGGCCTGAACCGTGGTTGCCGCTAACAAAAATAGAATGCCGATGGTTTTTCGCACTCGCGCAGTGTAATCAGCCGCCACGAAAGGGCAAGTCAACTCTTGCATGGTACGCCGCGCCTTCCTATACTGCCGCGACCTAAAATGAGATTAGCGCTCACGTTTCTTTTTTTGGCGGTGACGACATCGTTGGTGGCGAACGGTGGTGAAAGCTTTCCATTTCGCACCGGCGAGAAATTGACGTACGACATTCTCTGGGGACCGATTGTCGCCGGGCACGCCACGCTGCACGTTACCGGTATTGAGACGATTGACGGCAAAGACTGCTACCACCTCGTCGGTCGTGCGCAAACCAGTGGTGTGGTGGATTTGATTTTTCATGTGGAAAACAAAATCGAAAGCTGGCTGGACACCAAAGATTTATTCACGCGGCGCTTCCGGCAGGTTCGTCTCGAACGGAAACACCGGACGGCTGACGAATCGCATTACGACTACACGACTGGACAAATCGTCACCACTAACCTGCTGAACGGTAAACTGAAAAGCAGCCCACTTCCCAATGCCGGACAAGATTTACTTTCGGCATTTTATTTCGTCCGGACCCTACCGCTACATCTCAACTACGAGGTGAATTTTCCAATCACTCTGACCGGTGTTCGCTACGACATGCACGCGCGGCTTGACGAGCGAAAACATTTTTTTTCCCGACCCACCGGCGATGTACCGGCGTTGCGCATCGAGCCGAATCCCACATTAAATGTCGTCGCCTCCTGCGGTGGTCGCATGTGGTTTTGGGTCAGCGACGACGACCGGAGGCTACCGGTTCTGCTCGTTTCGGACATTAAATTTGGATCAATCAAAATGGTGCTCACCGGCATCCAATCCAACCAAACCACGCAAACTAGGATGTGATGATATGAATTTTCCTCCACTTGATTTTGCCGCCATCCGCACTTACCCGCTCCGGGAGCGCGACAATAAAGTCCAAGCCGGTGCCATCGCCAAAGTCTGGCAAAAAGGCGGCAGCTTCGCGCAGTTTTTCGATTCGCTCCCCCACATTCTCGTCGGCAACGATTTCCGCGCCATCGTGGATGCCACCGTCACCGCCGTCCGCAATCAACGCCCGGTCATTCTGATGATGGGCGCTCACGTTATCAAATGCGGTTTGAATCCAATCCTGATTGATTTGCTCCGGCGCAAAATCGTCAACGCCATCGCAATGAACGGTGCCGGTGCAATTCACGATTTTGAACTCGCGCTCATCGGTGAAACTAGCGAAGACGTCCAGCGCGGTCTCGACGACGGTAGCTTCGGAATGATTGATGAAACTGGCCGACAGATGAACGCCGCACTCGCCGCCGGCGTTCAACAAGGTATCGGGGCCGGCCGCGCGCTCGGCGAAGCAATTGTCAAAGGCACGTTCCACCGGAAAGAACTCAGCCTCCTCCACGCCAGTGTGACCGGCAATAGTCCGATCACCATCCACATCGCCGTCGGCACCGACATCATTCACCAACACCCGACCACCGATGGTGCGATTCTCGGCGAAGCCACCTATCTCGATTTTCAAAAATTCGCCGCCGTCGTCGCCCAACTCGAAGGCGGTGTACTCATCAATGTCGGTTCCGCCGTCATCCTGCCGGAAGTTTTTCTGAAAGCATTAACCATTGCCCGCAACCTCGGCCACACCGTCGATCATTTCACCACGGCGACGTTCGACATGCAGCGGCATTACCGGCCGACTGAAAACGTGGTGAAACGCCCCACGCACAAAGGTGGTCACGGCTACTACGTCATCGGCCACCACGAACTTCTCATTCCGCTCTGGGCGGCAGCGGTGATTGAACAACTCCCATGAAAACCGACACTCTCAAGAAAATCCTCCACAAATTTTCCGACCAAAACATTCTCGTCGTCGGCGACGTGATGCTCGACCATTTCATCTGGGGCAAAGTCTCGCGCATCTCACCGGAAGCACCGGTCCCCGTCGTCGAAGTCGAACGCGAATCTTATTTTCCCGGTGGTGCCGCCAACGTCGCCCGCAATCTCCGCGCCCTCACCGGTCACGTGACTGTACTCGGTGGCATCGGCGATGATTCCGCCGGTCAACAACTTTGCCGTATTCTCCGTGAACAAGGCGTGGAAACTCATGGATTCGTTCTCGACCACGACCGGCCGACGACTTTGAAAACTCGCGTCGTCGCTCATCATCAACAAGTCGTCCGGTTCGACAAAGAACAAGCGCGACCACTCAGCCCGGCGTTACAACAACAGTTGCTCGAAAATTTCCGCGCGCAGCTACCGGAGGTTTCCGCGGTGATTTTTGAAGATTACGGCAAAGGTGTCTTGACGCAAAAACTTCTGACCGAAATGCACCGTTCGGCACAGCGCGCCGGTAAGATTACCGCCGCTGACCCCACTGCCCGGCATTTGCTCCGGTACCCAGCGTTGACCGCTGTGACACCCAATCGCTCCGAAGCATTCGCCGCTGCTGGTCTAACGAATACACCGGCGCTTGACGATGTGCTCGCTGATAAAACGTTGCTGAACTGCGGTGAAAAACTCCTCCGGCAATGGAAACCGGAAAATCTCCTCATCACACTCGGAGAACACGGCATGTGCTTGTTCCGGCGCGGCCAGAAACCGCATCATATTCCGACGATGGCGCAGGAAGTTTTTGATGTCTCCGGCGCCGGTGACACTGCGATTGCGACATTGGTGTTAGCGCTCGCCGCCGGTGCGACTGCCGTCGAAGCGGCAGAAATTTCCAATCATGCTGCCGGGATTGTCGTCGGCAAAATCGGCACCGCCACCTGCACACCGACGGAGTTGCTGGCAAGTTTTGACCGGACGAACCGCTAGGCATCTTGACTTGCCGGGAAACTCCATGCCATAGTCCGCGCCGTTATGGCGGATCCCAAACCAATTAATCTCATGGAAAAGATTGTCGCGCTCTGCAAACGGCGCGGCTTCATTTTCCAATCCTCAGAAATTTACGGCGGCATCAACGGCTTCTGGGATTACGGCCCCGCCGGCGCCGAACTCAAACGTAATGTCCGCGATGCGTGGTGGAATGATACCGTTCGCCGGCGCACTGATGTCGTCGGCATTGATGGGGCCATCATCACTCATCCGCGTGTCTGGGAAGCCTCCGGTCACGTCACCTCTTTCAGCGATCCGATGGTGGATTGCAAAAAATGCAAAGGCCGCTGGCGCGCCGACCAGTTACCGGAAACAAAATGTCCCGAAGGCGGCCCACACGACTACACCGAGGCCCGGCAATTCAATCTCATGTTCGAGTCGCACGCCGGCCCGGTGAAAGATGAGTCCAACAAAGTTTATCTCCGCCCGGAAACTGCGCAGGTAATTTTCGTTCAATTCCAAAACGTCCTCAGCGTCAGCCGTCAGAAAATTCCGTTTGGCATTGCGCAAATCGGTAAAGCGTTCCGCAACGAAATCAATCCGCGCAATTTTACTTTCCGGAGCCGAGAATTTGAGCAGATGGAATTAGAATTTTTCATCAAACCCGGCACCGACGCCGACTGGCATAAGACTTGGGTCGCTGAACGTCTGAAATGGTATGAGACCATCGGCCTGCCGAAAGAAAAACTCAGCATCTACGAATACAAGAAAGAAGAACTTTCCCATTACGCTAGTGCGTGCATTGACGTCATGTTCGCCTTCCCGTTTGGCGTGCAGGAGCTGGAAGGCATCGCTGCTCGTGGTAACTTCGACCTCAGTCAGCACCAAAAATTCTCCGGCAAGAGCATGGAATATTTCGATGACGAGACGAAGGAAAAATATATTCCGCACGTCGTCGAACCGAGCGCCGGCGTTGACCGCATCTGCCTCGCGCTACTTTGCGCCGCTTACACCGAAGAAGAAATTGCCCCCGGTGATGTTCGCATCGTTATGAAATTTGCTCCGCGCATCGCGCCGGTCAAAGTCGCCGTCTTCCCGCTCCTCCGGAACAAACCCCCGCTCGTCGAAAAAGCGAAACAGGTTTTTAATCTACTTCAATCGCAATTCACCACTGAATGGGACGACCGGGGTAACATCGGTAAACGTTACCGGTACCAAGACGAGCAAGGCACGCCTTGGTGCGTAACCGTGGATTTCGACACGCTTGGCGAAAAAGGTCCGGAGCTACTCGACACCGTCACGATTCGCGACCGCGACACCATGCAGCAAGAACGCGTCAAAATCGGTGACCTTGTTCCGCTGATTACCGGCAAGTTGCGCGGGTAAAATCTATTTTATCTACGGACGACCAATACCGGTGCCTGCAATAACCCGCATGGCACGAGTTGGTAACCGTTAAACCAACGCTCTTTCCCCGGCACAAATTCCCCCGGTCCGGTCCAAACCGGCGACTTTTCTTTCAAGTGGAATGGCCCGTGAGAATTACGGCGATGACCTAACACTTCGACTTGCAACTGAACCGGCGATTTGCCGATGAAACTTGTGATTTCCACTTCCTGCGGTTCCCATGCAGCGACACCGGCTAACCGGCCGTTCACCAATACACGCACTGCGACACCACGGTAATCTGGAATCTGGACAAATAAACGGTCACCGGCGCGCAGCTTCGGCCGGAGCGTTTTGCCATAGGCAATCGAGCCGGAATAAAACGGCAAACCTTGCCGACACCAATCGCCCAACCGAAGTGTCACCGGTACCTTGGTCAACGTCACTTCGCGACCGGTCACGACTGCGCCGAAATTACCGAGCAGGTAGATAATTTCCAAACCGGGATGAGTCTCGGCGTAATCGCATTCCAAACGAATTTCATTTTTTCCCAGACGCAATCCGGAGGGTTCCAAGCGCAATTTGCACAACGCCCGATCCACCCACCAGCCGCACTCGGTGGCGGCGCTAACGGGAATACCGTTGATGGTAATTCGGAAGGTTTGCGGTCGCTCCAGCGCAAGAAATAAATCACCGGCAGGCAAAGCGCGAATCGCAAAGGAATAACTCAACACAACCGGAATACGCCGCGGATTCTGCGGCGGCTTAGTGGCCCAGGGCTGCATCATTTCGCCACCACGCGGCGGCACTCCAATTGCCGCACGCACTTTTCGGTCCACACGCAAAACCTCGTCCGCCGGTTGCCACGCACCGTGGCCGATTTTATAGCGCGGCCGGTCGAGTACAATATTATTGGCTTCCGATAACGTGACTGGCCAGCGGGCTGAAGTCAGAGGTGTTTTTCGCACCGTCGTTAATGGGCGTGACGCCGGTATTTTGACTAGCAGTTTCCGTTTTGGAATGACAAATAACCGGCTGCCCAACGCCGGTAAGGTTGTGTGAATTTCCCAACCGGCACCTTGGCGAATTGCATTAGCACAAACAATAGCACCGGTGGTCGGATTTAATTCGATTGGCACGCCACGACAGCCGACAAAGCCCCGGATGCGCACATCTGAAAAAGTTAGTTTCCGCTCGCTGACGCGCGATGCAACTTCGGAATTCTTTCTGGCGTGTAGAAAATCGTGCCCGGTATTACAAATGAATAGATAAAACGAATCGGCATCTTCTTTTAGCAAATGCAGAGCCGGAATAATTTCTTGACCAGCCGTATCAGTAATGGAAATTTGGCGCGCTGGTTCTACTGCCGTGAGGAGTTTCCGGCCACGAGCAGGAACGCGCGGGCATTGTTGGGCAAACTCGACAACTTGTGGTGACGCTTTGGCGTCGAGATAGGTGGGGATTTCACCGGCAAAAATTACTCGTCCACCGGCGGTGTGGAATTTTTTCAAGAGCGCCAATGTCGAACTCCGCATGGTGATTGACGGCGGGATCAGTACGGTCGTATAGACGGCCTTGGCGACATGCAATTCTTGCTGATGAACGCAACCATGCCGGGCAAGAATATCTTCGTCGCCGTAATCAAAATCAATGTTTGCCGCGAGCAGGCTATCGCGGAGGTCAATTAACTGCTGATCGTAAGCGCTGACTTGCGGATCGGTTTCAAAAGCGCGCCGGAATTTTACCCACATGCTTTCCACCGGATGAATTACCAGCAGATCACGCACTTCCGTGCCGCGCGTCATGGTGGCGTGGATGCGCGCAAAATAATCTTCCACGTGTGGATACGATTCCCACCACGGTGATTGGTAAGAAATGGAAGCGGGATAATCGCGCTTGGCTTCCCCTTCCATCGAATACCACGCCAAGTGTTGACAACGAACATTAATACCAAGTGCCGCCTGCCAGTCACCAATGGCTTTATGTCCGGCGAAAGAAAAATCCCAGCCCGTGCACCCGTAAGTTTCCGTGATACGCCACTTACGGCCGAATTGCCGAGCGGCGGAACTGACTTGTTTGGCGGTGTCGTATTCGCGCCAATGCTCCGTTAGAATGTCCATCCCCGGTAATTGCATGTGCTCATAAAATCGCAGGCAACTACCAACATTGGCTGTCTGCGATGAAAGTTGCGCTTCCTGCAACACGTGTCCGGTAAACTGTAAATTATTCCGGCCACACCATTCACCAATTTGCCGCGCAAACGAGTCCACAAACAGATGCGTGATGCACTCGTGATAATGATACCGGGCTGGCGAGACCAGACTACCATCCACGTCATAGAAAATCTCCGGCAAATGCGGAATCAAATCGTAGCCGTACCGGCGCCGAAATACCGCAGGCAGAGCAGCCGTCCATGGACGACGGTCGGGATTGTTCTGGAATGTACCGTACGTCGGCTCGTCCGTGAAGATGCCGGGAATTGTCCGGCCAAAATGCTGGCCGACTTGTCGCCGGTAGGCTTCATGGGTGACACGGAGAAACTCCCGTACTGCCGTCGGGTTCATCGTGTCGAGGTAGGTGTAGCCATTGGACCATGGGTGACATTCATCCACCTGGACTTCGTACATCAAAATGGAGTACCCCGGCGCCAACCGCAGCGGCCGCGTGCCGCGCGGCAGTCGCACCACATCGCGCGCTTCAAAGCCAGTCACGCACGCCGTAAAGGCGGCCAAAGTATTTTTGTTCCATTGGAGTACGGCCGGCCGGTCAAGGACACGCCCGGCCAGTCGCCGCATCCGGTACCGTGGATTCTTGGTGACCAATCCGCCGGCGGCACCCGACGGCCAGCGGTCTTCATCGTATAACCACGCCTCCATGCCGAGTTTGCCAGCCTCATCAAGACAGGCTTTGACACAGTCAAACCATTCCGGTCCGAGGTACGGCGTCGCCAATCCAACCCGGGCGTGCATGAAAAATCCGCCCAGACCCATCTGCTTTAGAATCCGGATTTGCCGGCGCAACTCCTCCGGCTCTAACCGCGCATTCCAAGACCAAAAAGGTTTCCCCCGGTACGCGCTACCGGGATTGGAGAATTCTTTTTTAAACGCACTATTCATTTTATCTTTTCCGTGCCCGAACTCTATGCAAAAGGTTCGTTTTGTAAATTAAAATCCAGCACCGCCGGTCCGGAATCACCGGTATTGTCTTCTTGAATCATCAGCAACTGATTGCGCGTAAACGGTGGCACCGGTGATGACGAGTAATGGCATTTTTATCAATGCGAAATCATATCACGATGCACACTGGAAAAGTAAAGACCCGGAACATTGGTTCCGGGTCTGCTAATTGGTAGCGGGGGTGGGATTTGAACCCACGACCTTCAGGTTATGAGCCTGACGAGCTACCGGGCTGCTCCACCCCGCAGTCAAATCTGTTCACACCATAGGTGCCGCCGTCGGCTTCGTCAAGCTGCATTACCGGATGTGCGCAATCAATAAACCGATGCCGTAGGTAATGATGGCTTCGCCGAGTCCGACGAATGTCATTTCCATCCCGCTCTTAAACCACGACCGACCGGTGACAATCACTTTCGCCGCCCCTACCCCAAAATGCGCCGCGGTACTGATGACAAAGGACGCAATCAACGCCGGCGTGCCGTGCATGAAGAAAAATGGAATCACCGGAATAAATGCGCCGACTGCCGTGCTAGCCGTGGCGCTGAACGCCGCGCGCCAGGGATTTGGGAACGACCGTTCCGATAAACCTAGCTCCTCGTGCGTCAGCGTTTGAAGAAAATGCTCCGGCTGCTCCGCGAGTTTGGCCGCCATCTTTTCCGCTTCGGCCGGTGAAAAACCTTTGAGCTGGTAGAACAACGCCATCTCTTCGAGTTCTTCTTTCGGGTTCTCAGCAATTTCACGACGTTCCCGTTCGATTTCAGCAGAGTAAACTTCGCGCTCCGATTTTGTCGCCAAGTACGCGCCGCTGCCCATCGACAACGCCGAGGCAATCGCCGTGGTGACACCGGCCAACAAAACAAATTTCGCGTCCGCCGCCGTTGCGCCGGCCACGCCGCTGACGACACCGAATGCCGCGCCGAGACCGTCGTTCGCACCATAAATCGCTTGGCCAATCCAACCACCGGCGGTGACGTGCCATTTCTCACGACCGAGCAGCCGGTCCAATTTGCGTTGCGTCGGCGAAAATGCGCCGGTCATGTCGTTCAATACTTTGGCATGCGCTTCTTCTTCGCGTTGGGCTTCCGCGATTTGCGTGTGGTCAGCACCGGTGGCAACTTTCAGCAAATCATCGTACAACGCATCGGCGTCGTTCTCCATCGCCTCCAACTTGACGACGGCACTTTCGGTACCACTCTGCACAAGCAACCACCGGCGTGTTCGTTCGCTAGCGGATTCTTGATAAAGGCCGGGATCAGCGCCGAGTTCTTTCAAGCGTGCCAGCCAATTCGCAGCGTGCTTGTCTTCCGCTTCGGCCAGGCGCAGTAAAATTGCTTTGCGTTCCGGATTGGATTCCCGTTCCGACAACGCCCGGTAATTTCGCGCACTGGCGTTTTCGTCCCGCCAGGCTTGTTGAAGTCCGCTAATGAGTTTGGTTTGGTCGTTCATTGGTTGTGTGGGATTGGGATGGTACTGCCGCCGATGAATTCACGGATGACGGCGTCACCGGGAATCAAGCCGGGCAACTGGTCTTGCGGCACACCGGTCACCGATTCGAGTAAAGTCTGGATGCGCCGGTGACGGATTTGCGCATCGAGGAAGCCGCGATATTGGTTCATGGCTTCACCGGAGGGTAAATGACCACCGGCACCGATGAAAAATGGTTTTAACACCGGCAAGTCAAACGGAAACCCAGCGTTGACGACATGGTCCGCCAGCCCCATGAGCGGGATGATGGAAAAAAGTTCACCCCAGCGAACATAATGCCAATGCAGCAGAGTCGAGAGCGGACTGTGGTTGCGGTGTTGCACGTCACGGAGCATCCGGCGGATGAGCCGGATATCCGGAAACCGCGTGAGACGTCGAGTGGAACCATCGCCTTCCAACATGACATTGAGAGTTTCGATGTAAACGCGAAATTGCGCGCTCGGATCAATGCCTTCGGTAATCGGCGGATAAAATCCGTGAAGACAATCGAGCAAAAGAATTTGGTCCGGCTCAAGCTTCACCGGCTTCGTCGCGATGCGCCGGCCTTCTTTGAAGCTGTACACCGGTTTATCAATGGTCTTACCGGCGAGCAAATCTTTGAGGTGTTGATTGAGAAGTTGAATGTCGAGAGCTTCCGGCGTTTCAAAATTCCGGTCGTTAATCCAATCCGTCGGATGTTCGATGAGTGCCCAAAAATAATCGTCAAGGTTGAGCATCAGAAACCGGAGACCCTGTTTTTCGAGGCGTTGCGTCAGCTTGACAGTGGTGGTGGTCTTACCGGAGGAACTCGGACCACTAATCCACATCATCCGCAATTTGTCGCCGGCGTTAAAACGGGCGATTACTTTTTTGGCCGCTTCGTCGAGCGAGGCTTCATAGGTCGCTAACGATGCTTCGACAAGCGGCCGGAGCTTGCCGCTACGAACGACTTCGTTGAGACCGGTGACGGTATCGCAACCATGTTGCCGGTTCCATTCGAGAGTTTTCTCCATGCGTTTCCGAGGAAAACCGTTGCCGACAAATTGCGTATCGGCAATCGCACCTTCACGCAACCAGTGCCGACCCCACCGGTAACATTCGTAAGCGTCGGCGGTATTTTGAAATCCATAGCTGCGCAAAACGTGAACGACATCATCCTGAATCGTTTCGATGGTCGGCGGAAAATTGGCGATGTGGTGATGTGGATCGGCATTCAGACAGATGACGACGGCATCCGTGAGAAACTCAGCGACTTTTTCGTCGAGCGCGTAGGCATCGAAAAGCTTGTCATTGACGCCCGGCAGGTAATCTTGCTGGAGACCGCCGATGGATTCAGCCGCGCGCAAGATGGCGAGAAAGATTGCCCGCTCGTCAAAGGTCACCAATGCCCGGTTGCGCTTCTGTACTTTGATGATGCGGTTTTGAACTGACATGACAGAAGTATATCGGATGACTGTGGACAGAGGAAAGCCGAAACTATGCACTGGCATTGGTTACTTGCGAAAGATTGTTCCTGTGCTACTATTCAGCCCAATCACTAACAATCTTAAGGAGATTAAACCATGAGCACACTCGTTCAGAAACCAGCCCCAGAATTCAAAGCGACCGCCGTCGTCAACGGCCAATTCAAAGACATCAGTTTGAGCGACTACAAAGGTAAAAAGTACGTCGTCCTCTATTTCTATCCGTTGGATTTCACTTTCGTCTGCCCGACGGAAATCATCGCCTTCAATGAAAAAGTGGCTGAATTCAAAAGCCGCAACGCCGAAATTCTTGGCGTCAGCGTCGACAGCCAGTACACGCACCTCGCGTGGATTAACACTCCCCGGAAGTCCGGCGGTCTCGGCGGTCTGGATTACCCGCTCGTTTCCGATCTCACCAAACAGATTGCCACCAGCTACGGCGTGCTCACCGCCAACGGTGCGGTCGCCTTGCGCGGACTCTTCATCATTGACCAACAAGGCATCGTCCGCCACGCACTCGTCAACGACCTGCCACTCGGCCGGAACGTGGACGAAGCCATTCGTATTCTCGACGCGTTGCAATTCTTCGAGAAGAACGGCGAAGTCTGCCCGGCTAACTGGCATCCCGGCGACAAGACCATGAAAGCCGACCCGAAAGGTTCGCTGAAATACTTCGAAGCCGTTAATAAATAACCAGTCACATTTTATCGCCGGTATGCCATTTCAGGCGTACCGGCGATAATTTTCTTGCAGCCGTCGGCACTAAGCTTCATATGCTTGCCGATGAACCATGACGAATAACGATTTGTTGCTGGGTCAAGTCCCGACCGAATTGCACACGCGCCCGGAAGTTCATAATCTCGGCGATGATGCGTGTCTGTTCAGCGTCTGCAGCGATCTCACCATCGACGGCACGGTTCAAGATGTTTGGGTCATTGTTACTCAAACAAAAATTTTCGCAGTTCCAACCCACTCACAACCAACCACGCTAGTCACCGGTCCGTTTTTATTGAAAGATGCGCAAAAGGTTCAAACACGCCACACCGTTGGTAGCGGTTTTTTGCAGTTGCTGATTGATGGCACCTATGTGGACGTGGCGCGTTACAGCAACGCCCGTCGCGAAATCTTCGGCAAGGTGCGTGCGGAATTGGAACGCCTGATCCAAGGCCACCCACTGAACACCGAAGCGTTAGTGCACCCCAGTGAGTTTGCGTGCACGAAATGCGGATTACCATTGCCGGCGCGCCGGGCAGTGTGTCCACGTTGCGCCGGTGGTCGTAGTGTGTTTTTCCGGTCCGTGGGGCTAATGAAACCGTATCAGAACTCCATCGTGCTACTGCTGTGCATCTTGGTCATGGGCGTCGGATTAGATTTATTGCCTCCGTATTTAACCCGGATTCTCGTGGATAAAGTCCTGACGCCGAAGGAAAACATCCATTGGTTGCCGTTGATTTTATTGGGCCTCGTTGGTGCGTCACTGGGCCGGCAATTCTTGAATGTGATTATCGGCCGGACGAGCAGCATGATTGGCACGCGAGTTTCTAAGGAATTACGCGAACGGCTGCAGACCAAACTGATGAGTCTGAGCGTGGATTATTATGACCGGCACTCGGCCGGTAGTTTAATGAGCCGGGTGTTGTGGGACGTGGAATATTTTCAAGGTTTCGTCTGGCAAGTCGCACAAGGATTTCTGCTAAACGTCATTCTCGTCCTCGGCATCGGTGCAGTCTTGTTCATGATGAATTGGCATCTCGCCTTGTTAGTTTTGCTACCGGTGCCATTCGTGGTCATCGGAACAATTTTTTTTTGGAAGTATGTCTACCCACAATACTATCGGCTTTCGGATAGTCAGTCGAAAATGTCGCAACTCCTCACCGGCCTATTGCAAGGCATCCGACTGGTGAAATTATTTGGACAGGAAAAACGCGAAGAACAACGATTCAGCGATTCAGCCCGGTACATGCAGAATGCCCGCCGGTCCGTCGAAATGAGCGTCGCGACTTTCAATCCAATCATGGGTTTCGTGTTCGGCCTCGGCGGATTAATCATCTGGTACGCCGGTGGTCATCGCGTCTTTGAAGGCCACCTGACGCTCGGCACGCTGATGGCATTCTTCGGTTACATGGGAATGTTCTACGGACCGATTTCGGCAATGAGCGTGTTCTCCAATTGGCTCACCGGTTTCATGTCGGCCGGCCAGCGCGTATTTGAGGTGTTGGATGCCAACGTCGGCATTACCGACGAGCCGGAGGCAACACCGTTGAATAACATCAACGGCGCAATTGAGCTCCGCAATGTAACCTTCGGCTACGATCCCTACAGTCCGGTGCTGAAAAATGTCAGTATTAAAATTGAGCCCGGCCAGTTCGTCGGCATCGTCGGTAAAAGTGGCTCCGGTAAAACCACCTTAGTAAATCTCATCTGCCGATTCTACGATCCGCAAGATGGACAAGTGCTCATCGACAACCAAGACGTGCGCACACTCGCTCAGCACGACATTCACAAACACGTTGCGCTGGTCCTTCAAGAACCATTCCTTTTCCGAGCGACAATCATGGACAACATCGCCTACGGTCGTCCCGGCGCTTCACCGTTGGCTGTGATGGACGCCGCTAAAGCCGCGAACGCCCACGATTTTATCGCTCGCGCTCCGTCCGCCTACGACACGAAGTTAGGCGAACGCGGTGCCGGTCTCTCCGGTGGAGAGCGCCAGCGCATCAGCATTGCCCGTGCATTGCTGTGCGACCCAAAGATTCTCATTCTCGACGAAGCCACCTCGTCAGTGGACACCGAATCGGAACAAGAAATTCAGAAAGCGCTGGTCAGATTATGCAAAGGCCGCACGACCATTGCGATTGCCCACCGGCTCTCGACATTAAAAAATGCCGATGTGATTTATGTGATTGATGAAGGCAAAGTAGCTGAATCCGGTTCGCACGAGCAACTACTAGAACTGAAAGGTGTCTATCACAATTTAGTCCGCATCCAAACGGAGTTGACCCGGTTGGAGTCATAACCATGAGCGACACGACTCTCCCAACAACCTCTGACAACCGACTCTCGATTACCGGCGTCCGCCGGTTGCTACCGGAAACGGCCACCATTTTTGAAGGCGCATTTTCGCTATTACATTGTGCGGTGAAGGGCGACCAGATGTACCGGGGCGTGTTTGCGGTGTTGATGTTTCCAATTCGCCATCCCGACCAGTATATCTCGCTACGCTATACCGACGAAAAAGATAAAGTTGGTGAAATCGGCGTCATTGAAAACCTCAGCGCATTCCCAAAAGAAACGCAGACCTTGATTCAAGCCGTTCTGAAAAAGCAATACCACGAACACATCATCCACCGGGTGTACGGCGTTCGCCACGAGTTTGGCTTGCTATTCTTCGACGTGGAAACTCAACGTGGCCGGCAGGAATTCATCATGCCGTGGCGTCACGACCGGGCGGAAGATTTCGGAGCCGAAGGCAAAGTCTTGCTGGATGTGAACGACAACCGTTTCATCGTCCCCGACGTGTTAGCACTCCCCACCAAAGACCAGCGCCGCTTTACCAATTTCATTTACTGGTAACAATCTCAGCGCCGGCATGCCGAGGCCGGCTTGCCGGTGATTTGCCGGAATTGCCGGCTGAAATAAAATACATCCCGATAACCGAGCGCATCCGCAATCTGGCTGATCGTCATACTGGTCTCATGCAACAATTGCGTGGCACGTTCGATTCGCGCTTGAATGAAAAACTGCTCCGGTGACAATCCCGTTGCTGTCGTAAATTGCCGAGTGAATTGCGACCGGGATAATCCAGCTTTCTGCGCCATTCCTGCAACGGTGCAGCGTCGTCCCGGTTCCTCTCGAATGAGTTCCACCGCCGCGCTAATCCGTGAATCCATTACCGAGGTGACGAGTTGTTCCGCTTCCGCCCATAAGTGCAATAGCATTTGCGCCACGAGTGCCGCACTTTGCCGGTGTGCCACGGCAGTGCCCTGTCGATAGCTCGCCGCACACCGGCGGGCTAAGGCGGAAAAGAATACCGCATCACGGACTCTGATTCCGTCTGCCGGCAACCGGAAACGCCGGTGATTTTTCCAGTCAAAGTGGACCGCAAATACGCGCAACCGGTGCTGGGGGTCATGGTGAGCAACGATTTGCGATCCGGGTGAAAAAATAAAACAGGTTTGCGCGGCAACTGCCTGAGTAACTCCGTTTAATTCGACAGTCCCAACGCCGTCCAGCACATACCAGAGATCAAAATCAGGTAACGCCGCCGGACACCAACGCCAACCCGTTTCGCAACGGTAAATCAGCGGCGGCGTGTTGATGCAAACCTCCGGTAGCACCATCTGAGCCATGCGCCATAAGTACAAAACTTTGCGGAGTCTGTCCATTGCCGAATCCGTCGCCGCACGAGAAAATACGCCAATGAATGTCAACGACTACATCCACTCCTTTCACGCAGCACTCGCAATTAAACGCGGCGGTGAAATCGTCAGCCGGGAGGAGTATCTCGACTACATGACGTTTCGCGCGAACACCCGGCCATTGTTCACGGAAATTTTCGGCCCGTTGGTGGGGCTGAAAGAAGAATGGGCCGCACAAGGCGCAACGCCAGTCGAAATCAATCTTTCGACTTTCCGATATCGCACAGTCATTGAAAATAACTTACCGGTAATCACAGGCTGGCTCGGCGGTGCTGAACCCGTCATCCTCGAAGACACAGTTGACTCGCTTGTGTATCGCGACCCAATGGGACGCCGAATGGAGATGGCCAAGAAATCCGCGACATTGGCTTTGCCGACAACGTATCCGGTGGCAAATATGGATGATTGGCAACGCATCCGGCAGCATTATGAATTTTCGGAAGCGCGCTTCGGCCAGTTACAACCGACAGCCGGTCAACTGACCTCGCTTCAAATTCCTGGCGGTTTCGACGAGCCGCGCCAACTGATAGGAGAAGAAGCTCTAGCGCTGGCCTGTTACGAGCAACCGGAACTGATCCACGCGATTCTCGAAACCATTACGGAAACCGTCGTCCGGATTTGCGAACACTTGCCACACGTCGATCAACTTTCCGTGCATGAAGACATGGCAGGAAGAAGTGGGCCGCTCATTGGCCCGAAACATGTCGAAGAATTTATCAAACCGTATTACCGGCGCGTTTGGGATTTAGCTCAGGAACGCGGTGCACGTTTGTTTAAACAGGATAGCGATGGCGATATGCGACCAATCATCCCGGCGTTTTTGGATGCCGGCGTAAATTGTATTTTCCCGTGCGAGCCAGCCGCAGGAATGGACATCGTTAAACTCCGCGAACAATATGGTAACCGTATCGCTTTTCTCGGCGGTCTTGATAAACATATTTTACGCAGGAGTCAGCAAGAAATCACTGCAGAATTAGAATATAAGCTACCGGTAATCATGCAGACTGGCGGTTGCGTCTTCGGACTAGATCACCGGATTCCCAATGGCACACCGCTCGCAAATTACCGGTTTTATATCGCAAAAGTTTGGGAGATTCTCGACCGCCGGTAACGTCGCTCAGCGTTGAACGCGGGCGCTACCACCGGTCATCAGTTTTTCAACCTCCTTACCGGTAACCATCGAAGTATCGCCGGGGGTCGTCATCGCCAATGCGCCGTGCGCCGCGCCGTAATCCACCGCTTTTTGCGGATCACCGGTTTTGAGAAAACCATAAATCAAACCACTGGCAAAACTGTCGCCACCGCCGACCCGGTCGAGAATTTCGAGACCGGGATATTTACGGCTCTCGTAGAATTTGCCATCCATCCAGCAAACCGCGCTCCAGTCGTTTTTCGTCGCGGTGATGACCGACCGCAAAGTCGTCGCGGCGACTTTGAAATTTTTGAATTCGCTGACAGCAGTTGAAATCATCTGCTTGAAGGCATCCGTTTCAATCTTGGTGATGTTGTGGTCGATACCTTTCACCTCGAAACCGAGACTAGCGGTGAAATCTTCTTCATTACCCAGCATTACATCTACATACTTGGCAATCTCGCGATTCACTTCCCGGGCTTTCGCCGGACCGCCGATACTCTTCCAGAGACTGGGCCGGTAATTCAAATCGTAGCTGACGATTGTGCCGTATTTCGCGGCGGCTTTGACGGCTTCAATCGTTAGCGCCGCTGTCGATTCGCTTAATGCCGCAAAAATGCCACCGGTATGAAACCAGCGCACACCAAGTTCACCGAAGATTTTATCCCAGTTGAAATCACCGGGCTTGAGTTGGCTAGCGGCGGTGTTACCACGATCTGAAACACCAACCGCACCGCGAACGCCGAAACCGCGCTCGGTAAAATTGAGTCCGTTGCGAATCGTTCGCCCGATTCCATCATCCGGTCGCCACTGAATGAAATCAGTCACGACACCGCCTTGCAGAATAAAATCCTCGATGAGATGCCCGACTTCATTGTCGACAAATGCCGTGCAGACGGCGGTTTTCAGGCCAAAGCATTTGCGAAGTCCACGGGCGACATTGTATTCACCGCCACCTTCCCACGCTTTGAATTCGCGCGCCGTCCGGATGCGGCCTTCGCCGGGATCGAGTCGCAACATGACTTCGCCGAGGGAAAGTTGATCGAAAGTAAATTTGTCCCGTAATTTAAGTGTCATCGTAAAACCTCGTTAACTATTGGTTACACAAACACCGGGAAAAGGACAACTCTGTTCTGCACCGGTCACTTCCCACTTGCCGGTGGCCACCACGAAGTTTCGCACCGGTAAATCAAAATTGACTGGCCAATTTTTACGACCGGCCTTTGCGTCAAAAATGGCGCGTAAAACCGCCGGAGATGCTCTTTGAAATAGACGCCGCGCAGATTGGTGACGCTGATGGCGACATAGCCGGGCAGCTGCGGCATTTGCGAAGTCGTCAGCAACATACTACCGGGCAGCAGCGCGCATTGAATGCCGTAATAAGCCGGATCCGCTGTGCCGAAGTAGCAAAGATTGATAAAGCGAACATCGTTGGCATCCATCCAGCGTTTGAGACCTTTTAAGTCTTGTCCCCAGTCGAGATTTGAATCGACCAGATATTTATCGCCATTGTCCGGTCCGCCGATGAGTGTATTGAAAAATGACAACGGATCCGGATAAGCGCGTGAAAACTCAAAGCCAGTCAACCCAAACAAGCCGATCAATCCCAACGCGATGGTTTGCTTCTCGCGGCGCAACAACCAGGTCAGTGCACTGGCGCCCAGCAAAATCGCTAACGGATACACCGGCAAGATATGACGCACACCGATATTCAATCGTTGTGTCATTGCTGTGCCGACGTAGAGCAGTGCCGGCAGAATAATAAAGACCGGCGTATCGAGAAATTTCCGCCAGAGTTTTCCCGCCAGAATTAATCCACCGGCCAGCAATGCCAGCAACGCCACCGGCGTTTTGATGAGAAATGCGAATGGGAAATAATACCACCAGCCGGTCGAGTTGATTGCACCGGCAAGATACGCACCGCGCGATTGCGCCTTGATTTGCGTGAGAATCAAACCTTGCGAGAAAGCGTTCGGGAATAACTGGTGCGCATCGGCCCATTCCACCAATCGCGCCGCCACCGGTAAAGGGCGGTCGGATTCAAAATGAAATAACCAGTTCGGATTCGCGCTCGGCGCGTACTGGAATCCGTAAATCGCCCAGATTGCCAACCACGCCGCCAGCGCCAATCCAACGACAATGCCGGCAGCGACACCAATTTTCTTGTACCGGTAAGCCCAGATACCGAGCAAGATGATGATGATTGGCGCGAGTAAGATTGCGGTGAATTTGCTGATGATGGCGAGGACGAAGAAAACAGTGAGACCGGTCAGATTACCGGCGCTTAATTGCCGGCAGGTTCGCCAGAGAAAATAAAGCGTGCCGAAGATGAAGCACGTGCTACCGAGGTCGGTGGTGACTAACGACGAATGCGCCATGAGATTTGGCTCGAAAGCAAACAGCACCAGCGCACCGGTGGCCGGCCAGAAACCGAGCCATTCGTATGCCCACGCAAACACGAGGACGCCCAGCAAAACTCCGAGGAGCACATTCATGAATCGCGCCCGGTAGAGCAGCCGGTCGGCATCGTTCATTTTGTAGAGTGTGATTTGCGCGTACTGGAATTGGCCGAGACCGGCAAAGTCGTCGGGCGAGATTTTGTCAATGACGGTGGTATCACATTTGAAGTCGCGAATCGGCAACGTGTCCCACAGCCGGAGCAACGGCGGATGTTCGGGATCAAACCGGTGGTCACCGCGCCAGCCGAGACAACCACGAACGAGATGTTGCGGTTCGTCCCACGTCGCGGATTTTTGCGTGTAGCTGAAAACGCAGAGACTGGTAAAAACAATTGCGAAGGCGAACAGCACACTGGCGATTCGCATTCGCTCGCGGGTCATTGGTCGCTCATAAACCGAGATTGTCGCCGAGCTTGGCGGCGGTGCCTTGGTCAATAATAATGTCGTGGACAGTCTTACCGGCGGGAATCATCGGTAACACGTGTTCGGTGTACGGAACGATGACATCCAAAAGATACGGCTCTGTCGAGTCGAGCATCCGCTGAAGCGCGGCGCGCAATTCACTTTTCTTGGTGACGCGCTCCGCCGGCACATTGAAGCCTTTACTGATGGCGACGTAATCCGGATAAACCTTCTGCCGGTTCTCCGGATCGCCGAGGAAAGTGTGACCGCGATTGGATTTATAAAATCGGTCTTCCCACTGCACCACCATGCCGAGATACTGATTATTGAGAATAATGGCTTTTGCCGCGATGCGTTCGATATGAGCCGTGGCCAACTCCTGCACGTTCATCATAAATGAGCCGTCGCCGTCAATATCCACAACCTGCTGGTTCGGACAGGCAACTTTGGCACCGAGCGCCGCCGGGTAACCGAAGCCCATCGTTCCGAGACCGGAGGAGGAAATAAAATGCCGTGGGTGCTTGGTCTTGTAAAACTGACCGGCCCACATCTGATGCAAACCGACACCGGTGGTGATAATCGCTTCGCCTTGCGTCAATTCGCTGAGCAATTCGATCACGTATTGCGGCATGATGATTTGGCTCGTATCGCCGTGCTGAAGTTCTTTGAAATATTCACTCCGCAACACTTCGTCGGTGACCCGGTAGCTAAAGGGGAATTTCTTTTTCCACTCCGCAATCTGCGCGTGCCACGCCGGCCGCGGCTGGATTTGCACCACGCGGTTGAGTTGCTGGAGCGCGTACTTGATGTCACTGGTCACCGGCACCTGCGCGACTTTGTTCTTATTCAGTTCGCTCGGATCCACGTCGATATGAACAATCGTGCCGTGTTTACAAAATTCGCTGACCTTACCGGTCACGCGGTCATCAAACCGCACGCCGAACGCGAGCAGCAAATCCGCTTTGTCCACGGCGTAATTCGCCGTGACCGTGCCGTGCATCCCAAGCCAGCGCATCGACAACGGATGTTCCGCCGGAATCGCGCCAATACCCATGAATGTCGTCGTGACCGGGATATTGGCTTTTTCAGCAAACGCCACGAGTTCCTGACTGGCTTCAGCGGAAATAATGCCGCCGCCGCAATAAATCACCGGCCGTTCACTTTTCGCAATCAGCCCGGCAATCTTTTGGACTGTCGCATCATCAATTTTTAGATTTGGATTGTAGCCACGCAGACTTGGCTTATCCGGGAACACCGGCACGCAATTACCTTGCTGCACGTCTTTCGGAATATCAATCCAGACCGGACCGGGCCGGCCAGTCGTCGCAATATGAAATGCTTCTTGAAAAATTCGCGGCAAATCCGCCGTATCCATCACCAGATAGCTGTGTTTCACCATCGGCAGCGACATTCCGAAAACATCGGTTTCCTGAAACGCGCCGCGACCAATCATGGCGCGCGGCACTTGACCGGTAATCACCACCATCGGCACCGAATCCATATACGCATCCGCCACGCCGGTCACCAAATTCGTCGCGCCGGGACCGCTGGTCGCAATCGCCACACCGGCCTTGCCGCAAGCACGAGCGTAACCACCGGCCGCGAATGCGCCGCCTTGTTCGTGCCGGGGCAAAATCGTGCGAATCTTTTTCGAGCGAGTCAGCGCTTGATGCATTTCCATGCTCGCGCCGCCGGGATACGCAAAAACCACGTCGACGCCTTCGCGTTCGAGGCAACGGACGACGATGTCCGCCCCGCGCATAGTGGCGTTGTCGGTAATAGTTTTCGGGATTTTGGTTTTCAGTTCTTTGCTCATACTCGGGGCAAACTTATACCGGCGAACCGGCCATGAATCAAGTTCAGTTTGCTTTCCGTGCCGGCAATCATTAGTTTGGCGGCCACATGACCGGCCACTTTCAAATTGAAGCCACCGACTCCGCCGCGCGCGCCGGTAAGCTGCAAACCGCCCACGGCATTATTGAAACACCGGTCTTTATGCCGGTCGGCACGCAAGGCACGGTGAAGTGCATGGCACCGGACGAACTCCATCAGCTCGGTGCGCAAATCATTCTCGGCAACACTTACCACTTGATGACGCGCCCTGGCCTCGACCTCATCCGTCAAGCCGGTGGCCTGCACAAATTCATGAATTGGGACGGCCCAATTCTGACCGATAGCGGCGGTTATCAGGTTTTCTCGTTAGCCAAGCTCCGTAAAATCAGCGAGGCCGGCGTGGAATTTCAATCGCACGTGGATGGCGCGACCTTGTTTTTAGGTCCGGTGGAAGCGATGGAAGCGCAGGCGATTCTGGGCAGCGATATTGCGATGGCTTTTGACGAGTGTCCGCCCTGGCCGTGCGACCGAGAATACGCTTGCAGAAGCGTGGCGCTGACTTTACAGTGGGCGGCTCGTTGCCGGGAACAGACCGGTAACGGACGACAATTGCTCTTTGGCATCGTGCAGGGAAGTGTGTTTGCAGATTTGCGGGAGAAATGCACTCGCGAACTCGTGGCGCTGGATTTCCCCGGTTACGCCGTCGGCGGCGTGAGCGTCGGCGAGCCGGAAGTGGAAATGCTCCGGCAGGTGGATATGAGCGTGCCGTTCTTACCGGCGGAGAAACCCCGGTATGTGATGGGCGTCGGCACGCCACCGCAACTGCTGGCAATGGTGGCACGCGGTGTGGATATGTTTGATTGCGTGTTACCGACGCGGGCGGCGCGGCACGGCAAAGTGTTCACAGCGCAAGGTTCGTATTCGATTCGCGCCGCAGCGTGCCGGACAGATTTCGGGCCGTTGGAAGCGGGTTGCGAGTGTTATGCGTGCCGGAAGTTCAGCCGGGCGTACTTGCGGCATTTGATTTGGGCGAACGAGATTTTGGGATTGCGCCTGCTGACGTGGCACAATCTGCATATGTTTTTGAATTTGATGCGCCGGGCACGGGCGGCGATTGTGGCGGAAAGTTTCGGTGAATTTCAGCGCGAGTTTGTCGCGCATTACACGGAGAATACAGAAAATGATGATTCATAGTTTATTGGCAATGGGCGGACCAGCGGGTGATACTCAGCAGGATCCGAAGGCACAGATGATTCAGATGATCGCGATGTTTGCGATTCTGGGTGTGATGTTTTATTTCATGATGATTCGCCCGCAATCGAAACAGAAGAAAGAACAGGAAAACCTCCTGAAAAATCTCAAGACCGGCGACAAGGTGCTGATGACGAACGGCATTTTCGGCATTATCGCCAATGCGAAAGATAAAACCTTCATCGTCAAAATTGCCGACAACGTAAAAATTGAAGTCCTCAAAAGCGCCGTCACCACTGTCGTGCAAAAAAGTGACGACGCAGTTGCCACCACAAACTAATCAGGTCTCGCCATGAATAAACCGTTTCCTTGGAAGTTCTCGCTCATCGCCTTCGTCATCCTTGCCGCCGCCTACTCGTTCTGGCCGCCGCAGGAAAAAATTAAACTCGGCCTCGACCTCAAAGGCGGCACGTCATTCCTGCTGAAGATGGATTTGTCGCAGATTGACACCGGCGCGAAAGGCCAAGCTGTCCGGCAAGCCATCGAAATTCTCGAACGCCGCGTCAACCAATTCGGCGTCTCCGAACCGGTCATTCAATCCGTCGGCGAAGACCGAATCCTCATCCAGTTACCGGGACTGAGTGAAGATGTCCGCGCCGAAGCCCGCCGGACCATTGAACAAACCGCTTACCTTGAATTCCTTCTCGTTCACGCTGACAATGACCGGTTCCAAGCCGAATCTGGCAGCCCATATTTCCATCCGCCGCTCGGTTACACGAACTTGGCGCAAGGCGTGAAAGGCGCGGAAGGCCGGGCAATGACCAAGAATTACTTCTGCAAACTTAAACCGGAACAAGGTCTCACCGGCAAATACGTCGAACGCGCTTACGTCACCTACGACGACATCGGACGGCCGAACATTTCGCTGACTTTCAACAAAGAAGGCGCGGCGATTTTCGGACGCGTCACCGGTGCCAACGTTGGCAGGCAACTCGCTATCGTCCTCGACGGCGAAGTTAAATCTGCACCGGTCATCCAAGATGCGATTCTCGGTGGCCGCGCGCAAATCTCCGGTACCTTCAGCATCACGGAAGCGCAACGGCTGGCCAGTGTGCTGGAAAATCCATTGCAAGCGCCGGTAAAAGTTCTCGAACAACGCAGCGTCGATCCATCGCTCGGTTTGGATTCGATTCATAGCGGCGTTCGCTCAGCGTTGTACGGCGCGATTGCCGTCATCGCGTTCATGGCGATTTACTATTTGATGGCTGGCATGGTCGCGAATGCGGCGTTGGTGCTGAATATTCTGATTACCGTCGGCGTGCTGGCGATGTTCAAGTTCACCCTCACCCTCCCCGGCATCGCCGGTATCGTGCTCAGCATCGGCATGGCGGTGGATACCAACGTGCTGATTTACGAGCGCGTTCGGGAAGAACTCGCCGCCAACAAACCGCTCCGCGCTGCGATTTCTGCGGCGTATTCGCGGGCTTTCCGCGTGATTTTTGACGCGCATTTTACAGCAATTCTGACGGCGGTAATTTTGATTTGGATGGGCAGTGGTCCGGTGAAAGGTTTCGGTGTCACGCTAGTCATCGGCTTGCTGGCGAACTTGTTCTCCGGCGTCTTCGTCACGCGAGTCATTTTCGATTGGCTCGTAGTGAAGGGCATCATGAAAGAATTCAAGATGCTCCATATTTTCAAGAGCGTCGCGCACATCAATTTCCTCGGCGTCTGGAAAATCGCGTTCCTGTTGTCATGGCTGCTGATTGCCGCCGGTATGATTACCTTTGTCAAACGCGGTGGTTTCGAACTCGGCAAAGGCGAAGTCTATGGCATTGATTTCAAAGGCGGCGACACGGTCACATTGAGTTTTGCGCAACACGTCGAAGCCGACGCCATTCGCAGCAGTCTCACCGAAGCCGGTCACGCCGAATCCTACATTCAATATCAGCATCCGCTCGGCGGCGGCACCGAAGTGCTGGAACTCAAGCTACCAGAAGGCAAAACCGACGCCGTCGTTAAATATTTGCAGGGAAAATTCCCAGCGGCACAATTCAAAATCCTCGGCAACGAACGTGTCGGCGCGATTGTCGGCAAAGAATTGCTCCAGCAAGCGCTCATCGCCATGGGCGTGTCATTGTTGGCCATCATGATTTACATCGCGATTCGGTTTGGCGAATTTTCCTACGGCCTCGGCGCGCTCATCTCGCTGCTGCACGACGTTTTGATGACGGTCGGCTGGTTCTGTTTGACCGGCCGGACATTCTCAATGCCGGTGGTCGCGGCGGTGCTGACACTCATTGGTTATTCCATTAACGACACCATCGTCGTCTACGACCGGATTCGTGAAAACCGGAAACTCACCGGCGGCAAGCTCAACTACTTCGACCTTATCAACCGCAGTGTCAACGAAACCTTGTCGCGAACGATTCTCACCGCCGGTACGGTATTCCTCTGCTCGGTGGCGTTGTATGGATTCGGCGGACGCGTGCTGAACGATTTCGCCTTCTGCTTCCTCGTCGGCGTACTGACTGGCACTTACAGCTCCATCTACATCGCCAGTCCGTGCGTACTCTGGTATCACCGCAGCGAGAAGAAATAACCGGCCAACGCCGTGAATAAACTTTGGGTCATCGCGCCGTCAGAACCGGCGGTACGTGACCAGCTCGCCCAGCAACTCAACCTACCGGCGCCATTGGCGCAGGCGTTGATGAATCGCGGTTACCTGGACAAAACTTCCGCCCGGCAATTTCTCCAGCCGCAACTCCGGCAACTCGCTGACCCGTTTGATTTACCGGATATGTTACCGGCGGTTGAACGAATCCTAACCGCGATAAAAAAATCGGAGCGCATTGTCATCTATGGCGACTATGATGTGGATGGCGTAACGTCGAGCGCATTGCTGGCAAATGTGTTGCGCGCTGCCGGTGCGAATGTCGAAAATTTTCTCCCACACCGATTAGACGAAGGTTACGGCTTGAGTGTGGAAGGTTTGGCGCGCTGCTGCGAGAAATACCGACCGCAATTGCTTATCGCGGTGGATTGCGGCACGAGTTCAGTCGCGGAGATTGCCGGGTTGAAGATTGACGTGATTGTGCTCGATCATCACGAACCACCGGCGGAGTTACCGGCGTGCGTGGCGGTGGTAAATCCGAAACGAGTTACCGGTGGCGCACCGCTGGCGTCAGTTGGCGTGGCGTTCAAACTGGCGCACGCGCTTCTGAAATTAAACCGGCATTGGAAGGTTGATTTGCGCGATCAGCTTGACCTCGTCGCGCTGGGAACGGTGGCGGATTTGGTGCCGTTGACCGGAGAGAATCGGATTTTGGTGAAAGCCGGGTTGGAACGGTTACCGGTGACAAAGAAAATCGGATTGCGCGCACTAATGAAAGTCGCCGGTGTGACCGGAATCGTGAAACAGTCGCACGTCGGATTTCGGTTGGGGCCGCGACTGAACGCAGCAGGCCGGTTGGATGATGCGATGGCGGCGTTGGAACTTTTGTTGACGGAGAATGCCGAACGCGCGACGGAGTTGGCGGAGTTATTGGATGGGCATAACGCGGACCGGCAGAAACTCGAGGAAAAAATCGTATGCGAGGCGTTGGCGCAGGCGCGTGAGCTTGGTGACGACCGGATTTTGGTGTTGGCAAATCCGGAGTGGCATCCTGGTGTAATCGGAATTGTGGCGTCGCGAGTGATGCAGCAGTTTCACCGACCTACGGTGGTGATTGGCGCAGACGGAAAAGGTTCGTGCCGGAGTGTGACGGGATTTTCAATAGTCGGCGCGCTGACGGCGGTGGCGGAATTGTTGCTCCGGTACGGCGGTCACGAGATGGCGGCGGGATTAAGTGTGATGCCGGAGAAGATACCGGCATTGCAACGGCGCTTGAATGAATTGGCGGGTGTGATGCCGGAGCCAATATTGCGAGTGGATGCGGTGGTGAAGCTGGCGGAGTTGGATGAAACTTTTTTCGATAGCTTGGAAAAGTTTGAGCCGTGCGGGTCGGAGAATCCGCGACCGGTGTTTGCGGTAGCTGGGATGCGATTGCAAGGTGCGGCACGAATATTGAAAGATAAGCATTTGAAATTTACGGTGACGGATGGCGTGGCCACGGCGGAAGCGATTTGGTGGGGACACGCGGAAACGGAATTACCGGAAGACGAAATGGATTTGGCGTTTGCGCCGGAGCTGAATGTGTTTCGGGGTGTGGCGAAATTGCAGTTGACGGTGCGGGATGTGCGGGAAAAATCGGCTTTGTTTTGAGGATGAATTGGGATTATTGTGCTGGCATTGCAGGAGGACGACTTTGAATTCGATTCGACTGAAATTGACGGTGTTGGTGGCCGGCGTACTACTACTGGCGGTGGCGAGCTTGAGCGTGGTGAGTTACCGCTTTTCCCGCAATATGCTGCGCGAGCATATCAAGGAACGTTTGACGGTGATGGCATCCGACCGGCAGAAGTTGGTGCTGGGCTATATCCAACAACAGATGGAACGTGGGGCGCTCATTGCGAGCCGGAAATTGCTGCGGAATTATCTGAGCGATTTGGCGGATCACGAAATACCAGCGGAGCAATTACGACTCGACACACACCAGAGCTTGGAAGATGTCCACCGCTTAACCCCCGGAGTGCAGGCGATTTGGATTGCGGATTTAACGGGGCGCGTGAGGATTGCGACTGACACGGCGCACGTTGGACGCGAGATGGCAGGAACACGAGAGTTTGTGGCCGGGCTAAAGGCTCCGTCATTTTTTTTATTACCGGATCAGTTACACCAGGATGTAGCGATTTTATCGGCTCCGGCGGTGGGTGATTCAAACCGGATAGTGGGCGTGGTGTTTGTGTTGGCGGATCAGAAACCACTTCGGCGTTTGCTCCGAGATCGCACGGGGCTTGGCCGGACCGGTGAAATCATGTTGGGAACGCGTATCGCCGGCGAAAAAATTGATTACCTCCTCTCATCACTGCCAGATGTGGCGATGGCAAAAGCTCCGGCGATGGCGGCAGCAGTGACTGGAGAGATTGGCTGCCGGTCAGTAACGGATCACCGTGATGTTCGAGTTTTAGCAGCATACCGACCGGTGGGCTATCAAGATTGGGGTTTAGTCACAAAAATTGATGAGACGGAAGCCTATGAGCCAATCAACGTTTTACGCCGGTGGTTTCTTAGTATTGAAGTCGTAGTTTTTTTTGTGGGAATTCTCACTGCATACTGGCTGGCGCTTCGGTTCACGCTTCCCATTCGCCGTCTGGCGACGATGGCCGATCAAATTGCCAAAGGCCAATTGCCGGCGCATGTGCCGGTTGAATCCACCGATGAAATCGGTCACCTCAGCCAAGTCTTCAATCAGATGAGCGAAGAGCTTGCCCATTCACGAGCTCTACTGGAAGGCACCGTCGAGCAGCGCACACAGGAGCTACGAGCGGAGCGTGACCTTTTGCAGAACTTGATGGATGCGTCGCCTGACCATATCTATTTTAAGGATTTGGAAAGTCGCTTCCTCCGCGTCAACCAGAGCAAAGCCCGACGTACCGGGGCTGATAGTCCCACCGCTCTCGTTGGCAAAACAGATTTTGACAGTTTCACCAACGAGCACGCCCAGCAAGCTCTCGCCGATGAACAACACATTATCGCGACCGGCCAACCGATAGTTGCCGTCGAGGAGAAAGAAACTTGGCCCGATGGCAGTGTCACCTGGGTCTCCAGCACCAAAGCACCTTTGTACGACACCACCGGTAAGATTATCGGCACCTTCGGAATTTCGCGCAACATCACCGACCACAAACACGCGGAAGCTTTACTCGAAAAATATGCTAGCGAACTCAGTGTCAAGAACTACGAAATTCAGGAGGACTTAAATCTCGCCCGCGAAATTCACCAGACATTTATCCGGCAAGATTATCCACGATTCCCGATGGCTCCGAAAGCCGGTCAGACTTCATTGCATTTCGCGCACCGGTACCTACCGGCCTCGACATTGGGCGGCGATTTCTTCGACATCATCCCCCTTTCCGATGTCACCGCCGGGATTCTGATTTGCGATGTCATGGGGCACGGCGTCCGCGCCGCATTGGTGACTTCGATTTTGCGTGGAATGCTGGATAAATACCGCGGCGTCGCGCATGACCCGGTGGAATTACTCATCAAAATTAACCACGCCTTACTGAGCAACCTCAAGTCAGTTTCTGCGACAGTTTTCGCCACGGCCTGCTACGGCGTGCTGGACGCAACGACTGGCCGCTTACAACTAGCCAATGCCGGTCATCCCGCACCGCTAATTATTCGCGCCGCCACCGGTCAAGTCGAACGACTCACCGGCACAAAACCTTCACCGGTGCTCGGCCTATTGCGCGATGCCACCTACACCGCAACGACAACCACGCTGGCGGTGAACGACCGGCTCTTGTTATTCACCGATGGAATTTACGAAGTCACCGATGCCGCCGGTCAAGAATTCGGTCTAGATCAACTTCTAGCTGCTGTCCGAAAACATACCGGTAGCGCCGGTGGAAAATTACTCGACGACCTAATGACAGACACCCGTCAGCACTCCGCCACCGGTGAGTTCACCGATGACGTGTGCTTGCTTAGTGTTGAACGGGCTGGCTAATTAGCCGAGATCCGCACCGGAAATTGCGTCCGTCACTTTGAATTGCTCGAAATGGAATGTCGGATCGGCACGGAAGCTGAGCTTACCGGCGAGTTTCTTTTCCAATTCAATCAACAACGCTTCGTCTTCAGTCCGGAGGCGATTCAGAACTTCCGGGTGAACGTAGATGCGAATGTGCGGCTGCTCTTGTTTATTTTCCTTCAGGCGACGCAAAACCTCACTAATTTTGCGCTGAATTTCCACGGACATCGAGAGCGCGCTCTTGACCATGCCTTTGCCTTTGCAATACGGGCAATCTTCGTAAACAGCACTCGCCATACTTTCGCTGTGACGTTGCCGGGTCATCTCCATCAAGCCGAGTTGCGAAATCGGCAGGATGCGCGTCTTGGCTTTGTCGCGTTTAACGCCATCGCGAACTCGGTTGAGCACTTTCTGCTGGTCGTTCCGACCGCGCATGTCAATGAAGTCAATCACGAGCAAACCGCCGAGATTGCGCAGGCGCATCTGCCGGCAAATTTCCTCGGCGGCTTCGAGATTGGTCTGAACGATGGTGGTTTCCAAATCTTTTTGCGACTTGTGCCGACCGGTGTTTACGTCAATCGAGATGAGCGCTTCGGTCTCATCAATGCAGATGTAGCCGCCGCTCTTCAGCCAGACTTGCCGGCGGAAAGCGTTCTCGATTTGTTTTTCGACGTTGAACCGCGTGAAAATCGGCGTCGGCTCGGTATAGAGTTGGGCCCGTCCACGCGATAGCCGGCTGATTTGACCAATCATGTCACGAATTTTTTCGTATGCCGGTTCACTATCCACCAAGATGCGATCAATTTCCTCGGTGAGAAAATCGCGCACGGTGCGTTCAATCAAACTCGGTTCCTGAAAGACACACGACGGCATCGGGCCTTCCTTGATTTTCTTTTCAACCTCGCGCCACGTCTGTAGCAAAATTTCCAAGTCGCGGATGAAGTAGCGCTTTTTCTGATTCTCACCAACCGTCCGAACGATAATACCCATGCCCGCCGGTAACTTGAGGTGAGCGACAATGTCTTTGAGACGGCGGCGTTCTTTGTCGTTGTCGATTTTGCGCGAGATACCGCGGGCGTCATTGTACGGCATCAAGACGAGGTACCGGCCGGGAATGCTGACGTTGGTTGTGATGCGCGGGCCTTTGGTGCCGATTGGACCTTTGACAACTTGGACGATAATTTCGCTCCCCGGAGGATAAAGTCGCGGGATATCGTTCTGCGAAATTTTCTTTTGCTTCTGACGGTCTTGGCCCGGCACCTCGACGAGATCCACGCGTTGGTCGAGCGCCTCCGGAATAATATCCCAGTAGTGCAGGAACGCGTTTTTCTCAAAGCCGATGTCCACAAATGCCGCCTTCAAGCCGGGTTCAAGATTTTTAATCTTGCCCTTGAAGATGCTCGCGACGATTTGCTTCTCCGTCGTACGCTCGATGGTGAACTCTTCGAGTTGACCGTTCTCCATAATGGCGACTCGGTTTTCGAGCGCCTCGGCGTTGACGATGATTTCTTTATTGAACTTTTTGCTGCGCCGCGCCAGCAGTTCCTCAGTCTTCCGAACGATTTGTTTAATGACTTCCATAATCAGTAGTTTCTCCTGTGTATCCACACGTTTTGTAAAAGCCCGAGTGCCGTCATGGTGGCCAACACGAACGACCCCCCGTAGCTTAATAATGGTAACGGCAGCCCCTTGACCGGCAGCAAGCCGATCGTCATGCCGATGTTGACGAAGACATGGAAAAACAGCAGGCCGACGATTCCCGTCGCCAACAGCATTCCCAAGCGGTCGCGCGCCTCTGCCGCAATCCGCAGCCCACGAAACAGAATCACCGCAAACAACCCCACCACGCACACGCTGCCGACAAACCCTTTCTCCTCAGCAATCACGCTGAATAGAAAATCGTTTGGCGCCACCGTGCGCGGTAAATATCCCAATAAATTCTGCGTTCCCTGCAAATATCCTTTCCCACCAAATCCACCGGAGCCGACGGCGATTAACGATTGATTCAAATTCCAACCCGCACCCAACGGATCCCGGTCCGGATCCAAAAACACCGTCAGCCGCGCCTTCTGATATTCCCGCATTCGCAACCACATCACCGGCATTGCCAGCACCCCGGCCACCACCAGCACCACCAAATGTTTCACGCGCACACCGGCCACAAACAACAACCCCACCGTCACCAACGCCAAGATTACCGCCGATCCCAAATCCGGTTGCGCAAAGATTAATACCAACGGCACCGCGAGAATCGCCAGCGCACCACCAATCGTCGCCCATTGCCGGCGCATCTCCAGCGTGCGATGAAACAAATAATACGACAACGCGACCAAGACTGCCAGCTTCGCCACTTCCGAAGGTTGAATCCCAAATCCATGCCAGCCAAGCCACCGGCGTGCGCCGTACACTTTCATCCCGGTAAACAACACCAGCAGCAGCAACAACACCGCCACCACATACCAAACCGTCGCCCACTGGCAAATCCACCGGTAATCCACTACCGCCGCCGCGACATACAACACCGCGCCGACCACGAACCACCCGATTTGCATCCGGTAATAATCCGGCATCGGTTGTCCCGGCCCCCGGTACGACGCGCTGTAAATAAACGCCACACTTCCAATCGCAAGCAACACCACCGCCACCGTCAGCAGCCAATCCATCCGCTTCAATTGTTGGAGCTGCCGGCTAATCGACATAGATTGGCCCTCCACCGGTGGTCTCCAAACTCGATTTGAAAATCCCTGCAAAAATTTGCCCTGCCACCGGCGCCGCCACGTGACCACCGCTCACGCCATCTTCAATCAACACCGCCACCGCCACCACCGGCTGCTCAAACGGCGCAAACCCGATGAACCACGCCCGATTGATTCCATCTTTTTTATTAAATTCTGCCGTGCCCGTCTTACCGGCCACCGTCAAACCGCGCACCGCCGCATGATGACCGGTTCCTTGCGCCGATTGCACCGCGCCCAGCATCGCTTGCCGGACCACCGCTAAATTTTGCGACCGCACACTCAACCGCGACAACACCACCGGCTGCGTAATCTGCAAAGTCTTTCCATCCGGCGATTCAATCTGCTTCACCGCAAACGGGCGCCACCGCGTCCCGCCATTACCAAGCGTCGCCGCCACGTTCGCCATCTGCAACGGCGTCGCGAGTAAATAACTTTGTCCAATCGCCAACTGCGCCGTGTCGCTCTCCCACCACTTCTCGTTGAAATGTTCGCGCTTCCACTCTGGCGTCGGCACGCCACCGGCAAGATCGTGCGCAAAATCCACACTGGCCGATTGCCCTAATCCCAACTCGCCAGCCATCCGCGTAATCGCCTCTACACCGGCGCGCATTCCTTCCTGATAAAACCAAACATCGCACGATTGCATCATCGCCGTGAACGCATCCATCCGTCCGTGACCGTGCGTATTCCAACAACCAAACCGGCGATTCCCGATTTGCAATCCGCCACCGCACACCGCCGTATCGCTCGCCGAAACTTTACCGGACTCCAATCCCGCCAACAATGTCACCGGCTTAAACGTCGAACCCGGCGCGTACCGGGCACCGGTCGCGTGATTCAATAACGGACTTCCTGTCGCATTCAAAAGCGGCACCACCGAAACATTCGGGTCAAAAGTCGGCGCGCTCGCCAGCGCCAAAATTTCGCCGTTGCGCGGGTCAATCACCACCACCGCGCCGCATAATTTTTTCCCCGCCGGCAACACCGTGTGCGCCAACGCATTTTCGACAATCTGCTGAATCCGCACATCAATCGTCAGCACAATCCGGTTGCCGCGTTCCGCCGGCTTGTCGCCGACTTCGCCGACTTTCATGCCACTCGGATTCACTCGAATCGTGTGCCCGCCCGGCGCGCCGCGTAAATCGTCATCGAACGCTCGCTCGACGCCTTGCTTACCGGTACTATCAGATTGGTAATAATAAAAATTTTCGACTTCCTCGTCTTCCGTCTGTTCCGCTTTGCCACAATAGCCGAGCAAATGCGCCGCGAGCGACGCATACGGATATTGCCGCACCGGCGTGACAATCAAATCCGTGCCCGGCCAATTACCGGCGCGCTCTTCAAACGCCGCCACAGTTGCCGCCGGCAGATCGCGCCAAAGCGGCAACGGCAATGGTCGCCGCCGATAATAATGATTGCGAATATTTTCATCCGTTACCGTAACCGGCAAACCAATCGCGCGACTCATAGCGAGAATATTCGTCTCGGCGATGCGTGCCACATCTTGCCGCTTCGAAACCCGTCCAAGTTGGTCGAGTGAAATTGCGATGTCGTAACTCGGCCGATTGTTGGCGAGCACAACACCATTGCGGTCCACGATTTCACCGCGCGCCGCCGGTAGTCGAATTCGCCGGAGCGATTGTGCTTGTTCCCGGTCGCCATACCGGTCGCGATCCATGATTTGAACATGAAAAAGATTCACCATCAAAAAGAGCAAGCCGAGTGCAATTCCAACGCGTACAATCGCCAGTCGCGGACTGTTGTCACGGGATGCCGCACTGATAATCATGCGTCCACCACCAGAAACACCGGAATGGTAATCACACCGGCAATGAGCGCGACGCCGATGAGTTTCAACACTGCTACACCGGTCACACCAATGATACAAAACGCGCCGATGGCTCCGGCCATTGAAGCAACGCTGCCGGCGAGCAATGGAATGAATGGCAGATTTCGGTCCAACACAGTTCCAAGACCGGCAATCACCAACGCGGCAATCGCATACGCAAAACCCGTCACGCCAAACGGCCCGGCCGAAAGTGCGTCTTGCAAACAACCGGCGGCAAACGCCAACAGAACGGCGCGACCGCGTTTAAAAGTCAGCGCGCTGTACGCGACAATCGCCGGTAAGAATTCCAATCGAAGACCGGCCAGCGCCGGCAACTTCGCCTGCACACCGGCCAGCACAAGCATTAACACGATGACGAGCAGCGCATTCATTCGACAATCACCACGACTTCTTCCAAGCGCCGGTAATCGACCGCCGGTTGAATTTCGAGATTTTGGAACATACCGGTTTGCGAATCCAACCGGACTTTTGAAACAGTTCCGATAAAAATTCCTTTCGGAAAAATCCCACCGAGACCGGAAGAAAGCACCGGCTCGCCGGCACGAATTTTGGCGTGCCGGCTGACATAAGTCATTTGAAGTTTCGCGCCGTCGGTACCGGTGACGATGCCGGGTTCACGGCTATCTTGGAGCAAGGCGCTGGCTTTGCACGCCGGGTCGGTCAGCAATAAAACTCGCGCTTCACCGGTGGTGACACCGGTAATTTTTCCGATGAGTCCGTCAGCGTTGAGAACGGCGAGATCGTTGCGGAGACCGTCGTTCATGCCGCGGTCGATTTGGATGCTCTTGTACCAGTTGGAAGAATCACGACCGATGACGCGCGCGCCGAGCGTCCGGTACGGTTGACGCGTTTTGAAGGCGAGCAGCCGGTTCAACTGCAAATTCTCGACGACGGTGGCATCGAAAGCGCGGAGTTGTTGCCGGAGCAAATCATTACTGGAGCGAAGCTCCCGGTTCTGGTGGTCTAATTCACGACGCGATTGCACCACCGGAATGTAATCACCCAGTTTCACAAACGGCGTGCTCAGTTGTACGAAAATCATGCGCAGCTTCGTCGCGACAGTCGTGGGCTGGCCGATAAAAATAATCCAGCCCGCCACGAGTAATGCGACCAAAATCCAATTTCTACGCTTCAATCAAAACCAATTTTACCGTCGTATGACGGCGTTACTGTGCGTGTGGAAAGGCCTACGAGGAGTTTTTGGCGAGCTTCTCAAGGAAACCAAGTTCTTGCAGGACGACGCCGGTGCCATTGGCAACCGCGCTCAACGGATCGTCGGCCACGTGAACCGGTAGACCGGTTTCCTCAGAAATCAAGTTGCTCAGACCGCGAATGAGCGAGCCTCCGCCCGCCATCATAATGCCACGGTCCACCAAATCGAACGCCAGCTCCGGCGGACATCGCTCCAAGGTACTCCGAATATTTTCGACAATTGTCGAAATCGGCTCCTGAAGCGCCTCGCGAATTTCTTCCGAGGTCACCGTCAAGGCTTTCGGCAAGCCAGCGACGAGGTCGCGGCCTCTGACTTCCATTGTCAGTTCCTGTTCCAAAGGATACGCCGAACCGACCTTGATTTTGATGTCTTCCGCCATCCGCGGTCCGATATCCAAGTTATAGGCGCGCTTCATGAATTGGATAATCGCTTCATCCAATTCGTCTCCTGCCACACGCACACTGCGGCAAAGCACGATTCCGGCCAGGCTAATAATCGCCACCTCGGTCGTGCCGCCACCAATATCCACGATCATGTTGCCTGCCGGCTCTTGCACCGGTAGCCCAACACCGATAGCCGCCGCCATCGGTTCCTCAATGAGATAAACATCTCGCGCTCCCGCATGGGTGGCGCTGTCTTTCACGGCGCGCTTTTCCACTTCGGTAATCCCACTCGGCACCGCGACAATGACGCGCGGTTTAATGCCATGCCGGCGGTGATGCACCTTTTGGATGAAATAGCGCAACATCGCTTCGGTAATCTCGAAGTCCGCGATGACGCCGTCTTTCATGGGGCGAATGGCGGTGATGTTGCCTGGGGTGCGGCCCAACATCCGTTTCGCCTCTTCTCCAACGGCCAAGACATGACTGGTGCCGGTTTGAATCGCCACCACGCTTGGCTCCCGCAAAACAATCCCGCGATCCCGCACAAAGACAAGCGTGTTCGCGGTCCCCAAATCGATCCCGATATCGGTAGAAAAATAATTTAGAAATTTGCCAAACATCAGAGTCAGTAACCGGCTCTCTTGTACCCACTCCCACCAACACCGTCAAGACGAGAGTTGCGCCGCATTGCAAAACCCGCCCGCACCCACTAAACTACCGGTATGAAAGCGGTCACCACCGACCAGATGCGCGCCCTCGACCAGCGCACCATTGCCGCCGGCACTTCCGGTACCGAATTAATGGAACGCGCCGGCCGCACGGTCGCTCATCACGCCGCCCAATTCCTCCGGCACCGAAATGCAAAAAAAGTTCTCCTCTTCGCCGGCAAAGGCAACAACGGCGGTGACGCCATCGTCGCCGCCCGGCATCTAGCCGCTGATGGTTTTCAGTCCACGCTCATCCCGTTTGACCAGCTTGCTGAAAAACTCGCCAGCACACTACCGGCCACCGATTTAATCGTGGACGGCTTGCTCGGCACCGGTCTCACCGGCGAAGTTCGCGAACCGACCGCCACCGCCATCCGCTTCATCAATGCCGCCGGCGTTCCTGTCCTCGCCATTGACGTTCCATCCGGCCTCGGCACCAACACCTGCGTCCGCGCCGATATCACCGTCACCTTCGGCCTCCCGAAAATCGAATTACTCCAACCGTCCGCCGCCGATTTCGTCGGCCAACTCGAAATCGCCGACATCGGTCTTCTCACCGCCGATGTCACCAGCGACATCGAACTCATCACCCGCGCCGACATCGTTCTCCCGGAACGCAAACGCTCCGCGCACAAAGGCACCTTCGGCCATCTGCTCATCATCGCCGGTGCCGAAGGCTACACCGGCGCGCCCGTCCTCTGCGCTCACGCCGCCGCTCGCGCTGGCGTCGGCTTGGTCACACTCGCCGTTCCGCGCAACATTTACGAAATCGTCGCCGGCAACTGTCCACCGGAGGTCATGCCAATCTCGCTCGACCGGTTACCGTCGTTAGAAAGTTTCAACGCCATCGCCATCGGCCCCGGTTTAGGCCGCGCTCCGGAAACACAAAAATTCGTCCGCGATTTCGTCGCAAAACTAAAATTACCGGTCGTCGTTGATGCCGACGCACTCGACGCCATCACCTTGCGCCCGGGCTTAATATTAACACCTCACCCCGGTGAGATGGCGCGACTCACCGGCAAAACCGCACCGGAAGTACAAGCCAACCGCTGGGAAATCGCCCGAAAATTTGCACGCGAACACAACGTGACACTCGCACTCAAAGGTGCCGGCACTGTCGTGACCGATAAGTCCGGCAAGCTCTGGATTAATTCCACCGGTAACCCTGGCATGGCCAAAGGCGGAATGGGCGACGCGCTCACCGGTATCATCGGCGCGTTGCTGGCGCAAGGTTTGCCGACGTTGGAAGCAACGAAAGCCGGCGTGTTTCTGCATGGTCGTGCAGGTGACATCGCTGCCGAACGAACCGGTCAAATTGCGTTATTGGCAACCGATTTAATCGCGGCGCTTGGCGCGGCGCAGGAAAAAGATCAAAGCCGCTAATCCCACCAGACCGAGACCGCCAATCCATTCCCAGTGTTTCGGATTACGCAGCGTTTCGGGAATAATCGTGTAAGCGACCGGCGACGACACCACCGGTGTGGGTTTAATATTTTGAGTCTGAACTGCGGCTGGTTGTGACGCCAACGCCTGTTGCGCCGTCTGAAGTCGAGTCTGCACATCGCGAATCGTCGCATCGAGAATTTTGAGATTTCCTTGTAGCTGCGTGACCTGCGCTTGCGCGAGAACGACACGACTAGCAAGTTGATCCCGTGCCGGATGTGGGATGATTTGGTAGCCGGTAATTTCGCGCTTAGCTTGGACGGGCGTGGCGCTGATCAGTTTGCCATGCAAATCAAACCGGGTTTCTAAACCAACGGACGCGCTGCCGTAAATTGGGATTTGTTCATCTTGCAAACTCGCCAACTTGGTTTGGTTGGTCGCTAAATTCTCCTGCGCAATCGCCAACGAGTCGACAATGGGCCGGCGCTGGTCTTGCAGTTGCTCAAGCTTGTTTTGCAGTGTTTGTATCGCTTGAACCTGCGCTTGCCGTTGCCGGCTGTTTTTTTCCACCGGTGACATCCATTGACCGGCAAACTTCACTCGTCCGCTGGCCACATTGCTCACCTCGGTTTGCCAAGCAACAATCCGGTGACTCAATTCCGGCGCGAAGGCGGAAGCCGGATGTACTTTTAAGAAACTCTGAAATGCCGAAAGACCGGCGGAAAATTGCGCCGGCGTTAATTCCTGATTCGGATTGAGTTGATACTGCGCTAACTTTTCATAGTCGGCGCGAGCACGTTTCTGCTCGGCAGTTTCATGAACAACGGCGCGAACCGCAGACTTTGAAATCTGTTTGGTTTGAAAAACCGTGCGCTTGGCGTTGCTGGTTTCAATTTCAACTTGGGTTTCTGTTTCGGAGCGAATCTCGCCGGTAATCACTTCACCGGAGTTCAGCGTCACTGTGTCGGCGCGGAGCGATAGATTCACCGCCAAACAACAGCAAGTAAGATAAACAAATTTCATGGGAAATCTTCTAACCTTTGGTGCCGGTGGTGGCAATCCATTTGATGAAAGTTTTTTCCTTGTCGAATCTCCAGCAACCATGCAGATAGAACAGCGTGATTACCGACTTTGCGCCGCGTTCATCCGACATCACGAAGATGCGTCCGTGGCTATTCGTCCCGGTGCTTTATGTCATGCAAGCGATCCCGGCTACGCTGGTGCGCGAGGTGGCGACACTCTTGTACAAAGACCTCGGCATTCCAAACGCTCGAATCGCGTTGTGGGTCAGCTTGCTGGGATTGCCGTGGATGTTGAAATTGTTTTGGGGACCGGTGGTGGATTTAACTCTCACCCGGCGACGCTGGGTGCTTGCGGCGCAAGCGGTAATCATCGCCGCGCTGGCTGGGCTGGCGGTCGCGCTACGGTTACCGGCGTTTTTTCCGATTTCGTTGGCAATTCTCTTTCTGATGGCAGTCGCGTCGGCGACGCACGACATCGCACTCGATGGTTTGTATCTGCTGGCGTTGACCAAACGCGAGCAAGCCGGCTTCGTCGGCGTGCAAAGTGCCTGTTTTCGCGCCGGTCGGCTGTTGTGTACCGGTGGATTAGTGTTCCTGGCCGGCATTCTACAACAAACCGGCGTCTCCATCGTGAGTAGCTGGACAATCGTTGTCGCGGTGTTAGCCGGATTGTACGGCGGCGGTTCGTTGTATGCGCGCTTCTTTCTGCCGCGCTTGGACGCGGATGTGCCGGTGGTCACACCGCGCGATAGTGTCTGGCCGGCGTTTGCCACGTTTGTCCGTCAACCCCGCTTTGGCGCGGTGCTGGCGTTCATTTTGTTTTACCGGTTTGGCGAAGCGATGGTGACGCTCGTCTCGCCGCTGTTCATGCGCGACGCCCGCGCTGCCGGCGGAATGGGACTCACGATTGCGGAGATCGGCGTCATCAACGGCGTGGCCGGCATTGTAGGAATCATCCTCGGGGGAATCGCCGGTGGCACGATCATCAGCCGGTTCGGGTTGCGCCGCAGCTTCTGGCCGTTGGTGGTGTGCATGCATGCGCCCAACTTGCTGTACGTCTGGGCTGCGTACACGCACCCGCCCACGTGGACGATGTATGGCGTCGCGTTTATGGATCAATTTGGTTACGGCTTCGGTTTTGCCGGTTACAGCGTGTACTTAATGTACGTCGCCCAACACGGACAGTACCGGACCAGCCACTTCGCGATTGCCACCGGTCTGGGTTCACTCTGTATCGCACTAGCCGGAATCCTCAGCAGCATTTTGCAAAGCTTGGTCAGCTATCGCGGATTTTTCGTCGCCGTCTGTCTTTGCACTATTCCCGGCATGTTAACTTTGTTGATTATTCCGCACGAAGAAACGCCGAACAATCAGTAACTCAAAAAAGTTCGTTCGTCGGCTTACCGCGCTGGACGCCGAGTTTTTTGAAGGCGAGCTCCGTCGGAATGCGACCTTGCGGTGTGCGCTGGATGTAACCTTCCATGATGAGAAACGGCTCGTACACTTCTTCGAGCGTGTCCGGTTCTTCACCAACGGCAACAGCGAGCGAGTTAATGCCGACAGGCTTGCCGGCAAATTTGAGGACGAGCGTTTCGAGAATCCGCTTATCCATTTCGTCGAGACCGTGTTCGTCAATTTCCAACATCGCCAGCGCTTTGTCAGCAATCCCGGCATCAATCGGCGCGTTACCGGCTTTGACTTGGGCAAAGTCCCGGCAGCGTTTCAGAAGATTGTTCGCAATTCGTGGCGTACCGCGTGATCGACCGGCAATTTCCTTCGCACCACCGGCATCAATTTTCACATCAAGAATACCGGCGGCGCGCGTGATGATGCCGGCGAGTTCACCGGCGGAATAATAATCGAGCCGTTCAGTGAGACCAAACCGAGACCGCATCGGCGCGGTGAGCAAACCGCTGCGCGTGGTCGCGCCGACGAGGGTAAATCGTGGTAATTGCAATTTCACGCTCCGGGCGTTCGGACCGGAATCAATCACAATATCCAGCCGGAAATCTTCCATCGCTGGGTAGAGATATTCCTCAACAGTTTTTTGGAGCCGGTGGATTTCATCAATGAAAAGTAAGTCACCAGCTTCAAGTTTGGTGAGAAGACCGGCGAGGTCACCGGCTTTTTCGATGACCGGACCACTGGTGACAATGAGATTGCCACCCATCGCTTTGGCGAGGATGTGCGCGAGCGTGGTTTTGCCGAGACCGGGCGGACCGCTGAGGAGAATGTGGTCGAGTGATTCGTGCCGGAGCTTGGCGGCTTCCACGGCGAGTTCGAGGCGCTCTTTAACTTTAGCCTGACCGGTAAAATCCTGAAAAATACTAGGACGAAGCGAGACATCCAACGTCCGGTCGTGGATGGTTTGAGTGACGAACCGGTCCGACATGGAACGATGTTACGGCGAGCCAGGCGGACGGAATCCACCGAGAGCGCCGGAGCCTTCCCAGCTTTGCGGACGGTTCCACGGAATGGTGCTGATTTTTTCGTCGCTGGAAGAAGTACTAGCGCAACCAGCACAAAAACTGGCCATCACGGCGAGTGTCAACAACAGCAGCCAGCGTTTCATAAAATCGACTTAGTGAACAACAATGTCGCCGACGCGTGGTTGGGCAAGCTGGAAACCCGGCAAGACTTCGGCGATGCAGGTGTTTTCGCCAACGGTTTGCGCTTGAACTTTCGCAACCATTTTGTCGGCGCGATAGACGATGAATTCGGTTTTGGGTTGGACGTGTTGATTACGACCGAGGTTGAGAACGATGAAATCCCAGTTGTCCTGCACGACTACTACGCGACCACGCAAGTTGCTCGGAACCGCAACCGAATTGTTCAGTTTCTGGGTGATTTCCGCATTAGCATCGCGCGCCGCTGTGAGTTGCTTGCCAAGGAGTTGATTTTCTTCGGTCTGCGCCACAATCTTATCACGCAACTGGTCAATATTACCAACGTCAGCAACACCGGCAGCCGCTAAGCTGTCTTGGATTTTCTTAATGGTTTGCTGTGCAGTATCCCGGTCAGTTTTGATTTGGCTAAGTTCGGCAGTACTGGCGCTGAGCGAAGTTTGTAATTTTTCGGCTTCCTGAGTTTTTGTGGCGAGCGCATTTTTGCTGGCTTCAACAAACTTTTGGGCTTCCGTCAAATTATCTTGAGCCTTGGTTAGATTTTTCTTGGCGGCGGTCAGATCGGTATGAGTGTCGGCAAGGTCTTTGGTCAATTTAGTTTTCTGAGTGGTCAGGCTGGTGGTTTCGGTTTGCAGTTCATCTCGCTTAACTCCGAGCTGGCGAGCGAAATACGCCGCACCGATACACGCCACAATCGTAATCACAAAAGCAATCCGAATCAGTAGTTTCATAGCTAGTTATTCTCCAAACTTCCGTTAGTGTATGGCAAAGATTGCCAACCGTGTCAACCTCTCGCTTCATTCCTCAAAATGCCGGTGCAACGGATTCAACCGCCGGAGGCGGCTATGTTCCTGCACCAGCCGCTTCAATTCCCCTAACGCTTCCGCCACTTCCATCTCAAACAGCTCCGTCGAAACACTCTGCGCCCCTAACGCCTCGACTGTGCCGCGCTCCAAATTATCTGATGTCACCACGCGAATCTTCCCCGGCTCCGCCGCCGTGCCAATAAAACGCTCAATCATTTCGTCGGCAGTTTTTCCAGTATCGGAAAACAACACCTCGACACCGGGCGTCAATTCGTTGCGCTCAGGTTTATGTTTGGCCGCATAACCATCAAACACCACCGTCACCCGGCAATTCGTCGCGTCGCCATATTGCCGGAGGATGCCGATTAAAGCATCGCGCTGCACTTCCAACGATCGGCCCGCCAGCTTCCGCAAACGCGGCCAGAAATGCAGCACGTTATAACCATCCACTAAAATCCAGCGTTGGCTCATCGGTTACTCACGAGATTGAAAAATCAATTTCACCGGCGTACCCGCCGCTGGCACAAGTTTAGAATTCACCTCAAATCCTTGGTCGTCGCCCCGGTACGGATTCCCCCGGTCGCCGCGCACGTTGATTAACACCGCCGGCTGCCACCACAACGCCACGTGCGCTTGCTCGACATCGGCGTGGAAAACTTGATTACTACCGGTCAAGTCCGGACCGAAAAATGAACCAGAAAAAATAAACGGTACCGCTACCGGTGACTTACCGGTGGCGCGGTCACGAAGTAATTTTTCCACCGGCACTCGGTGCGGCTTACCGGCGACATCCCATTCGACATCCAACCGCAATGGCGCGCCATTAGTCGCACCCTCCCGTAGACCGAGCAACAGAAGCGCATACTTCAAGGCCGAAGGCCGGCAAGTCAGCGTCAGCAAACTTTCGTAATCGCGACCACCGGTTTCGACGGCAATGAATTCGAGAATACCGTTGGTGAGTGAAATGGCTCCGGTGGCTTCGACGGTTTTTTCTTCGGCCTGCACTCGCAGTCCCGGCAACTGCACAACTTCGCCGCTCACCCGGCTGAGCATCAAGGCTAAGCCGATGACCAGCGCCAATCTCACCGGCCCACGTGCGCGACGTCCATGCCGAGCAGGCAAACGTCATCGCTGAATTCTGATTCGGCCGCGAAGTTGTGAACTTCCGCGAGCAAGGCATCAAAAAGTTGCGCGGTGGGCAACTGCGCGCGTTGCCGGAAAGTTTCGAAGAGTCGTTCTTCGCCGAAGAGTTTGCCGTTTTTGTCCGCCACATCCACAATGCCATCCGTGTAAAGCACAAGCGTGTCACCGGCGGCTAGCGTCGTGGTGCAAACCGGAAATTCGGCGTTTTCAAATGCGCCCAGTGCCGGACCGGGCTGAAAATTCGCGGCAGAAAGCGGCGCAACTTTACCGGCTTTTCGTTGAAAATGAATCGGCGTTGGGTGACCGGCAATCGCAAATCGCGCTTGACCAGTTTGCGTGTCCATCACAAGGTAGCAAGCCGTGGCGAACATCGGCGACTTCGGATTCCGGAGAATGCCAAGCATCCGGCGGTTAATTTCCGTGAGAAACTTACCGGGATCCGTCGCGATTGTTTCCAATTCTCCCACCAGCGCACGAAGAATGGCGGTGACCAACGCCGCACGCACACCGTGCCCCATCACGTCAGTAATCAACAACCCGGCTTCATGGTCGCTCACCGGGAAGACATCGAAAAAGTCGCCACCGAGCACCGTCGTCGGAAGATACCGGTGGCAGAAATTTAACGCGCTTTTTTCCGCCGGCGTGTTCACCGGAAATGATGGGTAGACGTGCGGAAGGAACGCTTCCTGAATTTCCCGCGAAAGTTTGAGGTCAGTTTGCAGCTGGGTATTTCGCTCGCGCAATTCGGAGGCGTTTTGACGTAATTGAATCTCCAACCGCCGGCGTTCGAGCGCACTGCTGATGGCGCGCAGCAGCGAGGTGGTGTCGAGCGCATCTTTCGAAAGATAATCTTTTGCGCCGCGCTTCATCGCTTCGACGGCGACTTCTTCGCGCCCCATACCGGTGAGCATGATGACTGCCGGTTGGCGTTCTTCCGGTAAACTGCGAATCCCCGCCAGTACTGTCAATCCATCGGCCGTCGGTAGACGATAATCCAGCAACGCCAATTCATAATTTTTTTGCTGAATGGCCGCCTGCGCTTTTTCGGCATTATCCACCCAGTCGATTTCAAATTGCAAATCAGTGCTGATGACGCCGAGAAGCTGCCGGAGGATTTCTGCGTAAATGGGATTGTCTTCAACGATGAGTAATGGAATCGAGTTCATGATAGAGAAGCACCGGTGGTTGTGGTTTCAACAAGTTTACGTTCGGCAGCCGTCGCCGGCATTTTCGTTTCGCGCTTCGGTAACGTGAAGTAAAACGTCGTGCCCTTACTTTCCGCGCTTTCCAACCAAATCCGTCCGCCATGCCATTCGACAATCCGGCGCACGAGCGTCAATCCTACGCCGGTGCCTTCACTGTCGGTTCCGATCCGCTGGAAGAGTTGGAAAATTTTATCGAAGTTTTCCGGTTTAATCCCGACGCCGTTGTCGCGAATGTAAAATTCATATTCGCTCTCACCCGTCTTCGGATGCGGTTTTTCCGTGTAGCCAATCTCCACCACCGGCTCTGGCTTATCGTTATACTTAATCGCGTTCGAAATCAGATTGTGAAAAACTTCCGTGATGGCCGTCGCGTCGCAAATAATCGTCGGCAACCGGTTCACGTGCAATTCCGCATGTTTCTGGTCGAGCGCATACTGGAGATTCAAGCGCACGTGAATCAACATCAAGTTCAGCCCCACCGGTAGCAGTGGTTGCTTCTGATGAGAAAGTCGGGAGAACTTCAAGAGATCGATAATCAATTGCTGCATCCGCAGCGTCGAGTTCCGAATCGTCTCGATATAATACCGGCCATTGTCATCCAACTTGTCCCGGTAGCCATCCAGCAACAACTTGCTGAAACCTTCAATCCCGCGCAACGGCTCCTTCAAATCGTGACTGATGGTGTAGGTGTATTCGTCCAAATCTTTCTGCGCGACCTTCAATTCCTGCTCGGCCGCCGCCAACTTCGTCTGATTTTTCTCCACCCGCCGCATCACATCGGTCAACGTCACCGCCGCTTGGTCCACTTCTTTCAAGCCACTCGAAAAAGTTTCCCCATGCGCCTCACCGCGCGCCACGCGCCCGACAAAATCATTTAACTCCTCCAACGCCCACCGCACCGGTCGCGACACCAACCCCGCCGTCGCCACAAACACGCCGGCCACCACCAAGCCGATTCCGCCGCCCAGCAAAACCCCGTGCCAATCCGCGCCAAGAATCACTTGCGCCACCGTCACCACTGCCACCGGAGTTAACGCCGCCGCAATCACCCAGGTCGCGTATTGTTTCTGAATCTTATATTTCCTCGGCATTTGAGTCTCTCCATTCTCGGATGTTGCTCGCAAAACGTCAAGTCTTCCCGGCATCTCGACAACCTTTCCAAACCGGGCTACCGTGACCGTAACTTGAAAAGTATCACACTTCAAATCGACGGCATGACCTGCGCCAACTGCGCCCGCGCTGTCCAAACCGCGCTCACCGGCACCGCCGGCGTCCAAACCGCTCACGTTAACTTCCTTTCCAAAACCGCGCAAATCACCGGCTCAACACCCGAAGCCGATTTGCTTCGCGTCATCCAAACCGCCGGCTACCAAGCTCGCCCACTTTCCAAGCAACGCGACCAAGATGAAACCAGCGCCGCCCGCCGGCACCTCCTCCAAACCGCCGGCATCGGCGCGCTCCTTTTCGGTGGTTGGATATTCCATTTCCAACCGGTCATCATCCTCGCCACCGCGCTCGGTGGTTGGCCGATTGTTTACCGGGCGTTCAAAGCGCTCCGCGCCAAACGTCTCGACGCCGATGTCCTCGTCGCCACCGCCATCATCGCTGCGTCCTCCGTCGGAGAATTCATCGCCGCCGGCGAAGTCGCCTTCATCATGCAGCTCGGCGAACAACTCGAAAACTTCACCACCCGCCGCGCCCGGCAATCTCTCGGAAGTTTGCTCGCACTCCTACCGGCCACCGCTCGCGTCCGGCGCGGCGAAACCGAAATCGAAATTCCCACCGCCGAATTACAAACCGGCGACACCATCATCGTCCGCGCCGGCGAACGCATTCCCGCCGACGGCATTGTCCGCGCCGGCACCGCCAGCGTCAACCAAGCGCCCGTCACCGGTGAAAGCATGCCGGTCACCAAAACCACCGGTGCCGAAGTTTTCGTCGGCACCCTCGCCGAATCCGGCGCACTCATCGTCGAAGCCACCCGCGTCGGCGACGATACCACGCTCGCCGGTATCGCCCGCATCGTCACCGAAGCTCAACAAGGCGAAGCGCCCATCCAGCGCACGCTTGACCGGCTTGCCGGCTGGCTTGTGCCGGTTATGCTTGCGCTTGCGGCGCTGGTCTTCGCGCTCACGCACGATTGGCACCGCGCCATCACCGTGCTCATCGTCGCTTGTCCGTGCGCGTTGATTTTGGCGACGCCGACCGCCGTGATGGCCGGTATCGCGTGTGCCGCGCGTGCCGGCGTGCTCATCAAAGGCGGCCAATTTCTCGAAGCCACCGCCCGGCTTCATACCATCGTCTTCGACAAAACAGGGACGCTCACCTATGGCCAACCGGAAGTCACGGAAGTCCGGCGCAATTGCCATCACACGGACGCTGAACTCGTCGGTTTGGCGGCCGTCGCCGAGAAAATGAGCTCACATCCGATCGCCCGCGCCATCGTCCGTAAATCCGGTCAGACACCCGCCGATCCAACTTCGTTTACTTCGCATCCGCGCGGCGTCGTCGCCGAACACGCTGGTCAAAAACTTGTGGTCGGTCGCTCTGAATTTCTGGCAGAACACGCCATCGACGTGACCGGCGACCATCACGACATTTTGTTCGCTCACGACGGCAAACTCTGCGGCAGCATCGCCATTGCCGACACCGTTCGCGCCGATGCCGGCGCAGCCATCCGTCAACTCCGGCAACTCGGCATCGAAAAAATCGTAATGCTCACCGGTGACCACCGGCGCGTGGCGCTCGATATTGCCGACGCACTCGGCATTGACGAAGTTCACGCCGAAGTTCTGCCGGAACAAAAAGCCGCGCACATTACGGAATTGAAAAAAGCTGGCCCGGTGGCGATGGTCGGCGACGGCGTCAACGACGCGCCGGCATTGGCCGTGGCCGATGTCGGCATGGCGATGGGCGTCACCGGTACCGATGTCGCGCACAAAGCCGCCGATATCGCGTTGCTGGCCGATGACCTGTCAAAAATTGCGTTCAGCGTTGGCCTGAGCCGGCACGCGCTGAAAATTATCCGGCAAGGCCTGTGGTTTGCGTTGGCCTACAACGTCACAATGGTCACGCTCGCCGGCACCGGTCACCTGCACATGATCGGCGGCGCAATCGCCCATCAATTCAGCAGCATCATCGTCATCCTAAATGCGATGCGCCTGCTGCGTTACCGGCAAAATAATTCGGCAGCGGCGACCTGACCGGGGGCGACCGGCGCGTCGAGGTAGCCGTAGGTAAGGCAGGAACCGAGTTGCGGTAATAATTTTCGACTCACCGGACCAAGCGCGCCCATGCCGAGCAGACAAACCGACGCGGAACATTGCTCAGTGAACAATTCGCGCAACGCCGCGAGATCGGCTTCGGTCTGCGTCAACGTGGCAATTTTCACGACGGTGCCGTAGTTGGCCGCTTTACGAATGACTTGCCGGAGGTCAACCACCGGTGGCGTCCGCTCGAAATCGTGGTACGAAATAATCAGCGCCTTTTGGTGACTGGCGGCGAACGCGGAAACTTTTTCGAGGAGCGGACTGCGAAATTCTATATCAACGGCAGTCAGATTTTCTAATGCGGTTTCCAGCACCGGTAAGCGTTCGGCGTCAGGTTGCGTCCATTTGCCGCCTTCGCTGGCGAGCCGGAGGGTGACAAGCACCGGCAAGCCTTGCGCTTCGATGGCTTTGGCTTGTTCGAGCCAGTGACCGGTGCCAATTAAATCAAGACGAAGTTCGACGATGTCGCAGTGACGTTCGGTACCGGCGGCAAGTTTTTCGAGTGCGCCGGCTTGCGAGACGGTGCCGACCACTTTCGGCGCGAGGCCGAGCGTGAGATTGCCGAAACGTGTTTGCGGTCGAAGCATGCCGGTATGTTAGCCCGGTTTCGGCGCGCAAGGAAAGTTTTTTTACTTACCGGGCCACCGGCACAGCGTGCCGGACGCGAATCATGATTTTCTTCTTACCAGTTTCTTCACCGGGCTCGCTAATGGCTTCGAGTTCGCGGTCGGTATAGAAATGTTTCTGAATCACCTGCCGGTCAAACGTGGCCAGCGGACCGAGACAGACGGCTTCGCCCCAGCGCCGGACTTTTTCGGCGGCGTCTTTCGCTTGCCGGAGAATTTCTTCGTTTTGTTGGTCCCGGTGATTTTCGCAGTCGATGGTGACGCGCGGCGCTTTGAGGTCGTGCCGTTGGAGAATGCGATTGACGAGAAATTGGAGTTGGTAAATCGTCTGACCGCGTTTGCCGATGAGCAGACCGGCGTCGGGCGTGGTGATGCGCAGAAACGGCGCGCCATCAATCACCGATTGTTCGACGGTGCCGGGAATGGCAAGCGTGGTGAGAATGGTTTCGACGACGGTTTTCGGGTCGAGTGGCGTTGCGACTGGAGAATCGGTATTCATTTGGACTTCACGACAACGGGCGCGAGTTGCTTTTGCTTCCGGAGGCTGAGCCATTGTTGAAGAATCGAGAGAAATTGTTGGAGCGTCCAGTACAAGGTCAAGCCGGACGCCGCTGTGTAGAAAAACATTAGCATGATGAGTGGCATAAACATCATCATTTTGGCCTGCTGCGGGTCGCCGGTCTGCGGCGTGAGTTTTTGCTGCCAAATCATCGAGCCAACCATCAACAGCGGCAACGGATTGATGGCGAACCCAGCAATCATCGCTACCGTGTCCGGCTGCGCGAGGTCTTTAATCCACATGAATGATTCGCCGCGCAAAGCGACATTGCCACCGAGCACTTTGTAGAACGCAATCAGCACCGGCATCTGCACCAACATCGGCAAGCAACCGGAGAACGGATTGATTTTGTGTTCTTTGTAGAGCCGCATCGTTTCTTGGTTGAGCCGTTGCGGATCGTCTTTGAATTTATCTTTGAGCTTCTGGACTTGCGGCTGGAATTTCTGCATCGCTTTCATCGACTCGATGCTCTTCGCCTGAATCGGCCAGAACACAACTTTCAGCGCGATGGTCACCAGAATAATCGCGACCGCATAATTTGGAATCAACGCGTGAAAGAAATTCAAACCGCGCAACAACAACCAGCCGAAGAAACCGGAATACGCGTCCATCCACGAACCGAAATCCATCGCCTCTTCCTGATTCTGGCCAAGCGCTTGCAACCGGTCATACTCCTTCGGCCCGACATAAAAACTAAATTCGCACGTCTGACTAACCACCGGTACCTCGGCAACAGCAGTCACGCCATTCGTATCCGCGCTTTTGGGTTGGTTTTCCCAAGCCGGTAAGCCGACCGGCGAATATGTCACGCTGGAGATCCCATTCGACACCGAAAGAATCGTCGCGAAAAACTGACTCTTCACGCAGACCCATTGCGCGCGAATGAATTCCCGGTTCTCGCCATTCTTCGTCCGCTTCATGACCTTATTCACGTCGCGGTTAGAAAATTTCGGACCGCCTTGCCAATCCACGTTCAGATAATTCGGCGCTTCCTTCGCATCGGTTGGTGCTGCTGTGCCGACGGTGATGAACAAATTCGACGTACCAGCCGGAACCGCAATCGTACCGGTGAGCCGGTAATCATCGCCGAGCGTTAAACTTTTCGTCACGCCACCGGCGCGTAACACAACCGTTCGTGCGCTGGTCTGTTCCAGTGCAAATACGTCGTCGCCCGGCAACGTCAACGCTGGGCCGCGCAACACGGTTTTATATTTAAGCAATTCGACCGACTTGATGCCACCACCCAAGCTCGTGATTTCGACTCGAACCAAATGATTGCTGAGTGTGACGATTTGTTCGGCTGGCCGGTTGCTGGTGGTGGTTACGACCGGCGCTGCGACCGGAGCCGCTTGAATGGTTTCGACGACGTTGCTGGTCGTAGTTGCCGGCGCAATGACCACCGGATGCGGTTTGCGCGGAATCGGCGGATAGATTTTGTTGACGACGTATTGTACGCCGAACAGCGCCAGTAGGCACGCAATGACAATCGGAAGAGTTTGTTTATTCATGGGACTGGATCGTAACCACCGGAGTGAAATGGATGACACCGCGCCAACCGCCGGGCGGCGAGCCAACTGCCGCGCGCAACACCATGCCGGTCAATCGCTTCACTGGCGTAGCCGGAGCAACTCGGAAAATACCGGCAATCGCAATTCACCGGCCAGAGCGCACGGAAGGGCGCCAGCGACCGGTACGTTTGAATGAGCCAAAGCAAAATGCGTTTCATGCGGCTTCGCAGAGTAAACCGGCGGCGCGAAATAAATCGAGCACACACGCTTCGACGTCTTGGCGTTTTTTACCGTTGATGGAATGGCGCGCGACCATGACGATTTGGAAGTGGTCTTGGAGTTTAGATTGGTTGAGTCGGTACGCTTCTCGAATGAGCCGGCGCGCCCGATTGCGCGCAACGGCGTTGCCCACCTTGCGGCTGGTCACAATTCCAACCGTGCGCGGCTGGTCCGGCACCGCAAGCACGTGGGCGACTGCCAAGCTACCGTGATACCGGCGCCCGTCGTCGTACACCCGCCGGAATTGGCTGGGACGCAACAGGCGCTGGCGTTTCGGAAATGATTGATTGCCATGCAACCGGAACTCCACCGTGGTGGGATTAAACCTGCGTCAAGCGTTTGCGACCGACACGACGTCGGTTGGCAAGTACGGCACGACCGCCGCGAGTGCTGGCTCGTTTCAGGAATCCGCAACGGCGAGCCCGGCGGCGTTTCGATGGTTGATAAGTACGTTTCATGTTAAGAAGTAGTCATCCTATCAGGTACGGCGAGATTGTCAAGGCAACCGCCGGAGAAACTCGTCGTAAATCTTCCGGGCCACCGGACCGGGTTTGCCGGTACCAATCGGTTTTCCATCCACTGCAATCACCGGTACGACTTCAGCGGTGCTGCTGGAAAGAATCACTTCAGCAGCGGCAAGCAATTCGGTTTTGGTGATGCGGCGTTCGGTAGTTGGAATACCAGCACCGGTGGCGGCTTGTAGTAATTTCTCGCGCGTCACGCCGGCCAACAACCGGTGACTCTTCGGCGGCGTGGCAAATTCACCGGCGGCGGTGATGATAAAAATGTTACCGGCGGTGGCTTCGTTCACGGTTCCATCGGCTTCGCAGAAAATCGCATCCGCGGCACCGGCTTGGTGCGCGGCTTGATAGGCGAGAACGTTGGCGAGCAGCCCGACGGTTTTGATGTCGCACCGGGACCAACGGATGTCGGGAACGGTGATGAGTTTGATACCGGTTTCGGAAAGGTGCGCGGTGCTTGCGAGCTCCCGGACGGTGATGACCAGTGTCGGCTCATAATTCGCCGGTATGCCGCGATGCCGTTTAGCTTGGCCGCGCGAAACTTGAAGATAAATTCCCACTTCCGGAAAAGCCGCACAGCGAATAGCTTCGTGAATAATTGATTCCAACCCCGTCGCGGTGAAGTTGTGTTTCAGACCAATGGCGTCGAGACTTATAAAGAGCCGGTGCAGGTGTTCGGTGACCGCAAACGGTTTTCCGTTGTAGGTTCGCACAAACTCATACACCGCATCGGCAAACTGGTAACCGCGATCCTCAACATGAACTGTGGCGTGTTCGAGCGGGAGAAACTCTCCGTTGACGTAAGCAATTTCAGGCATAGCGAGGAACTATAGGAAGCTCCGGCGGTTGTGTCAACGCGCGCCGGTAGATTGTCGGCGAAGTGCCGACAAGTGTTTTGAATTTGCGGTTGAAATAGGCCAGATCGCGGAAACCGCAGTTCAGCGCAATCGTCAGAACTTTTTCGTCGGTGCTGCGCAAGCTGACCATCGCAGCTTGGATTCGCCGTTCGATGAGGTAATCGAAAAGGCGCTTGCCGGTATAGACTTTAAAAGCGCGACAGAGTGACGTGCGACTTAAACTGGCCCGTTTCGCCAGTCTGTCAAGCGTGTGTGGCTCGGCAAAGGTTTCATCGAGCAACTGACGCACGGCTTCCAAGCGCGGCGGAGTTGATTGAGGTGCTACGAACCCGTTCTGGAGTACGTGCCGACAACACTGCATCAAAAATAATTTCCAATGCAACCGGACGGCTTCATCGTAGCCAACAGCTTGCGCTTGGAGTTCGCGTTGGATGGCAAACAATTCTTGCGCCAGTGGTTGCGGGTCGTTTAGTTGCAGACGGACAATGCGGTTGAGTCGATGCGCAAAACGCGGGTGCAACGGCAGGAGCAGCGGCAAGACCGGTTGCAACATCGCCGGTAGCACCGGCAATGAATGATGTTGCAAATCCAAATAGACATTAATGATGTCCATCCCGTGTTCATCGGTGAGAATATCGTGGCGTTGGCCGTAGTGCGTCACGGCCAGCGACGAGCCGCTCTCAATATATTCATCGTTGTCAATCCGATGTCGCCCGCGACCGCGCAAGATAAAACTCAGCAAGACGACCTCCAATGAGTGGAGGTTGATTTTGTGATTTTTATACCCCGGGAAGTATTGCACGTCGATCCCGAGGCTCGCCCTGATCGGAAGCTTATGTTTCATAAGTAAACATTGTCTCAATGATTGGACAAGATAGTCCAAGTTAATCGATTAACACATCTTATATTATCTATTGTCCGTGACGGAACCTGAACCCATTTAATGAATTAATCCAATGACCCAAACAGCGCCACTTGCAGATGGCATTCACGCCCTGCTGCCACATGAAAAAATGAATCCCTTGGCTCGCCGGCGTCGTGACGCGTACGCCATCACGCCGGATGCGCCGCTCATTCGCGCGGAGTTTGGATTGATGGAAGGAACTTTTGAGGAGTGGCGGAAGAAAGGAATGCCAACGGATGTTTCGCAAGCGGAACTTTTTTCTTTTGACGGTTCGGCGAGTCATGTCTGTGGAGGTTTAGGTTGGTGCGAAGGTGCCTTCGCACCAGTTTTTGAAACAAAACAGATCGCGGATCGTGGCGACACCGAAATTGTTCAAGACTGGGCAGGGCGGCATGTACTCTACTTCAAGAGACGCCGGAACGGATTCATGCCGGAGTACGTGGATCATCCGGTAAAGGATCAGCGGACCTGGATAGAAAAAGTCAAGTGGCGGCTGGATCCCGCGACTCCTGTGCGATGGGAAAATTTGGATCGGGATATGGCCGCAACCAAGGCGGCGGCGGCACAAGGGTTTATGATCGTCCAATCGATAGTTGGTGGGTATATGTTTCTGCGCAGCTTGTGGGGGCCGGAAAAATTGTTATATGCGTTTGTGGATCAACCTGCCTTGATTCATGACTGCATGCAAACGTGGCTCGCGTTGGCGGAGGCGGTCACAGCGCGACATCAACAACACATCACACTTGATGAAGTCTTTTTGGCGGAAGACATCTGTTACAATCATGGCTCCTTAATCAGTCCGGCTATGATGCAGGAGTTTCTCTTTCCCTATTACCAGCAACTGCTCACGAACATTCAACGCCGTCAACTCGATCCCCACCGGCGTCTGTATGTGCAAGTGGATACCGATAGCGATTGCCCGGTGATTCCGCTCTACCAGAAAGCCATTGGCTTAGATACAATGACTCCCTTTGAAGTTGCCTCGGGTTGCGATGTGGTAGAAATCGGCTGCCAACACCCGCACCTCATGATGTACGGCGGCATCGACAAACGCATCCTCGCCCGGTCGCTGGCGGAGATTGATCGCATGGTGGAACGCATTCTGCCCGTGCTACGCCGGCGCGGCGGCTACGTCCCCTGTTGTGATCACGCGGTTCCGAGTGAAGTACCCTACGCCAACTATCTGCATTTTCGCAAGCGCTGCGTCGAACTCGGCGGATAAACGCGCCGAAATTCAAGCATCGCTTACCGCGAAAGTCGGCGACGGCGAAATACAGCTCAGAGCGTCTTCAGGCAATCATCGAGCCAGCCGAGCAATTCGGTGATGGTGGCCGGCGTTTCGTCGCCCATGTGACCGATGCGGAAACTCTTACCTTTGATTTGGCCGTAGCCGCCGTCAATCAGCACCCGGTATTTATCCTTCAGCGCCTTCTGAAGTTTGGCAACGTCGATGTTTTTGTTGTTCTTCACGCAAGAAAGCGTGACGGATTCGTAACCGGCTTTCGGGAACATCTCGAAGCCGCGCGTCTTCACCCAATCGCGAACAAGAGTCGCCATCTTCAAGTGCCGAGCGTACCGGTGGTCGAGACCTTCCTTCTCGATTTGGTCGAGCTTGAACTTCAATCCGTAAATGTGCGCGATGCTCGGCGTGCTCGGCGTCATATTCTTATCGTGGTTCGCCTTGAATTCGAGAAAGTCGAAATAGTAACCGCGTCCCGGAATCGTCGCCGCTTTCTTCAGCGCCTTGTCGCTCACAGCAAACACCGCCAGTCCCGGCGGCAACGCCCACGCCTTCTGCACACCGGCCAGCAATACATCAATGCCAAGCGCATCCGTCTCAATCTTCACGCCGGTCATCGAGCTGACGGCGTCCACGATGAACATCACATCCGGATATTTTTTCATCACCGCCGCGATGTCAGCGAGCGGATTCATCAAACCGGTGGAAGTCTCGTTGTGAATCAGCGTGAGCGCGTCGAACTGACCGGTCTTGAGTTTTGCGTCAATCTGCTCCGGCAAGATCGGCTGGCCCCACTCGACTTTGAGTGCTTCGGCCTCTTTGCCGCACCGCTTCGAAACATCGAGCCATTTGTCTGAAAACGCGCCGCAACAGCAGTTCAAAACCTTCTTACCGGTGAGATTGCGAACGGCGGCTTCCATCACACCCCACGCCGAAGAGGTGGAAAGAAATACTGGATTCTTCGTATTCAGAAGAGTTTGGATTTTTGGTTGAATGGCAGCGTAAAGGTCTTGGAAGCCGGTGCCGCGATGTCCCATCATCGGCTGGCTCATCGCCGCAAACGTCTCCGGACTGACCTCAACGGGGCCAGGAATAAATAATTTCACGTGTTTCGTGGTCATGGTGTAATCCTTTTTTGTTCTGGTGGAAAAATTGCCTCTCTCCGGTAACGGATTCCCGGCAAAACCGCAACTTTTTTCCAGAAAACCAACCGGCTAAAACCAATGTCCCTCCCAATCGTCGGCTACCGGCAAGACCAACAAAATCAAATCCGCCCGCCTCACGCCGATAAGCTGAATGCTTGACCATCAATCTGGATCGGCCTATCCTGCTGTGAGTGAAGATTGTTTCCGAGTTTGACTGGTGATCGAGAATCAATATGTTTCATGTCGAAGCTGATGCACCCCATAACTTACTGGTCCAGACGTTCACTCAGCAAGTCGCCCCGATTCAAATGCGGCACTGTCGGGTGGCCATCGAAACCGCCCTCACCCAGCTATCGCCAGGCTTTCGGCTCTTAACGGACTTGAGCAAGTTAGAAAAGATGGACTACGCCTGTGCGAAAGAAATTAGCAAAATCATGGACCGGTGCCGTGAGAAAGGGGTCGCGGAAGTCGTGCGGGTGATCCCTGATTCTAAAAAAGATATTGGCTTTAAGGTTCTGTCCTTCTTTCACTATGGTCCTGCGATCCCCATTGTCACCTGTGAGACCCTGCAAGAGGCGCAAACAAAATTAGGAATGCGACCCGACCGACCCGAATAAAATAATCCCATGCCCACGCCAACCATTCGCATTGCGAAGCTCGATGCCGAAACCATCGCCAAGATTCAGGCCCTCGAAGAAGAGCTAGGTCATTCGATCCTCGCACTGGAACCATATTATCTCCCCGCCAAGCTAACCGAGACACAAGCCAGCCGGTTGCAAGCCTTAGAACAAGAACTCGACGTGGTTTTGCTCGCGTATCAGAAGTAGATCGCTCAATGACTTGCCGCCGTAGGATCGCCCTTGTCCACCCTCTTTGGGCGGGGGAATGTAATCGTTCCGCTCCCCAAATCAATCACGCCATTCAATATTCTCAGCAGTTCTCCCCCTAAATAACCATCGACATCGCTCCCTAGGAGCATGAAACTCTCTGGGAGACATTCAGCGGTTGGCATCTGGATTTGGAGGCTATCTTCAAACTTCAAAGTAAATTTGCTAGAGCAATTCGGCTCCGGTATAGCGCCGGTAGCAGATCGGCCATTCTCGTGAAGTTTTCCGATTACTTTCAGACCTAAATCATTCAGGCGATTCTCATACAAGGCAACTAAAGATTGCCCAGTATCCACCATTAAGCGCACGGTTCTTCCATTTATTTTACCGGTGACGAACGGGAGAAGTTTATCACGAAAGTGCAGAGGGATTGTGATGGATGGAGCTGCAAGGGGCCAGTCAGAAACCGAAACCACAAACCCATCCTTTGTCGAGAGATCATCCGGCAGCGATTGGGCAGCGGCACTGCTAGTCGGAAGGCCGCCGAGCTGGCGGCTCGGTTTTTTAATTGTGAATGTGATTGTTTCCCTCCCGTAATCAATGGTGGCATTCAAAAATTGAAGCAGCAGCAAATCCAAGAAACCATCAACATCACTCGCGAATTGTTGGGAACTCTCCGGAAGACATAGAGCGGCGGAAACCTTGACTCGGAGACCGCCGGCAAACTCCAGCGTAAATTTGCTGGAGTAATTTATATCGGGTATGGAATCGGTAACAGAGCGGATTTCCCGGTGATGCTTACCGGTCACTTGAAGGCCTAAATCGTTTAGGCGACTCTCATATAAGAAGATCGTGCTGACACCGGTATCCACCATTAAGCGCGCTGTTTTTCCATTCAATTGACAGGTGACGAATGGAATTCCTCCACGAAATTCCAGCGGGATTGTGATGGCGGGCGTATTTTTCGGCCAGTCAATCGCATACGCAATCGCATCATTGGTAGAAAGGTCAGCGGCGTGACCAGCCACCATCCCGCTCCAAATCAGGCACAGTACTATGTAAAATGGCTTCATCTGTTAAACACGATCGCAACGCTCCCAACTCCACTCACTCACCTTATTCGCGGACGCGAATCGGCAGCACGACGGTGGCGAGACCGCGCCATTGTAAGCGGCGTTGAATCGCGTAGGCGGTTTCGTTGTGGAGAATGCGCTGATACCATTTCTCGCGTTCGAAAATCAGCTTACCGGTAAAGAATGTGGCCTTCGGATATTGCGCCAAGAGTTTGGTACAGAGTTCTTCGGCAGCGGCGACTGGCTCGGTGCCGGTATCCATTGCGCTAGTCGCAATCAAGCCGTGACTGCGAGCAAAGGTGACGAATTTATCGAGGTCAGTTTGCGTGGCTTCTTTTTGGGCTTCGATTTCATGAGCACCCTTGAACACGCCGGAGTCAATGACGGCAACGGAGACAAATACGACTTGGTGATAGTAGCCGGGGAATTGCCGGAAGATGTTGAGAAGCGAATGCAAGCCGAGACCGCCGTACCGGTTGACGAGGAGAATGGCAGTCGGCTTGGTCGGGTTGAGCGCGATGGGATTTGGTTCGGATTCGCCGAGCGGAATGTCGCCGAGCGTTTGGGCAAGATGTTCCAGGCTGGCAAAAACTTTCCGGTAATGATTTTTAATCAACCAACACAGCGCAATGAGAATCGACGTGATAACAATCGTCAGCCAGCCGCCTTCGGTGAATTTTTCTTTGACGACGATGGTCAGAATCGACAAGCACAACGTCAAACCGGTGAGATGCACCGGTAGCGCTTTTTTCCATTCGGGATGAGTTTTGCGTTCCGTAATCCAAAACCGGACCATGCCCATTTCCGTCAGCGAGAAAGTGATGAAGACGTTAATCGAGTACATCGTCACCAACGCCGTGATGTCGCCTTTCGTATAAATCAATGTGGCGATGGACGAAAACGCCATCAGAATTACGCCATAATGCATTGTCAACCGTTCCGACAACGAGGCGAACCGGCGTGGCAACCAAGAATCGAGCGCCATATTTGCCATCACGCGCGGACCGTCAATGAATCCCGCTTGCGCCGCCACAAACAGCAATGCACCTTCCGCCACCAAACAGAGAATCACGAACCACGGACCGAATTTTAGATTCTCAATCATCACCGCGTTCATCGTTTTTCCCTCGACCGGATGCGCACCGAGCAGCATATAGCACAACATGATGCCACCGGCGGTAATCGCCAACGAAGTCGCCATGTAAGTCATCGTCCGTTTGGCGGTCGGAATGCGCGGTTCACGCATGATTTGGATGCCGTTAGAAACCGCTTCGATACCGGTATAAGTACCGGCACCGCGGGAATAAGCTTTCGCAAATAACAAAAACATCGCGCCAAATCCGAGCGTGCTCAAGCCATGCCGGATTCCGCTGTGAACTTCCCGCGCCACGGTCGGTATCTGATGAAAGTGCATTCCGATACCGGCCACCAGCACAATCAGATGCGTGATGACAAACACCATGAAAATCGGCACCAACACATTGATGGACTCTTTAACGCCGCGAATATTCAGCACTAGCAACAGCACAATCGCTGCGATTTCGATGGCGACCTTGATTTGCCACACGCCCCACCCCAACGGTAAGAAACTGAAAATCTGATCGGCCGCCGAGGCAATTGAAGTGCTAATCGTCAGAACATAATCCACCAGCAAGGCGCAACCAGAAATCACACCAAAGCCCGGTCCGAGTAATTTCGTCGCCACTAGATAACCGCCACCACCGGAGGGGAAATGCTCGATAATCCGGCTGTACGCGTAGGAAATAATGAAAACCGTCAACGCCGTCGCCAGCGCGAGAAACACGCACAAGTAAGTATGTTCGCCCAACGCCCGGAACGCTTCATCCGGTCCGTACGCCGACGAACTTAAACCATCCGCACCCAATCCGACCCACGCCAAAAACGCGACGAGCGAGATTTTGTGAAATACCTGTGGGTCTTCGACGTCGCGCGGCGCGCCGAACAACAACCGTTTTAACCGTTCGAACAATGTCATACTGACCAACTCCGTTTCACTGACGATTCAAGGCACGCGGGTGCCGGTTGGGAAATCATTGGTCGCCCCGCCCAAGCGGGGGCAAGAGGATTGCCCTTCCAATCGCCGACGAAGTTAGCTGCCGGGCTCGGTCATGGAAGTGACCGGGGCGACAAACAACCGCCGCCCTGCGCCCCATCCCCAGTGATGCCGGGGAGTTGGTTCCTCCGCGTTGACCCGCAGGAAGGCAGGTCAACTTAGGCTGCAATGACCGCGCAACGTACTGGAGCTTCCCCACCCTGTCAAATCTTTTGCGGACGCTACCGGGAGACTTCCACCAGCGTTGCATTCGTCTGTCCCACGCCCAACCGCACGGCGGTCAAAATATGACTAGCGTTTGCGCCGACGGACGGAATCTTTTCTTCCCGCCGTTTCGCTTCCAACAAATCGAGGCAATACATATCCAACGCCACCGGATCCCGGCTCAAATACACGCCGCCGTATGGCCAAGCATATTGCGGTTTGAACGCCGGCCCACCGGCGTAACCTGCCACAAACGCATCACAAATATTCAGCACCAACTTCTTGCGCACCGCCGGCAACTCGCATAACTGCGCAATCGCCGGGTCGCCGCGCTGACCGAATTGCTCAAACCGGCGTGCGTTGTCCGCCATGCCGAGCGAAAGATTGTACAGACAGCCGGCCAAGCCAGTGACCTCGTGCTCCATCAGCACCGGCACATTGATGAGCTTCGTGATGGTGCACGTCACCAAGACCGGCAAATGCGACAACGTGCTGAGCGGTTCTGGTTTTCCGAAATCCAAATCGCCCCAAATCAGTTTCCCGACGACCGGACTTTCCATACTCGCATCGGCATCGAAACCGGCGCCGCCGATGATGGATTCCAGCCGAAACCCGTTGGCCTGGTATTCGGCGATGGCGAGTTTTTGCGGGTCACGGTCAAAGACAATAATATTCGTTGCCGGCACACCGGCGAGCCGGAGACCGGCGGCAATGGCGTCCAGCACCGCTTGGCTCGTCGCCCGCAACGGCGCGGCGAGTGTGCTGACTTTGATGCCGACGACATCGTTACTGGAAACAATTTGCTGCCACGCGGCGGCTTCGTTGGTTTGGCCGGTCAATTGCTCCAGCCCGGCGGCAATCATCGCTCGCGCTCGGACCGGCGCGACGTTGAAGCCGGTCACAGCCGATGGATCGCGAACCAATACCACCCGACTTTGCGCCGGCACCGTTACCGACCAACTCAACAGCATAATGAGCCAAACAAGAAGTATTCGCATCGCAACTATCATGGCGAGCCGGTTCAGGAAATGCAAGCGGCGATGATTTCCAAATTCGACTTTCCGAACTGAATTGTGGTAGCTTACTGCCCATGCCGGTGGTTCTAGAAAAATCCATCAAGGAAAGATTGCAGCGCGTCATCGTGCTGACTACGGTGACGATTCTGGCAGTCGCCAGTTGCAGCATCATTATTTTTGAATGGCGGAGTTACCGGCAGACGGCGTTACAAGCGTGGGGACCGTTGGCGGAAGTTTTAGCGGATAACGGCGCACCGGCGTTGGCATTTCACGATCCGGTGGCGGCGAAAAAAACTCTCGCAACGTTGCGTTTCCAAACTGGCGTTCTCGGCGCCTGGCTGTACACGGAGGACGGCAAAATTCTCGGCGCCTACACTCGACCCGGCGAACGTCCACTCCCGGTCGCACCGGACCCGAACACCAGCGCCAGTTGGCTCGAAGGTCGGGAATTATTGCTCACCTGCCAAGTGAGATTGCGCGGCGAACTAGTCGGCTGGCTGACATTGCGTGCCGATTTACACACCGAAGTCCAGCGGCTCCGGTATTCGACTTTTGTAATCATCGGTTGTTTGATTCTGGCTGGACTAGTGGCGTTGGCGATTGCGTACCGGTTGCAACAGACGATTCTCAATCCCATCCACAGCTTGATGCAAGTGGCCGAAACCGTGGCGACCCGGCACGATTACAGTTTGCGAGTGGCCGGCAATCAACCCGATGAAATCGGCCGGCTCACCGAATCGTTCAACGAAATGCTGAAGCAAATCCAGAAACGCGACACGCAATTGGCCGAGACGCGGACGCAATTGGCCAACGCCGAGGAGAAATACCGGCAACTCGTCGAACGCGTGCCGGCGGTGAGTTATACCGCCGAAATCGGGCCGGCGGGCCGGTGGCATTTTGTTAGCCCACAAATCGAAACGTTGCTCGGTTACACGCCGGCGGAATGGCTGAGCGAGTCGGGCTTGTGGTTCCGGCGCGTGCATCTGGAAGACCGCGCTCGCGCCGTGGTGCATGAGACAAACAAGCAGTACGCCATGGAATACCGGATGATTACCCGCGATGGCCGGCTGATTTGGGTGCGCGACGAAGGCGTGATTCTCCGCGAGCCGGGACAACCGAAACCGCTCTTGCACGGCATTCTCCGCGACGTGACGGAACGGCAGCAATCCACCGCCGCCCTCGGCGAAATGCGCCAACGCTTTCAAGACCTGTACAATTCCTCGCAAGACGCCATCGGTTATGCGGATTTGGATGGCCGGCTGATTCACGTCAATTCTGCTTTTGAAAAACTGACCGGCTACACTCAAGATGAATTGCAGATGCGGCTGTATCAAGAATTGACGCCACCGGAGTTTCACGAACTGGAGCAACGTCTGGTGAGCGAAGTCCTTCGTTCCGGTCAAGCCGCCCGCTACCGGAAAGAATACTGGTCGAAAACTGACAAGCGCGTCCCGGTGGAAATCACCGCGTTTCTCGTTCGTAATTCCGATGGACAAGCCACCGGCTTAGCCACCATCGCCCACGAAACCGGCGCGGTTTAAAACTTCATCGACAACAGAAACTCGGCATTGCTGCCGGTCTTCTTGAGTTTCTCCACCACCAACTCCATCGCCTCCACCGCCGGCACCTCCACCAGCGCCTTCCGCAAAATATAAATCCGGTCCAGTTCATCCGGATGATAAAGAATTTCCTCTTTGCGCGTGCCGGATTTCTCGATGTTGATGGCCGGGAAAATCCGTTTTTCCACCAAACTCCGGTCGAGGCACAATTCCATATTACCGGTACCTTTGAACTCCTCGAAAATCACATCGTCCATCCGCGAGCCAGTCTCCACCAACGCCGTCGCGATGATGGTGAGCGAACCACCTTCCTCGACTTTGCGCGCCGAACCAAAAAACCGTTTCGGTTTGTGCAACGCATTCGCATCCACGCCACCGGACAAAATCTTGCCGGATTTCGGCGCCAGCGAATTGTAAGCCCGCGCCAACCGGGTAATCGAATCGAGCAGAATTACGACATCTTTTTTGTGTTCCACCAACCGCTTGGCTTTTTCCAACACCATCTCCGCGACTTGCGCGTGGCGCTCCGGTGGTTCGTCAAACGTCGAGCTGATAATCTCACCTTTGACCGTCCGCTTGAAATCGGTGACTTCCTCCGGCCGCTCGTCAATTAACAGCACAATCAACACCGCCTCCGGATTATTTGTGGTGATGGCGTTTGCGATTTTCTGAAGCAGAATCGTCTTACCGGTGCGCGGCGCGGCCACAATCAAACCACGTTGCCCTTTGCCAATCGGACAAAACAAATCCATCACCCGCGTATTGATTTCCTCCGGCTTGGTTTCCAATACAAACCGGCCCGTCGGAAACATCGGCGTCAGATTGTCGAACATCACTTTATCTTTGGCTTTGTCCGGGTCGAGCTGGTTCACGCTCTCGACTTTCAGCAACGCGAAAAACCGTTCCTTATCCTTCGGCGGACGCACTTGACCGGCGACCACATCACCCGTCTGCAATTCAAACCGGCGAATCTGCGACGGCGACACATAAATATCTTCCGGGCACGGCAGATAGTTGTACACCTGCGACCGGAGAAATCCGAATCCATCTGGCAAAATCTCCAACACGCCTTCGCCGAGAATCGTCGCCCCGGCTTTGCGCTTCAATAGCTCAAAAATGATTTCATGCCGTTTCAGCGTCGCCACCGGTTCCACGCCGAGCGCCCGCGCCTTGTCCTGCAACGCTTCAATTTCCAACACCTGCAAATCGGCCAACCGCACAGTTTCCCTCGGAGCAACCACCACCGGAGTGACCGGCGGCAGCGCTGATTCCACCGGCACAACAACGGCGGCCGGTGGTTCAATCACTGGCACCGGCGACGTTTTAGTTTTTTTACTAGGTTTACGCGGCATGACTAACTCTCCTTGATCTTCTTCCAAATCTGTTCGGCTTGCCGGTGTAACACCGCTCGCGAGCCATCGTTCCAAATCACAAAATCGCCCCGATCCATTTTCGCCGGCAACGGCAACTGCGCCCCGATGCGCGCCCGGGCTTGCGCCGCCGGCAGACCTTTCGCGGCTAACCGAGCCAGTTGCGTCGCTTCGCTGCAACCGACCACCACCACACAATCAAATTCCTTTTCCGCCCCGACTTCAAACAACAACGGAATCACCACCAGCACGATGCCGGTCGCCGCCGCCAACTCCCGTTGCCACTCCGCGCGCACCACCGGATGCACGATGGCGTTCAACGCCTGCCGGCGCGCTGCATCCGCAAACACGATTTCGCCCAGCTGCCGGCGATTAATCGTGCCATCGAAATTCAAAATCCCCGCGCCGAACGTCGTCACAATCTCCCGGTGCGTCGCCGTGCCGGGTTCCAGCGCGCGATGCGCCAACACGTCGGAATCAATCACCGTCGCGCCGGCAGCGCGCCAGATGTCCGCGACGGTAGATTTACCGGCAGCAATTCCGCCGGTGAGGCCGATTCGGGTAGAACTCATGGGGTGATAATTGTTGGAATGCAAACTTCGGGGAACTGCGGTGACATTACCGGTCACGCCGCCTAGCGTCAAGCAACTTTGTCCTTGTCCGCTGACTTTGTGCCGTGAATAATGTTCGTATTCAAAATACTTATGCACACCGTCTCAACACAAACAGCCGAATACTACACTTGGGGCGAGCATTGCGATGGGTGGCATTTATTAAAATGCTCAGAGTTGAGCGTGATTCAAGAGCAGATGCCGCCCCAGACTTCAGAAGTAACGCATTCCCACACCCGATCACGCCAGTTTTTCTATGTCATTTCAGGAACGCTATCCATTCTGTGTGACGGTAAGTTACATAAGCTCACAGCTGAACATGGATTGCAGATTGACCCCACTATCGTGCACCGTGTGTTCAACGACTCGAATATTGATGTTCGATTTATTGTTATTTCTAGCCCGCCATCTCATCAGGATAGAATTAATGCTGTCTAATCCAAATGCCGGCGTGCATCCCGACCTTGCCGAAGTTTTATTGACCGAGGCGCAAATCCAACACCGGCTCGACGAATTAGCCGCGACCATCCAGCGCGATTATGCCGGACGAGAGTTGACGCTGATTGGAATTCTCACCGGCAGCGTAATTTTCATGGCGGATTTGCTCCGGCGGTTGGCGTTGCCGGTCCGGTTGGATTGCGTCGGCGTGGCGAGCTATCACGGCGCGACGGCGTCCACCGGCGAGGTGACGTGGACGAAATTTCTCCGGCTCGACGTGCGCGACCGGGAGGTGTTGGTGGTGGATGACATTCTCGACACCGGGCTGACGCTCTTGCGCGTCCGGGAAGCGATTCAGAAATTGCAGCCGCGCAGTCTAAAGTTCGCCGCGTTTTTGGAAAAAGATGTGCCGCATCGCGACGGGTGCCGGGCGGATTACGTGGCGTTTAAGATTCCGGATAAATTCGTCGTCGGCTACGGTTTAGATTACCGGGAGCGGTACCGGAATCTGCCGTACGTCGGCGTGCTCAAGCCACAAGTTGCCGGAGTGTAACGGCGTCGCGTAGAAAATTCGCCGGCTCGTCGCCCGCCACAAACTCTAACAGCGCACAATGGTCCCGGCCGGAAGCTTTCACCACCGCGAAGTATTGCCGCCACACATCCGCGCCTTCGGCCAGCGGCCGGCGTTCATGTTCCGGCGGCAACCAATGAAAACAATGCACTTGCGTCAAACGCAGCAGAATAGCGCGCAGCCCGGCCAGATTTGTTTCCACCGGCGCACCGTTGTGCGGTTGCCAAAACGTGAAGAAATTCGGATGCTGGATTTCAGTCAGAAAAGTCTGCGCGGAAGTGTTGGTGTCGGTCAAACTCCGGGCGTGATACTCGCTGGAAACCGTGACTCCGGCCGCTTGCGCCAGCCCGGCAATGCGTTGGGCATCGGCGACAACAGCGGCGCGGGATGCGGCATCGGCTTGCGCAGAACCCAGCGCACCGGCCCAAACGCGAATCGTCGGCGCGCCGAGCGCAACAGCGGTTTCGAGCACACTTTCGAAGCGCAATCCGTCGGCTTCACTTTTATTCAGTTTATAATACGAGCCATAAGCGGCAACAGTCAGCCCGGCGTCGAGCGTGCGTTGCCGGACTTCGCGAGCACGAACGAAATCGCCGTGCGGCACATGAATGTCACCGCCCCATTCGATACCGGTGAGTCCAGCTTGTTGAACGAGCGCGATGATTTGCGCCGGTAAAAGTTGGCGAAACGTGATGGAGACAAGGCCGGTGGTAATCATGCGAGCTTGGCGGCGAGCACTTCAGTGATTTGCCATTGCAACGGCTGACCAGCGAGATACCGGCGGAGTTCTTCCACCATGTACTGCCCCATGCGCCGGCATTCGTTGCTCATCGCGCCGGCAATGTGCGGTGTGAGAACGACGTTGGGCAAAGTGTAGAGCGGTGATTCCTTCACCGGCGGCTCCGGCCAAGTCACATCTAGCACAGCGTGGAGGTCGGGGCGACGCGTGAGAACTTCCAGCATTTCATTTTCACGAACGACGGCACCGCGAGCGGTGTTGATAAATGTCGCGCCCGGTTTCATCGAGGCAAAATGCGCACCGGTAATCAATCCTTCCGTTTCCTTCAACCACGGCGTGTGCAAGCTCACCACATCAGCGCGCCGGAAAATTTCTTCAAGCGCACACATCTCAACATTTTCCGGCGGCTTCGAAAACGGATCATAAGCCAACACGCACACATCATGGGCACGAAGTCGTTCACAAACTTGCCGGCCAATCATGCCGAGCGACACGATTCCGACTGTGCTTCGGTAAGCACCGGGCACCGGTAACGCCAAAGACGAACGGTCCTGCTGGGATTTGACAGTCGCCACATGCCGCCAAAAATGTTTCAAGCTCAATAAAATCACACCGAGCGTATATTCCACCACCGGAATCGCATTCGCGGCATACGCACTGGTGACTACGATACCGCGTTTCCAGAGCGCGTCCGTCACAAAACCACGCACGGAACCAGCTCCGTAAAAAACCGCTTTCAACTTCGGCGCGGCGGCGAGAAATTTCTCATCCATCAACGGCGCACCCCAACCGGAGAAAATAAATTCAACTTCGCGGAGTTGGTCGGGATGCTCGGCGCAGTCGTGCTTGGTCAGCGGTTCACCGAGAAATTGCACTTGGCTGGCAAGCGCGGCACGTTCGTCGGGACCGTAAATCACCTCGAAACTTCCGGCATCCAAGATGTATAAGGCTTTCGGTTTCATACAGGCACCTATCATGGCGCATCGGCGAGATGTGTCAAGTTCGCCATTTCTGCGCTTGCCGGATGACGCACTTTCCATAAACATATCGTCATGAGCAAAAACCTTTTTGATTTAACGGGTGAAACAGCCGTCGTTATCGGCGGCACCGGCGCATTAGGCGGCGCGATTGCCCACGGCCTCGCTGACGCCGGTGCCAAAGTCATCGTCATCGGTCGCACCAACCGGAGCAAATTACCGTTCGTCGCGGCGGACGTGACTGATGCGGCGAGCTTGCGCAAAGCGCACGAGCAAACCGGCACACCGACGATTCTCGTGAATGCCGCCGGGGGCAATGACCCGAAGGCGACCGTCACACCGGAGATGCCATTCGATAAAATCCCCCGTGAAAACTGGGAGTCCGTCTTCAATCTCAATCTCGTCGGTGGCGTTCTGTTGCCGTGTCAGATTTTTGGCGCCGCCATGACGCGCGGCTCAATTATCAACATCGCCAGCGTCAGCGCACACCTGCCGCTGTCGCGCGTCGTCGCATATTCCGCAGCGAAAGCGGCGGTCTTGAATCTCACACAATTTCTCGCTCGTGAATGGGCCGGCAAAGGCGTGCGCGTGAACTCCATTACACCCGGTTTCTTCCCGGCGGATCAGAATCGCAAATTGCTATTCAAAGAAGACGGCACACCAACACCGCGCGCTCAATCAATTCTCGGACATACCGGAATGAATCGATTTGGTGAACCGGCGGAACTCGTCGGTGCAGCAGTTTTTCTCGCGAGCAGTCAAGCCAGCAGTTTTATCACCGGCACGGATATTCGCGTCGATGGCGGCTTCTTATCGCAGACGATCTAAATCGTCGCCGCAACTAAATCGCCGACTTGTGTCGTGCCCATGCCCATCTTGCCGGCGGCGAGAGATTTAATCTTGCCGCTATTGAGAACTCCGGTGACTGCTTTGTCAATCGCCACTGCCGCGGCGGTTTCGCCGAGCGTGTCGAGCATCATGCCGGCAGCGGCGATGGCCGCAATCGGATTGATGACGTTCTGACCGGTGTATTTCGGTGCGCTACCGCCCATCGGCTCAAACATTGAAACGCCTTCCGGATTGATATTGCCACCGGCGGCAACGCCGAGACCGCCCTGAATGATTGCCGCCAAATCCGTGATGATATCGCCGAATAGATTTTCCGTCACGATCACGTCATACCATTCCGGCTGCTTCACAAACCACATCGTACAGGCATCCACGTGGTTGTAATCTTGCTTGATGTCTCTGTAATCGCGGTCGCCGAGTTCTTTGTGCGTGCGAACCCAAAGGTCACCGGCATACGTCAGCACATTGCACTTGTGAACGAGCGTGAGCATTTTCTTCCGGTTGCGCCGGCGAGTGTAATCATAGGCAAATTTCACACACCGCTCGACCACCGGCCGACCGTAGATCATCACTTGCGTCGCGATTTCCATCGGCGTGCCTTTCTGCACAACGCCGCCGACGCCGGTGTAAATGCCGCCGGTGTTTTCGCGGATGACGACGAAATCAATATCCTTCGGCTCCTTACCTTTGAGCGGACAATCTTCCGTCCGATAGAGCTTCACTGGACGGAGGTTGATGTATTGGTCGAGTGCAAACCGCGCCTTCAACAAAATTCCGCACTCCAAAATCCCCGGCTTTACATCCGGATGACCGATGGCGCCGAGGAAAATCGCGTTTTGTTTCCGGAGCTCCTCAATCATCGAGTCCGGCAGTGTTTCACCGGTTTTCAGGTAACGCTCACCACCGACGTCGTAGTTCGTGTAGTTGAGTTTGAATCCAAATTTTGGACCGGCCACCGCGAGCACTTTCAATGCTTCACGAGTGACTTCTGGACCGGTACCGTCGCCGCCGATGACTGCTACGTTATAACTTTTCATAGGGCGGCGAGTATTCGCATCCGCCGCCAAATTTTCAACCGAAATCTTCGCCCAAAATTAGGCTAGCCCGCGTTGTTGTTGCCGGTAAGTCTGCGGTGTGATGTGAAACTGGCGACGAAATTGGCGATAGAAATGACTTAAGTTAGTCAAACCACAATCGAGTGCAATCTCCATAATTTTGGCATCAGTCATTGCCAATTGCCGAGCGGCGTACTGCATGCGGAGCTGCGTGATCACTGTCGATGGTTTTTCGTGGAGAATCTCGCGGGTGACGCGGGCAACATGCTCGGCACTGCGACCCGCCAATTTTACAAATGCGCCGGAACCGCGCCGGAAGTGTTCCGGCTTACTGATTTCAATGCAGGCGTGCCGGAACCACTCTGGCGCTTCCGCCGGTACCAATGGAAACGGCTGGCGTACGAGCATATGAAATAGATTGAGCAGAAATCGTTCGATGGAAAACCGGGTGCGCGGCGCACTAAAAAGTTCTTCGGCAGCATGCGCTAATCGGTGGAGTTGTCCAGATTCAAGATGAAACATAGCCGGCAGAGTCGCATCGGTCCATGGCATCGCATACCGGTGGCGCAACCAATCGTAAGTATCACGAGGAAAAGCGACATTAGTGAACTGCATGGTTTGCGCGGATTCAAGCGCATGACAATCCACCGGCCGAATAAAAACAAGATCACCGGTTTGAAGCGCTTGCGAACCACCGGAGCCGATCTGGCGACCAGTACCGGCATCAATCCAGAACACCTCGGAAAAATTGTGGCCGTGCATCCGGGTTGGCTCATCGGGTGTTTTCCAATGGCGCGCGATGTGAAACGCATCTTTCGGAGAAATATTCTTCCACTGAATAATCGTCGGCATATCAAAAAAAGATAACAGAATGTCAACCGGTCGCAAGACTGGAACTGATGAGTGCGGTAGGGTTGACACATGAAAACGGTTCCACGACTGACGACAGAGCAAGTGATATCGTATCGCCGCGAGGGATATTTACTACCGGCGGCACCAGTGTTTCCGGAGCAGAAATTTCAAAAGTTGAAAACCTATTTTGAGACGCTATTAGCGGCTTGGCCGACCGATCAACGACCGGAAGGAATGGATGTGCCCCATTTCACCAATCCGCAATTAATGGAATGGTTGCTAGCAGATGAGGTGCTGGACTTAGTCGAGCCAATTATTGGCCCGGACATTGCGTTATTCTCCAGTCACTTCATCTGCAAACCACAGGGCCACGGTTTACGTGTTCCATGGCACGAAGATTCCGCCTATTGGAAATCAATGTTATCGCCGATGGAAGTAGTAACGCTCTGGCTGGCAATTGATCCGTCGACACCCGCTAATGGTTGCATGTACGTGATTCCGCGCACTCACGAAGGCCCGAAAAAGGGCTTTTCGGATTATGACCCAGTTGACCCGACGAAAAATGTTTTTCCGAGCGAAGTTACCGCGACACAACGCAATGAATCGCAAGCTGTGCCATGTATTCTCCAACCTAATCACGCCAGCCTCCATGATGGTCGACTGATTCACGGTAGCCCGCCAAACGTCAGCCACATCCGGCGCTGCGGTTATACCATGCGCTACATTCCGACTTCCGTAAAACTTAGCGAAGACGCGGCACGGTATCACCAGCTTTATCTCGCACGTGGTCGTGACCGGGCCGGCAATCAATATGGCGACCCAACCCAAATGTATTACCAATTAGCCAAGCAACGTGAACAATATGGTAAGAAAGGACATTAAAGATGACATCGCGTGAACGCTTATTAACTGTGCTGTCGGGTGGCATCCCCGATCGCGTACCGGTGGCTCCAGATTTTTCAAATATGATTCCAGCCAGGTTAACCGGTAAACCGTTTTGGGATTTATACCTCTATAATGACCCACCCATCTGGGAAGCCTACATCTCCGCCGCAAAACACTTCGGAATTGATGCCGTGATGGATGGTTATTTTCCGCTCTCATTTCCAAATATGCACCCGGCCAACGAACCGCCATGGGAACGTTTTATCGTCCATAGCGACGACCGGTTCCGTGTCACGCAAGCTTCCTATGTGGAAAACGGGAAACGAATTTGGGCGCCGACCGTCGATGTTTATTATGTTGCCGATCCACCGACTTGGGGCGTTCCACCGCACAAGGTTCAACTGCCACCGGAGCCTACCCATTGGCAGCCATTGGAAGGTGTCAAACCAGTCGACACCGGGCCGGAAGGTCTCAAACGCGTGAAGAATTTATTGGGCGACCACGGACTCGTTGGCGTCTGGCTTGCCACCACCGCTGCCCTCGGTAATGAAGAAGACATCTACCGGTACTATGACAATCCGGATCGGCATGAAGAATTAGCGGCCGACCGAGTTGCGGTAGTTGAAAAAAAGTTCGCCAAAATTCTAGCAATGGATGTCCGACCTGATTTTCTTTGCGTCGGCGGATCCGGTACCTTGGTTTATCAAACGGTCGAAATTTTCCGGCAGCTCGCTTTGCCGGCCGTCAAACGGGCAATCGAACTCGCCAACGCGCACGGCTTTATGACTCACATTCATTCCTGCGGACCGGAAACCGCCTTGGTGAAAATCATGGCCGAAGAAACTGCGCTCACAGTGATTGATCCATTAGAAATTCCGCCGATGGGCGACTGCAACCTTGCGGAACTCAAACGACTCTACGGCCACCGGCTCACATTGAAAGGCAACCTCCACACCGTCAACGTCATGTTAAACGGCACACCCGCTGACGTAACACAGGCGGCAATCCAAGCCATGCGCGATGCCGGTGAAGGTGGCCGCTTCATTCTCAGCACCGGTGATCAATGCGGCCGTGACACACCCGACGAAAACCTGCGGGCACTGGTCGAGGCTGTAGAGGAATTCGGCGTCTACGACCAGTCAACCGGAAAGCTACCGAGAATTGCCTGACCTATCCACCCAGATAGCTTTTTCGCACTTGTTCGTTATTTATCAAATTCGCCGCTGAATCTTCTAGTACGATTCGGCCGGTTTCGAGAACGTAGCCGCGCTGGGCGATGTGCAAGGCCATGTTCGCGTTTTGTTCGACGAGTAAAATTGTCGTGCCTTGCTGATTGATTGCGCGGATGATTTCGAAAATCTTCACCACCATCAACGGTGCGAGCCCAAGCGACGGTTCGTCGAGTAATAGTAATTTTGGCCGCGCCATCAACGCCCGCGCAATCGCCAGCATCTGCTGTTCGCCACCGCTGAGCGTGCCGCCGAGTTGACCGGTGCGCTCCCGGAGAATCGGAAACAAATCCAACGCCCGCTCCAAATCACCGGCAATGTCGTCGTTCCGTTGAAATGCGCCCAACTCCAAATTTTCGCGAATCGTCAGCCGCGGGAAAATTCTTCGCCCCTCCGGTACCTGCGAAATTCCCAACCGCACAATCTCGTGCACCGGTAAGTTTGCAATCGGTTCGCCAGCGAAAGTAATCATTCCTTGCCGGCACGGATTCACGCCAGCAATCGTCATCAACGTCGTAGACTTGCCGGCACCATTCGCGCCAAGCACTGTCACGATTTCACCTTCGTTGACACGTAGCGTGATGCCTTTCAGCACATCAATCGGTCCGTAACCGGCGTGAATATTCTCAAGTGCTAGCATCAGATTTTCCTAAATACGCTTCAATCACCGCCGGATTTGCTCGGACTTCCGCCGGTGTGCCCTCGGCGATTTTCTCGCCATAATCGAGCACCGCGATCCGGTCAGAAATTCCCATCACCACTTGCATGTCGTGTTCGATCAACAATACCGTGATGCCGCGCTCGCGGATTTGCCGGATGAGTTCCATCAATGCCTGACTTTCGGCTGGATTCAAGCCGGCGGCCGGCTCGTCGAGCAAAATCAATTTCGGCTGCATCGCCAGCGCGCGAGCGATTTCCAGCCGGCGCTGGTGGCCGTATGACAAGTTTTCCGCCAGCTGATTAACCTCGCGATCCAAGTCGACAAACCGGAGAATCTCGATGGCCTTGCCAGTTGCTTCCCGGCGTTCGCGCCAGAATAATGGCAACCGGAGCGCGGCGTGCCAGAACCGCGTCCGCAGTTGCGTGTCCATACCAAGCAACACGTTGTCGAGGACAGTCATCTGGTTGAACAGCCGGATATTTTGAAAAGTACGAGCGATACCGGCATGAGCGGCGACTTCCGGTGCGCGCCGGGAACGTTGCCAAACTGCCCACGCGCCGGCCAAGCCGAGGAATAATCCGAACACCGCCGGTAAAATTAACCGCGTACCAGAATTTTCGGAAAAGTATGTGGTGAAAGCGATGTTGGCCGGTTTCCATTGAAAGACTTGCCGGTATTGGTAGTTGCCGGTGATAACGACTTCCCAGAGCGATTCAATGTTACAGAGCAAGATTAGCGCGCCAGCGGTCAGAAAACCGGTCAGCAGCAAAAGAACTGCGACGCTCCCACAAAATTCGCTGCGCGTTTCGTGGCCGGCAAATCGGACGCCGCCCGCCGACGGTTCGTAGATACCGGTAATCGCGTTAAAGACGGTGGTCTTGCCGGCACCGTTCGGGCCGATGAGCGAAACGATTTCGCCCGGCGGAATCTCTAACGTGACCGCGTCCACCGCCACGAGACCGCCGAAGCGCATCGTCAGTTTGTCAACTTGGAGGAGGCTCATGAGGATGTAATTCCGCTTTGACTTGCCGGGACGGAAGCAAACCTTCGGGCTTGAAGCGCATCATCAGAATCAGCGCAAGACCGAAGAGCATATATTTCCAGTTGCCGGGCGCGGTGTAAACATTCGTGCTGCTGATGAGTTCGTGGGCTTTCAGGAAATTGGTGAGCGTTTCAAGTACGATGGAGTTACAACCAATGACTACCAACGCGCCGAGTAACACACCGGCGATGTTGCCCATACCGCCGACGATGACAATGCAAAGCGCGATAATCGAAACTTGGAAATCATAGTTACCGGGTTCGCCGCTGGAGCCAAGAAAACTTGCCCATAACGCGCCGGCTAGACTGCATTGCGCTGCACCGAGCGAGAACGCGAGCAGTTTCATCTTCATCGGATTGACGCCCATGCAGGACGCGGCGAGTTCGTCTTCGCGGATCGCGATCCACGCGCGGCCGACTCGGGAACGCTGGAGATTGCGATTGAGCAAAACGACGAGCGCGAGGAAACCGAGAAAGAGGTAATACCACGGCGCGTACGTTTCGCTCCGGAACATATAGCCGGCAAACGTCGGCCCCGGCAGCGGATTGATGCCTTGTGTTCCTTTGGTGATCACGTCCATGTTCTTGAGCGAGTCCTGCACAATCTCGCCGAAGCCGAGCGTGACGATGGCGAGGTAATCGCCGCGGAGCCGAATCGTCGGCAAGCCGAGCATCAAACCGGCAAGCAGTCCAACCAACACCGTCAGCATCACCGCCGGCCAGAAACCGAATTGAAATGGATAAATGTCGCAGGTCAAAATCGCATAGGCATACGCGCCGAGCGCCATGAACGCCGCGACACCGAGATTCAAGATACCGGTGAAGCCGGTCAGGATATTCAAACCGAGCGCGAGAATCGCCATGATGAAAATCGGACGCAGTAATTCGCCAAGGCTCCGCGCCGCCGGTACAAAAAGTCCGACCACCGGCACCAGCGCCGCGACGAGTAGAAACGCCCAATGGAACCGGAGCTTCATACTTTCTCCCGGTGTTTGGCGCCGAGCAAACCGCTAGGACGGAAGACCAGCACCAAAATCAGAATCGCGAACACGATGACATTCGTCCATCGCGTCGCGATGTATTGATCGGCAAAAGCGCGCGCCAAACCGATGCACAAACCGCCGAGTACCGCACCCGGCAAACTGCCGATCCCGCCGAGCACCGCCGCCGTGAACGCGTCCATACCGGCCCGGTAACCCATCTGAAAATAAATCGTGTTGTTGTACAGCGACGCCACCACGCTCGCTACACCAGCCAGCCCACCACCGAGGAGAAATGTCTGACCAATCACCCGGTTCGCGTCGATACCCATCAACTGCGCCGCGAGCCGGTCTTGCGCCACGGCGCGCATTGCCTTACCGGCACGTGTTCGTTTGACAAAGAGCGTTAACCCGACCATCAACGGCACTGTAATCACCAGCACGAGCAAATCTTTCGTGGTGAATTCCACATTGGAACTGCCCAGCAGATTAGCGTTGGAAACCAATGTTGGAAAATCTTTCGGCGCGGCAGCGGCTTTGCCGAAACCAAAAACTTTCAATGGCAATCCGCCCCAGAACAGACCGAGATTCAAAAATACAAATGACACGCCGATAGCCGAGACCAACGGCGCAAGCTTGGTGGCATCGCGCAGGTGCCGGTACGCGAGCCGGTCGACGAGCCAGTTCAAGCCGCCGCAGAAGACCGGCGTGAGGACGAGCAGGAGTAGCAGCACGAGCCAGACCGGTAAATCACCGGTGAGACTGACCAACGTCAGCGCGGCAAAGCAGCCGAGCATGAACAAATCGCCATGGGCGAAGTTGATCAACTCGATGATGCCGTACACCATCGTGTAGCCCAACGCGATCAGCGCGATGATCATGCCGTTGGACAGCCCGATGATGAGCTGTTGCAGAAATACTTCCCAGCCAGTCATGCCGCCCGGCACTTTAGCGACGCCGGCACATTCGGTCAATCACCGCTGATAGCTAATTATCGTGAACACAGGCAACCACATTCTCATATGCAGCCGAAAAGCTAGCTCTAGCTTCCGGATCATAGTTCTCGTAATCAGCAACGTGTCTAGATTTCTCTTCAAAGTGTTTATGCCAAGAATGGTCTCTGGTTATCAGAACAGGCTCTTGTACTTCGTCAAACTGGTCTGCGGTAATATCGACAATAACATCTTCTCTTTGGAGCCAAGCATGTGATTGGAAACCAAGCTCACCGTCTTTATAAAGTGTGCCACAAACATAATCAAAACGCCCCAGCCCTGACTTCTGCAAATACTTCGCCAGAAGCAAGGCTGCATCACCGCACGATCCATTCGGAAAATCTTGAAGAGCGATTGGCAGTAAATTTCGGTCGCATCTTTCCAGAGCCGCACGAAATCGTTCTGCGCAGATTCGGACCGCCTCCATTTCCGTGTTCTTCGTTTTAGAACTGTTTTTCGTCATCTGTTATTAAGACAACCGTGTGACGCCAACTGGTTGATAAGGCTGGCAGCGTAGCCGGCGCCGAAACCGTTGTTGATGTTGACGACGGTGACGCCGCTGGCGCAGGAGTTGAGCATCGCCAACAGTGCGGCGATGCCGCCGAAGCTTGCGCCGTAACCGACGCTCGTGGGCACAGCAATCACCGGCTTGTCCACGAGTCCGCCAACGACACTCGGCAACGCGCCTTCCATACCGGCGATGACGATGAGGACGTTGGCGGCGAGCAATTCTTCGTTCACCGCGAGCAACCGGTGCAGACCGGCGACGCCAACGTCGTAGTACCGTTTCACGGAGTTTCCCATAATCTCAGCGGTGACGACGGCTTCTTCAGCCACCGGAATGTCGGTGGTACCGGCGCAGAGCACGGCAATCGTGCCGGTGCGTTTCGGCAGCGGTTTACGGACGACGGTGATGGCGCGAGCGGCTTCGTGATATTTCGCCGAGGGAAAAGCGCGTTTGACAGCCCGGTAAGTTTCTTTACCGGCGCGGGTGGCGAGAAGATTGTCGTTGTGCTTGAGAATTGCGCCGGCAATCTTCGCGACTTGCGCCGGTAACTTGCCTTCGCAGTAAATGACTTCGGGAAAACCTTTACGTAACGACCGGTGGCCGTCCACTTTCGCGAAGTCGAGGTTATGCGTCTCGAGTGACTTGAGTTGCCGGAGCGCCGCCGCCACCGATTGCCGGCCACCGCGAACATCGGTGAGCAGTTGGGTGAGTTTGGTTTGGTTCATAGGCGTGTGCCGGCAATCTAGCAGAGCCGGAGACTTGCGCCAACTGCCGGTTCTCGTTATCTTCGCCGCAACTGGAGAAATCATCATGCCACAGACGAAAACCAAAATCGGTTTGTTCGGAATCGGGCTGGATACGTATTGGACGCAATTCAAAGGACTGCGCGACCGGCTGGTCGGCTACCAAACGCAAATCGGTAAGCAAATCAAAGGCTGCGGCGTCGAGCTGGTAAATGCAGGGCTGGTGGATTCACCGGCGAAAGCGCGCGAGGCAGCGGCGTTGTTTCGCCGGGAAGAAGTCGAATTCATTTTTCTCTACGTCTCAACCTACGCGCTCAGCTCGACGGTTTTGCCGGTGGTACAACACGTTGGCGTACCGGTGGTGGTGCTGAATCTTCAGCCGGTCGCGCAGCTTGATTACGAAAAATTTAATGCGCTCGGCGACCGTGGTTTGATGACCGGCATCTGGCTCGAACATTGCCAATCCTGCTCGGCCCCGGAAATCGCCTGCGTCTTCAACCGCGCCGGTATCGCCTATCATTTAGTCACCGGCCATCTGCACGACGAGGAAGCGTGGCGTGAAATCCGCGATTGGGTGGCCGCCGCCAAAGTTGCCGGCGCGATGCGCCAGAACCGCGTCGGCATCCTCGGCCATTATTACGGCGGCATGCTCGACGTTTACAGCGATCTGACCCAGCAGTCGGCGGTGTTCGGCAATCACTTTGAACTGCTGGAAATGTGCGAGCTGCACGCGCTCCGCAACGCCGTCACCAATCAGCGTGTTCAAGCCAAGCTCCGGCAATTCCAAAAAGAATTTGAAGTTGCACCGGAATGCGAACCTGCCGAAATCACCCGCGCCGCCCGCACTTCCTGCGCACTCGACGCGCTCGTGAAAAACCACAACCTCGGTTCAATGGCCTATTATTACGAAAGCGTCGCCGGCAACGAATACCAAGACATCGTCACCAGCGTTATTGCCGGTACCACCTTGCTTACCGGCCACAACATTCCGGTCGCCGGCGAGTGCGAAGTTAAAAACGTCCAAGCCATGAAAATCATGGATGCGTTCGGTGCCGGCGGTTCGTTCTCGGAATTTTACCTCGCCGATTTCAAAGACGATGTCGTTTATCTCGGTCACGACGGCCCGGCGCATTTCGCCATCGCCGAAGGCCGGGTGCGGCTCGTGCCGGTACCGGTGTACCACGGTAAACCCGGTAAAGGTCTTTCGATTCAGATGACTGTGAAACATGGTCCGGTCACCTTACTGTCCGTCGTCCAGCGCGGTGACGGCAAGCTAATGCTATTGACTGCCGAAGGCGAAAGCGTTGCCGGCCCGGTGCTGCAAATCGGAAATACGAATAGCCGCTATAAATTCAGTCTCAGCGCGCCGCAATTTATGAACGCTTGGTCCACGGCGGGTCCGGCGCATCATTGCGCGATCGGTGTCGGTCACATCGCCGGCAAGATTGAAAAACTCGCCGCCATTCTCGGAATCGAAGCAAAACGTATTTGTTAAATTCCGAAAGCGCGGCGCGGATTATCGCTGAGAAGTTTCCGGATTTCAGTGTCGCTAAAACCGAGGTACTGGCGAAGATTCTCTTCGACTTTCGGCATGGAGATACCGGAGCCGACAAAGTGACTGCGGTCCGCCGCCCACAACGTCATCGTCTCGTCTGCCACCACGGTCTTGCCGGAAAATGTATAAGTGCCGGGCCCCATTCCCGCCGGTGATGAGGCGTCGGTAGTGATGATGGCGTGTTCGCTGCCGGCTAGTTTCAGAAAATTCTTCAGCGCAAAAAACGGAATATGCGCGCCGTCGGCAATGAAACACAGCCAGAGCTTACCGGCGCAACTGAGAGCGCGCTGAATGATATTGTCGTGCCGGTGCATTTGCATCGGACAGCCATTTCCGAGATGCGTGAACATCGTCAACCCGGCGTCGATGCCTGCGTGCAAATCGTCGAGCGACGCATTGGTGTGACCGGCGCTGACGACAATGCCTTGACCAGCGAGATACCGAGTGGTCGCCATACCGGGGTCGCGTTCCGGTGCGAGTGTGACGAGCTTGACCAAGCCACCGGCGGCATCGAGCAATTGTTTCATCTCATCCATCTTAGCCGGATGCAACGCGGTTTCCGGATGCGCGCCTCGATAGCCGGCGGTCTCATTCATGAACGGGCCTTCAAAATGAATCCCGGCAATCAGTTGCCGGCAGAGCGGATCGCGTTCGCGGAGTTTTACCAGCTGTGCGGCCCGCCGGCACATTACCGGAATTTGGTCGGTGACGAACGTGGCGAAGCTGCCGGTCACGCGGTCGCGCTGCAAGATTTCACAGGCGAAATGCAATTCCTCGGCGGTCAGTTCGTCTTTGTTGAAATCGACACCGCCGTAGCCGTTCACTTGGATGTCGAAATAATTCACAGGCGCGCCATCACCTCGTCCACGCATTGCTCAAATACTGCCAGCGATTCCCGGAGCGCATCTTCGGCAATCGTCAACGGCGGCGCGATTTTCACGCAGCCACCACCACTGCCGACCGGCGCGAACATCAACACGCCGTTATAGAGACAGGCTAAGTTGATGGCCAACGCGACCGCGCCATCCGGTTCGCACGTGCCGGGCTTGACGACTTGGATACCGGCGACCAGACCTTTACCCCAGCACCGGCCGAGCCGCTGCGGATATTTTTGTTGGATGCGTTCGAGTTCCGTCATGAACCACGCGCCGAGTTTGGCGGCGCGGGCGGCGAGTTTCTTTTTGTGCAAAACTTTCAGATTCGCAATGGCCGCCGCCACGGCCAGTGGCGATGCCGAGTGCGTGGAAGTCATCGAGCCCGGCGCATACAAATCCATAACCTCGGAACGGCCAATCACTGCCGATAGCGGCAGCGACGAAGTGATACCTTTACCGCAAGCGATGAGATCCGGCTTGATGCCGTAATGCTGGAAGCAAAACATTTTACCGGTCCGACCGAAGCCAGCTTGAACTTCGTCCATCGTCAGCACGATGTCGTGTTGCCGACAGAATTTTTCGAGTTGCCGTGCATATTTCACCGGTAGGAAACTTGGACCGCCACCTTGGTAGCTTTCGGTGATGACGCCGGCAATGTCTTGCGGCCGGACTTTTTGTTTCGCGAGTGACTGGAGAAACAAATCAAACGAAGTGTCAGGATTTCTGAAACCATCTGGGAACGGCACTTGCACAAAGGTCCGGTCGCGATCCACCATCCAAGTTTTCAGCGGCTCAATGCCACCGGCGAGTTGCGAACCCATCGTCCGCCCGTGAAACGCGTTCTGGAAGCTGACCATATATTTCTTGGTCGGCCCGTATTTCTGGAGCGCGTAAGTTTTGGAAAGTTTGATGCAATTTTCCGTCGCCTCGCTGCCGGTGCTGAGCAGGAACACTTGATACTTGCTGGGCACCGGAGCTAACTCACGCAACATCTGTGTGAGCGTCGCCCGGTCTTCATGTGGAAACACGTAGGTCGCGAGCAATGGCCGGTCGAGCACAGCGCGCACGGCTTTAACGATTTCAGGGCAACCGTGACCGGTATTCGTGATGAGCACACCGCTAGACCAATCAATCCACTGATTTCCCCATTTGTCACCGACGAGGAAGTTGTCGGCCTTGTGCCACAAAATCGGCGGCTGGCCGGACATTGAGCGCGGTTCGCTGCCGCGCAATTTTGCAAAAACCGGTAACGACTGCGGCACCGGTAACGCGGTTTTAATCCGCCGGTATTTGGTTTTGATTTGCGGAACTTTGACAGGTTTCAGACTATATTCAGCCATTGCTTTTCTCCACGTGAGGGTTGTTGCCGTAATGAATTTTAACCAACGCGCCATCGGCAAGAATAGATTGGCGCGCGGCTTCAACGACCAATTCGTTGACGAAACTGTTAGCGGGCGTGGCGATGATCCCGGCGGCATCCACTTCGCGAATGACCTTCTGCCGGTCCGCGACGCTGCCGCAAGTGGCTTCAATCCGGTGCATCGTCTGCAAATTCGCAGCGATGGAATCGTAACCGTAACCGACCGGCTTCGCGCCAGCACCTTCCCACGGTACGAGCCGGAAAAAATCCGGACTGACGTACCGATAGCGCGCTGCGCCGCTCGGTTCGAGGAACACATACCGGACACCGCGTTCGTGGTCGTCGTGATTAATCATGCCGGTGCGGTTATCACCTTCGCAATACATCACCAACGCTTGGTCATTACCACCGGCGGCGTCATCGGGATAACCGAGACCGTCGGTCACCGTCAGCAACGCGCCATTTTCAAAACGCACCCGGCCACTCGACCAGAGAAACGCTTCTTTGCCATTCGGGAATTTACCGCGCACGCCGTCCACCGAAACCGCAACCGGTTTGAGACCGGTAATGAAATAAACTAAGTCCACATAGTGACAGCCGACGTAAGTAAACGGGTCAGTCTTGTCGCAGGTGAACCAATTTTGGAAATTCGAGTGCCGGTAATAATACGGCTCGTGCAACTTCGCCTCGCCCATCGTGAACTGGCCGAATTTGCCTTCGCCGTACAACCGCTTCGCTTGCAGCGCACGACGGTCAAAACGCTTGTGATATTCGACACCGACGAACAAACCTTTTTCCAGCGCGAGATGTTCGATTTCCGCGTCTTGTTTATATTCCAACACCAGCGGCTTGACGCTAAGCACGTGCTGTTCCCGACGCAATGCTTCGAGGATGATTGGATAATGGAACCAGTCCGGCACCGCGACAATCACCGCTTGCCGGGGGCGCATCTTGGCTAGCGCGTCTTTGAACAAATCTGGAAACATCTTATCCGGTGGCGTCGTCAGCGCCGGTAACGCTGTGAACTTTTGTCCCGGAAATGCGGCGGTGAGTTCCGCATTCTCCGCCAGCGCTTTCAGCGGCGCACTGTTGAGCGCGCAAATGCTGATTTCGCCGACGACACCGAGGCGTTGGAGTTGATAGACACTCGGCAAAATCAAATCGTTCGTGATCATGCCGCCGCCGATAATTAAGACGTCGAGTGGTTGTGTTTTCATAGTTTGTTCTAACCGTTTCCGTTTTCAGTTTTTGCCGCAGATGATTCGCGGATGACTAATTCTGGTTTCACTAAAATTGTTCTCTGCGATTTCTCGCCGGTGGTTATGAGTTGTTCAAATGCTATTTGCACCATCGCCGGTATCGGTTGCCGGAGCGTGGTCAACGCCGGGATCGTCATTCGCGCCGACGGCACATCGTCCACGCCGACCAACGTCAAATCCTGCGGCACGCGCACCCGGCGTTCAAACAAAACTCGCAACGCCGTTTGCGCCAACACATCTTCTGCCGCCACTACCGCCGTCGGCAATAAATCACCGCAGCGTTTTAATAAAATCTGCATCGCTTCGTAGCCGGCATCCGCACCGGTGGTCTTCGCGCGAACAAAACAATTGGGCCGCGCAAGCAAACCGGCTTTTTTAAGCGCAGCCAGCAGTAACTTTTCTCGGCGCAGGTTCGGCGCCGTCTCGTCACCGATGTAGCCAATGTCCCGGTGCCCGAGCTTCGTCAGATAACTAACCAGCTGGCGCAATCCAGACTCTAAATCTACGGTGACATTAATGACGCCTGGCGTGACTGGCCCAAATCCCAGACGGACAACCTTCACACCGCGACTCAGAAAAGATTTCAAACCTTCCGGCACAAAATCGCTACCGGTAATAATCAATCCATCGAGCCGGTGTTTCTCCATCGAGTGAATATCCACTCGCGCTTCGGCACCGGGCGGACAACCGGTGAGGAGTAATGAAAATTGTTTCGCGGTCGCCAAGGCCTGCAACTCCGCAATGACGCGTCCGAAAAATGGATCGTCGAAATTTTTGATGACGACACCAATGGTGCGCGTCGAAGTTCCGCGCAAACTCAGCGCCACCGCGTTCGGCTGATATTTTAGCTTGGCGGCTTCCACGCGAATCCGTTCAATCGTCGTCGCGGCCGCGCCGATACCGGGAGCAGTTCCGCCGAGCGCACGCGAAACCAGCGACGTCGAGACGCCGAGCCGTTGCGCAATGTCTTTTTGAGTAACCATTCCTCGCAACGCGGAGAATCGCAAATTACCAATCCGGTGTCAATCTCATACGTGTGAGTAGATTAAATCTCAGAATAATAACCGCACACCGGCGACCAAGGTCAGCGCCAACGCCAGCGTCTCAAACCAGGTCTGATTGATGTGTTTCACGCATATTTTCCCGAGCAATGCACCGGCAATCACCACCGGTAATAGCAGTGCGTTGAACTGAAGCGTCGCCGGTGTAATCAGATTGAGATGATAACTGAACGGCACCTTGAATAAATTGATGATGAGAAAATACCATGCCCCGGTTCCGAGAAATTCTAACTTCGGCAAGCCGACCGCCAACATATATAGCACCATGATTGGGCCGGCGGCATTCGCGAGCATCGTCGTGAATCCCGCCAACACGCCGGTCAGTGCAGAAAACCATAGCGTGTGCGGAATCGGTTCGTTACCGGCGCGTTGCCGGCGCCAGAAATGAAGCGCCACCATTATCAATAGCGTCACGCCGATACCGCGCCGCACTTGAATATCGTTAATGCGTCCCATGGTAAAGTAACCGGCCACAATACCGACCACCACCCACGGAAGTAAGGGCCAGATATATCGCCACGCCGCATGGCGCCGGTACGTTGCTACCGCCACAAAATCCGCGCACACCAACATCGGCAAAATTATCCCAGTCGATTGACGCGCCGGTAAAATGTTGGCATAAATCGCCACCGTCAACGCGCCCAATCCGGTAATCCCGGTTTTCGACACGCCAATTAGCAGCGCACCCAACACCACCAAACTCCATTGCCACGGTTGCAAATCGAACATAGCGGTGAGCCTACCGCGCTCGCCTCGGGAACGCCAGCGGATTGACGCTGCGCATGGCTTGTGTTACAACCCGATTCTCAATTTAAGCCCAAACGTGGCCAATTCATCATCCATCGCCGGCAACCAACCGGAGTTACCAGTCAACCTCGCCAATATTCCACCGGCCGAGCGAGTGTTGACCGACGGGAAGTTTTTCCGCATCGGCGCGAAAAAGTTTTATCCGAAAGGCGTGACCTACGGGCCATTCAAACCGAGTCCCGGCGGCGACACTTTCCCGAAACCGGAGCAAGTTGAAAAAGATTTCGCGCTAATCCGCCAACTTAATGCCAACTGCGTCCGCGTCTACCACGTTCCGCCGCGCTGGTTCCTCGACTGCGCCCACCGGCACGAATTAAAAGTGTTGGTCGATTATTACTGGCCGAAACACACCTGTTTTCTCGACGACGACGAATCAAAAGCTTTCGCTCGTAATGCGACCCGGCACGCAGCCGAAGCGACTGCCGGTCACCCCGCTGTCTTTGCCATCACGCTCGCCAACGAAATTCCGCCGGATATCGCTCGCTGGTACGGCGCCCGCAAGATTGAAGATTTTCTCGACGAGCTCGCCGGCATCGTCAAATCAGTCGACCCGCAACGGCTCGTCACCTTCGTCAATTATCCGCCGACAGAATTTCTCCGGCCGCAAAGTCTCGATTTCGTCAGCTTCAACGTCTATCTCCACGACCCAAAACCGTTTGAGAATTACCTCGACCGACTGCAGAGCCAAGCCGGTGGCAAGCCGCTCGTGCTCGCGGAATTCGGCATGGATTCGATGCGCGAAGGCGAAGAAGCGAAGGCAAAATTCCTCAGCGGTCATATCGAAGTCGCCTTCCGCGCCGGACTAGCCGGGACATTTATTTTTGCGTTCACCGACGACTGGCATACCGGCGGCCATCAGATTGAGAATTGGTTTTTTGGACTGACCGACCGGGACCGGAATCCGAAAGCCTCCTTCACTGCCGTGGCGGAACAATTCGGGCACGCGCCTTGTTTCCCATTGGCTGAATATCCGAAAGTCAGCGTCGTCGTCGCCAGCTACAACGGCGGACGCACTTTACCGGCCTGTCTGAATTCGCTCCGGCATCTGAATTATCCAGACTACGAAGTCATTCTCGTCAACGACGGTTCGACGGATGACACGGCGAAAATTGCCGCGCAGTTCCCGGAAATAAAAACGATTCATCAGAGCAACCTCGGTTTGTCGAACGCCCGCAACACCGGCATTCACGCCGCCACCGGTGCGATTGTGGCGTTCACCGACAGCGATTGCCGGGTGGATGAAGATTGGTTGTATTATCTCGTCGGCGATTTATTGAAGACCGACGCGGCAGCCATCGGCGGACATAATTTCCCACCGGTGGAAGATAACTGGGTGGCCGGTGTCGTTGCGGTGGCTCCCGGCGGACCGGCGCACGTGATGCTCGACGACCGAAATGCCGAACACATTCCCGGTTGCAACATGGCGTTTTGGAAATGGGCACTCGAAGAAATCGAAGGTTTCGATCCGATTTACCGGTCGGCAGGCGATGACGTGGACGTTTGCTGGCGGTTACTGCAACGCGGACGAAAAATCGCATTCAGTCATGCTGGTTTCGTCTGGCATTACCGGCGACACACGACCGGCGCATATTTGAAGCAGCAACGCGGGTACGGCGTCGCCGAAGCGATGCTCCGGTATAAGCACCCGGAATATTTCAACAATCTGGGCGGGATGCGCTGGCGCGGTCGAATTTATAATCCCGGCCGGACGACAGGCTGGTTTGGCCGGTTTGTAATTTACCACGGAGTTTTTGGCAGCGGTTTATTTCAAACGTTATACACACCGGAGCCGGCTGGCTTGGCGACGCTGGTGACGAGTTTGGAATGGCATGTGATGATTACCCTCGGCGGCGTGCTATTAACATTGGTGTGGCCGGCATTGTGGACGCTTCCGATGCTGACATTTGCCGCCAGTTTGGTGGTAGCCATCAGCGCAGCTGGTTATGTGGATTTGCCGGTCTGGCAACGTAACCGGTGGTCGCGACCGCTAACGGCATTACTTTATCTTTTACAACCCATCGTCCGCGGTTGGCCCCGGTACGCCTACCGGTTGCACCGTTCCGCCACTCCCAATACCGCCCGTGACAGCGTTCGCACGATGGCCGAGGCGTATGACGGCGTCAAAAATATCTACACGGTCAATTACTGGAACGAAGCCGGAATTGAGCGCTTTGAGTTTTTGGCCAAGCTGCTGGAAGTGCTCGACCGCGACCAATGGCAAGCCACCGCCGATAGCGGCTGGGATGAATTTGACGTGACTGTGTTCGGTGACCGACTCACGAAAGTGACCGTGAATACCGTCGCTGAAAATCATGGCGGCAACAAACGTCTCTTGCGCGCTCGGCTCCACGCCGGTTGGACCTTCGTCGCAAAAGTATTTTTCTGGTCGGTGGTGAGCTTCGTGGCGTTGGTGATCTTTATTACCCAACACACCGCGCCGCATCCGTGGTGGGTATTTTTAGCTTGGCTGTTGGTGGCAATCGCTGTCGGCTATTTACATTTGCGCGCCCGGCGCACAATTCGTCTCGGCATTGCGTTGCTCGATTTAACGGCGCAAGAAATGAAACTCATCAAGCTCGACGCGCCGCGCAAATTCGTCAAACCCGACTAATCCATTCTTGGTAAGCTTGCGGTGTAATTTCGGATGGTTTGATTTCGCTCCGGCCACCCCAGAAAACATTCGTGTACGAAACCGGAATTCCCACCTCGACAAGATGCCGGTCAATCGCAGCTTTGTGAGCCAGAAGTAATTCTTTATCTGTGCCATGTGCGACGCCCATGATGTTGACATGATGAAATTCCTCTCCGGTCTCGCGCCAGTAGGCGTGCGTCATGATGTGATGCCGGCCCACTTCTCTTCCGGCGTCAATCTCTCGTCCCGCCGGTACCGCCCAATGAAATAACGCATTGAATCGCGTGACCCGGTCGCCGTTACCGGTCGGCTTCACGTGTTCGAGAAAAGTTGAAAACCGGCCGGTAATCTTGCGCCGGTCAAAATCAGTCGCGATGGCCAAAAAAGTTTCCAATGTCACACCCGCTTCACCGGCGCGAGCCGCCCAGAGATTGGGCGTCAACTCCTCCGGTTGAAATTCGCGTTTGAGCGCGGTTAATACTTTCCATTCTTCGGCGGTAAGCGTCACCATATTCACATCGGTAACTTCCGCCAACACCTCCGCGCGGCTGCCGGGTTCCAGCCCCCGCCGACGCACATGACCGACGCCGAGCGCAAATAGTTTCTTCGCCGGCAATAAAATGAATTGCTCCGCGCCAGTTTTGCTGGCCAGCAATTCGCAATGTTTCACCAATGAAAAACCAGCCGGTACTTTCACCGTTGTCCACAGCCGGTACCGAGTGGCACCGGTATCGGTGGTGCGAATTACGACGTGCCCGGAAAATGGATCATTCTGAAACATCCAGTCAAATACCGAGTGAAGGTTTTCCTCCGGTACCTGCCAAGCCACCAGCGCACCTTGCGCAAGATTCGTCGCTAATAATGTTTGTCGCACCCGACGAATCGTACCGGCGCGCAACATCGCCTGAATTCGTTCGATGACCACCGGTAACTCGACACCGGATTGATTTGCGATAGCGCCGAGCGGATCAGGCTGAAAACCGGTGAGGCGGTCTTCGGAAATCGCGAGAATGCGGGCGTTGATCAGGTCAGTGAACGAGATGGGGATTTGCACCACCGACAATAGCACCAGCCGCCAACTTGACAAGTGGCGGAATCTGGATTACGGGCTGCAATGGCTAACGACATCCGACAACAATTCGTTAATTATTTATTCTTCAAAACCGATCCTGCTTGGCGGCGGCGGCCGGTCGCCGAACGCGACCACGGCAAAGCCGAGTTTTCCGCTGCCATCGCCACTTGGAAAACAAAATGTCTTGTGATCCCATTTAGCACCGTCGGCACGCGCGGCGACACGGACTTCGTCCTCTGGCGAATCAGCGAACGGTTGGAAGATTTTACCGAAATGAGCACGCAACTGCTCCATACTGGTCTGGGAAAGTGGTGCACAACGCCGTATAGCTTTCTCGGTCTGACCAAGCGTTCGATGTATGTGGATAAACATGAGCACGAAGGTAGCGAAGGTCGCCGGGGACGCGTGATTCCGGGCACGAATAAATATATTTTTATTTATCCATTCTGGAAAACGACCGACTGGTATCAGTTGCCGAAAGAAGACCGGCAGCGGATGATGAATGTCCATATCGAAGCCGGTCACCGGTATCCCGGTATCAAGATTAATACCATTTACAGTTTCGGCCTCGACGACCCGGAGTTTGTCGTCGCGTTTGAAGGTGATAATCCGAACGAGTTTCTCAACCTCGTCATGGAAATGCGCGAGCATGAAGTCCGCAAATACACTCTGCGCGACACGCCAATCTTTACCGGCATTCGTGGCAGCATCGACGAGGTTTTGGCCACGCTGTGAAATACCGACCACTCACCGGTACATCACTGAAAGTTTCCGAAGTCGGTTTTGGCCTCTGGACCATTGGCACCACGATGTGGGGCGTCGCCGGCGATGATTACACCACCGGCGTCGGATTACTCCGGAAGGCGCTTAATCTCGGCATCAACTTCTTCGACACCGCCGATGTGTACGGCGACGGAAAAGGTGAGACGTTACTGGCGCAAGCATTTGCCGGTCGGCGCGACGAGATCGTCATCGCCACAAAATTCGGCTACGACTTTTACAACCATCCCGGTGTTCAGCCCGGTCAACGCGAACGGCCGCACAACTGGACGCCGGCCTACATTCGGACTGCTTGTGAACGAAGTCTGCAGCGATTACAGACTGACCGGATTGATTTGTACCAACTCCACAACCCGCGCCTTGACGCCATTCGTAATGACGAAATTTTCGAGACGCTCGACGCCTTGAAGTGCGAAGGTAAAATTCTCATTTACGGCACAGCACTCGGCCCGGCAATTGATGCGCGGCAAATTGACGAAGGAATCGCGACGATTACGGAACGCCATGCACCGACGCAAATCATTTACAATCTGCTCGAACAAATGCTTGGCGAGAAAATCTTACCGGTAGCACGCGCCGCCGGGAACACGAATGTCTTCGTCCGCGTTCCCCACAGCAGCGGCTTACTCGAAGGCGCCTACGATACGACGACCACATTCGATAAAAATGATCACCGGAGCTTCCGTGTTACCAACGATGAAAAGCGAAAAGCTTGGCTTTTGGATGGTTTGAAAAAAGTCGAACAGCTCGGCTTCCTGACCGGTAAAACTGGCCGCACGATTGGTCAAGCTGCCATCCAGTTCATTCTGACCGACACGGCCATCGGTTCGGTGCTGCCAAATATTTATAATGAACGCCAGCTTACGGAATTTGCTGCCGATACGCCGCCGCTGACTGCCAACGAATTGGCCGGCGTTGCTCGATTGCATGCCAGTAATTTTGGCCTGCCAGCATGAACATCGCCTTTAAGGAATGGGCAGTCGTCGTAGATGCTTTAGGTGCTAGTGAACAAATCCTCATTCTGCGCAAAGGTGGAATCCACGAAGCCGGCGGACAATTTCGCGTCGATCACCAAGAATTTTGGCTATTGCCGACGCAATTTCACGAGGCAGAAACGGCGGTAATTCCGGCGAAACATCAGCGACTCCGCGAACTCGTCACCGGTAGTCGTGACCAAATTAGCATCGAGTATTATGGCGTAGTGGATTGCGTCCGGCGGTTGGATTGCGAAGAGAAAATTGCACGATTAGCCGGCCGCCATATCTGGACCGACGCAATCTTGCACGAACGTTTCGCATTTGGCTGGGAACGCGGATTGTTTGCGTTATTAGTTCGCGTGTACCGGCGCACGACACCGGTCAGCATTCAATGGCTTGAATCCTATGGTGGTTGCAAGAGTTGGGTGGAACTCGAACAGCCAATCACGGCTGACAATTTGGTTCCGGTACTTTCCGAATCCGAATTCTGCCGGCAGCGCGATGCGATTGTGGCCAGCTTGACCGACTGACTCAGGCTTCTGTGACTTTAGTCGCCGTCTTACCGATCCGACCACGGAGATAGTAGAGCTTTGCGCGATGCACTTTACCGGCGCGCTCAACTTCAATCTTCTGTATGAATGGCGAGTTAGTTGGGAACACTCGCTCGACGCCTTCGCCGTAGCTGATGCGACGGACAGTGAATGTCTCTTGCACGCCCCGGCCTTGCTTGTTGATGACCAAGCCGGCAAACAATTGAATTCGTTCGCGGTCGCCTTCTTTAATGCGCGTGTGCACTTTCACGGCATCGCCCACTTTGAAGGGGACCAAGTCGCTACGAATCTGTTCTTGCTGAATTTTTTCTAACACGTTCATGTTTGTTTTCCTTCCAATAAATCTGGCCGGCGTTGCCGGGTTCGCTCTCGGGCTTCATTAACCCGCCATTTTTCCACTGCGCCGTGGTCGCCGGACAATAACACATCCGGCACTTTCATCCCACGAAACTCCGGCGGCCGCGTGTACTGCGGGCCTTCGAGCATTCCGGTGGCGAACGAATCGTCCGCCGCGCTTTGCTCGTGACCGATGGCACCGGGTAACAATCGCGTTACCGCATCCACCACCACCGCTGCAGCCAGCGCGCCGTTGGTCAACACGTAATCGCCGATACTGATTTCCTCATCGACGAGTGCTTCCCGGACACGTTCATCCACGCCTTCGTAATGACCGCAGATGATAATCAAATGCGGCTTGCCGGCGAATAGCCCGGCTTGCGCTTGCGTGAACGGCTTTCCTTGCGGCGTCATCAAGACGACACAACTTTCTGGCCGCTGCAATTTTTCCACTGCTTCAAAGATCGGTTCCGGCTTCATCAACATCCCCGGTCCGCCGCCGTACGGCCGGTCATCTACCACCCGGTGCTTATCGTGCGTGAAGTCGCGTAAATTATGCACACGAATCTGCACTAACCCGGTTTCTCTCGCCCGCTTGAGAATGCTTTCATCCAGCGGCCCGGTAAATATCCCGGGGAACAACGTCAGGATGTCGAATTCCATCGCCCCGCCGCTACGAGTTACTAGGCGCGTCGGCCACCGGTGGCCGCTGCCGGCCGCCTTCAGGCTCGATAATTTCCAACATCACGCGCTTACCGTTTTTTGCCGCAGCACTAATCAATAACGTGCGAATCGCCGTAATTGTCCGGCCACTCTTGCCGATAACTTTACCGATGTCGCTCGGGTTTAATCGCAACTCGAACAACATCCCGCGCTCGCCGTCCACTTCCCGAATATCCACTTGCTCGGGGAAATCGACCAGTTCCTTCACCACGTATTCGATAAACGCCTTCATATCCATCAATCCTGCCGGTCAAAATCCCGGCAAGTCCGCCCGACGTCAAGCCGCAACGGCTGCGGGAACGATCTTTTCCGCTTTCTTTAAAATACTACGAACGGTGTCACTGGGCTTCGCGCCTTTGGAAATCCAATGCTTCGCCCGTTCCACGTCCACCGTGAAATTGTTGGTTTCTTTCTTGGGATTGTACGTCCCGATGTTTTCAATGAACCGGCCATCGCGTGGGCTACGCCCGTCCGCGACTACAATCCGGTACACCGGTACATTTTTTGTTCCGACTCTCCGCAATCTAATTCTTACTGGCACTTCTGTGTCTCCTTCCTACATTCGCAACTTGGGCAGCATACCCGTTTGGGCCATTTTCTTTTGCATTTTGCCCATGTCCTTCATCATTCGCTTCATCATGTTGAATTGCTTCAACAAATCGTTTACCTCCGCCACGCTCGTCCCGCTCCCGCGCGCAATCCGCGTCCGCCGGCTGGCATTCAACAACTCCGGCTGCCGGCGTTCCGTCCGCGTCATAGACTGCACAATCGCTTCCACGCGCTTCATTTGGGAATCGCCAAGGCTGAGACCTTTCATATTACCCATTCCTGGCAACATGCCAAGCAGATTCTCTAACGGCCCAAGTTTCTTCAATTGCTGGAGTTGCGACAAAAAATCCTCCAAGTTCAGACTTTGGTCGGCAATTTTCTGCTGCATTTTCTCCGCTTCAGTCGCGTCAAACGCCTCCTGCGCCTTCTCCACTAACCCCACTACATCGCCCATTCCAAGAATCCGACCCGCCATCCGCTCCGGATAAAATGCCTCTAGCTCATCCAGTTTTTCGCCCACACCGGCAAATTTAATCGGCTTACCGGTGACCGCCCGCATCGAAAGCGCCGCACCGCCACGCGCATCGCCGTCCAGCTTCGTCAATACGATACCGGTCAACCCGAGCGCCTTGTCGAAATGCTCCGCGATGTTCACCGCTTCCTGACCGGTTGCCGCATCGGCGACCAACAAAATTTCCTGCGGCTTCACCAAATCCCGGAGCCGCACCAATTCCTGCACCAACTCCTCATCAATGTGCAACCGACCCGCCGTATCGAAAATCACCAAATCCCGGCCTTGCGTCTGCGCCGCGGCCAACGCGTTTCGGGCGATTTTAATAATATCCGTCTCGCCGCGCTGCGCGAACACCGGTACCTGTACCTGCCGGCCCAACGTCTCCAGTTGGTCAACTGCCGCCGGCCGGTAAACATCGCACGCCACCAGCAACGGCTTCCGGCCATTCTTGGAAAGAAGTTTCGCCAACTTACCGGACGACGTCGTCTTACCGGAGCCGTGCAACCCAACCATCATCACCGGCCCGTTAATCGGCACCGGCGCACCGGTCCCCATCAACGCCACCAGTTCGTCGTGAACGATTTTGATAATCTGCTGCCCCGGCGTGATGCTCGTGAGCACCTCCTGTCCCAACGCCCGCTGCTTGGTGCGCTCGATGAAATCCTTGGCGACCTTGTAATTCACATCCGCTTCCAACAACGCCACGCGCACCTCGCGCAACGCATCGGCAACGTTGCTCTCTGTCAACTTGCCGAAACCGCGCAGGTTCTTAAAAACCGCTTGGAGTTTATTGGATAAGGAATCAAACATGACACCACTCGCGCCGCGGACTATCCGCGCCCGGCCATGCCGGCGCAAGAAAATAGTGGCGTCATACCAGCCATGCGAATTTCACGTTAGGTTTGACGCTCTGTCTGACTTCGGGTATTTATTTATTGCAATGACAGCAGTCGCCGAAAAACTGGACAAGAAGCTCCGACAGTGGACACCCACTGCCACGAAGTCGAGATTGGCAAGCTGGCGTTTCTGAACGAATCCTCGATTGCCAACGTGCAGGGAATTGGCTCCCTTCCACTGGCGCGTTTGGAACGCAAACTCGGCGCGCTGTCACCGGATGCGCTCGGCAAACTCAAACAAGCCGTCGCCTTCGCCATCGAACTGTAGCTGCGTGTCGAGTGGAAAGCTGACCCTCCCAACTCCCAACCTCCGCACTGTAGGGTCATGTCCACCCCAGTAACTTCGGTACATCAAGGTGCCTGAGAATTTGAGTTTCAAGCGAGATGTCCATATAGCATCCCAGCTTTTCAACCGCTGCTTTGGCTTCACGCAAGGCCTCGCCAAGTGCAGCAGATTTCTCCTCCAAGGTTTGCAAGTGCGACGTGTTTGCAAGCGGACTTTGCCAACTGCGTAAGTAGTAGCGTTTAGGGTTCAGACGAAACTTGCTGGCCATTCCACGCCCAAATTTCTTTCGTCTGTCCGGTTTGAAATAGAAATCTGCTTCAAACCGGTTGTGACTTAAGTACAACTCTACAAAACCAACAATATCGTGATATCTGGGCCTTATTGGGTTTTGGTTCTCGTAAATGTCTCACGCAAGCTCAATTTGCTGAGCATGGATACTTGCATGTTCTTCAGGCGTTCCCCTAACAAAGTACTCTTCGTCTCGTTTCAATCCCTTTTGCCATTGCCGATCATACTCGTTGGGCGTGTGTGCATACACCGGTAAGATAAAGAGTAGCTGTCCGTATGCTCCAGAAGTTGGTGTTATCATTTTCTCTTTTAACTATGATTCCATCTGATGCACATAAGTTATTTGTTAAAGGGTAACGGCTGTAATCGTTGTGCTTGTGCAAACGCAGCCCTCGCTTCTTCAGTGCGACCAGATTGACGATATGCTATGCCTAAATTGTTCCATGCATCAGCATCGTTTGGGGTGAGCTTGACCACATGTAGATAAGCAACAATTGCATCGTCCTTACGACCAGATTTTAAGCATTGAAAACCAAGATTGTACCACGCTGCCGCATGATCGGGTTTGATCTTCGTTGCTTGCTGATACGCTGCAATTGCATCGGCGAGACGCCCTAATTTGCCGCATGCGACAGCTAAGTTGTACCATGTATCAGGATCGTCGGACTTTAACTTGATCGCTCGCTGGTAGGCGGTAATCGCCTCGTCAAATCGTGCTGACTTGTGATGCATGCGACCAAGATTGTACCACGCATCAGAGTAATCGGGTTCTAAAGTGATTGCCTGCCGGTAGGCGGTTGTTGCGTCATCAGTGTGCGCGAGCCTGTCATACATACCGCCAAGATTATTCCAAGCATTGGCATGATCTGGGTTTAATTTGATTGCTTGCCGTAAGGACACAATCGCATCTTCGGTAAAGTTTAGACGTGCATATGCACAACCCAGCGCAAAATATGCTGCAGCATTGTCCGGATACCGATTTACGAGAATTTTGGCGCGACGGAGCAATTCAGTGTAGCTCACCGTTGCTTCAGCAGCCCAACCTGGATAATCAGGGTCGGCGAAGATGGCATCCACTCCAGTGATGACAAATTGCTGTAACGATTGAGGCTTGGTAGACATATGGACTTTCGTCAAGAGGCGGATTGTACACTCGGATGGCACTGCAAGATTCAGCGATTGATTGCCGTGCAATAACTGTACCGATGCAACGCCAATAATATCACCTGTCGCATTCAATACCGGAGAGCCGCTCGAACCGGCCAAGACAGGTGCTGTGAACTGAAATAAGCGTTGCTCCCCCATCAATACCCGCCGCGCCGACACGATTCCTTCCGACAACGTTCCTTCCAAACCGAGTGGACTACCGATGACAGCGATGCGGGTACCGACTTCGATTTTCTCGCTGTCGCCGAGCGTCAGGAACGGTTGATCCTTCGCTTTGATTTTCAGCAGCACGAGATCGTTCTTCGGGTCGCTGGCGAGGACGCCTTCGACGGGGAACAGGCCGCCATTCTCGGCCTTGGCGACGGCACTGGCCGCGCCTTCGATGACGTGGAAATTGGTGATGAGTTTGCCGTCGCTGGAAACGAGGAAGCCGGTGCCGGTGGCGATCTCTTTGCCGGTGGCGTCGGACACGACCAGCAGCATGACCGCCGGTCTGGCTTTTTTGGCGAGCGCCTTGAGATCAATCGTTTCGGTTTCGGCGCGGACGTTAGTGAGCGTCGCCGCGGCGAGAGCAAGAAACAGCAGAAGTGTATTCTTCATACCGGCAGGATAGGAATCCGCTGGTGGAAGGTCAAGAGTCAGTTATTACTACCAGCTCTAGCTACTGCTCACTATTCCGCTTAAAATTATGCGATCAACCGTTGTTGTCGTCGTCTTCGAGGCGTTCGACGGATGCGCCGAGTTCGCGCAGTTTGGTGTCAATGTGTTCGTAGCCGCGGTCGAGATGGTAGATACGTTTGATGTCGGTTTCGCCTTCGGCGGCTAGACCGGCCAACACCAGTCCGGCGCTCGCGCGCAAATCGCTGGCCATTACCGGCGCGCCGCTGAGATGGTTGACACCTTTGATGATGGCGGTGTTGCTTTCCAGCGCGACATCCGCGCCGAGCCGAGCCATTTCGCTGAGGTGCATGAACCGGTTTGGATAAATCTTTTCCGTCACCACACTGATACCGGGCGTGATGCTCATCAACGCGCACATCTGCGCCTGCATATCGGTCGGAAAGCCGGGGTAGGGCATGGTGGTGAGTTCGAGCGGTTTGTGCAAAGAGCCGCTGGTAACGCGAATCGTGCCGTTATTTCGCTGCACAGTCGCACCGGCTTCTTCCAGCTTGTCGCGCACCGCGCCGAGATGCGCAGCACACGCGCCTTGGATTTCAATATTACCACCGGTCAACGCTGCCGCTACCATGAAGGTGCCGGCTTCAATCCGGTCGGCAATCACGACATGGTCCGCGCCGTGCAATTCCTTGACGCCTTCGATTTCTAACGTCGGCGAACCGGCGCCGCGAATTTTTGCGCCCATTTTATTGAGGAACACAGCGAGGTCTTCGATTTCCGGTTCGCAGGCCGCGCTTTCAATAATGGTGGTGCCTTTGGCGAGCACCGCCGCCATCAGCACGTTGGCGGTGCCAAGAACGGTCGAGCCGAACCGGCCACCCATAAACACATCGGTGCCGACCAGTTCATCGCAATGCGCATGAACGTAACCGCTCTCGACTTCAACGTTCGCGCCAAGCCGAGTCAGCCCCTTGATGTGCTGATCAATCGGCCGGTTGCCGATGACGCAACCACCCGGCATGGAAACTTTGCAATTGTGCAGCCGCGCCAGCAATGGACCGAGCAAGCAGACGGAAGCGCGCATTTTGCGGACGAGATCGTACGGCGCGACGCCGACTGGTTTTTCGGCGCGAGTTTCAATTACGCAGCCGGGCCGGTCATGCCTGACTTGGACGCCAAGCCATTTCAATAAGGCACACATCGTTCGCACGTCGGCGAGATCGGGAACATTGCGAATGACACAGAGCTCCGGTGTCAGCAAAGTGGCCGCCAGAATTGGCAGACACGCGTTTTTTGAACCACTGATACGGACGACGCCTTTCAGCGGTACGCCCCCGGTAATTACTAATTTTTCTAACGGCATAGCCACCTCCTTAGTGTGAGCTACTTCGTTTCGGACGACCAGGTTCCCCAGCCCGGCAACTACGTCCGGGGCACAGCCACAATTACGCGCTCATGAC
>Ga0118677_10000128_pt1 | contig 152173 bp, 117 predicted proteins | sample AliMusrvi5mmetaG_FD_86154 | JGI IMG/M metagenome (GOLD analysis project Ga0118677, IMG submission 86154) | reverse complement strand
CAATTGGGAATTCATGGCAGTTGTTGAATTTCGTGCATAACGGGTTTTATCTCGCGCTGCTCATTGTTTTCATATATCTTTTGGGCGACTTGATTGCTGACCATCGGACCGGACTTATTGCTGCGGTTATGGTATCGTTGTACCCGCTCACTTATGCGGCTTTTGATAAGTTCTGTATTGATTTCCCTCTCATGGCGATAATCACCATGAATATCTATTGTTTAATTAAATCTGATTATTTCTCAGATTCTCGATGGAGCATTCTCGTGGGGCTCATGTTTTGTTACGGGATGCTTATGAAGGAACCTTACGGCGCCTTTATGATTGGTCCGCTCGTTTGGGGGGGGCTAAAGGCAATATTTGCCGCCGTCAGGGAACAGCGTTACAAAAAACTACTCAATTTCTCGATCTGCGGTTGCATAATATATTGTATATTATTTATTTTGACTCATTACTATAGCGACAGTTTGACTTGGAAACTTTACGGGAGATTAACAGAGGAATACGGGGGCGAGGGACTGTTTAGTTTTACAAATCTAAGATTGTTTACTGTGGGATGGTGGGAAAGTATTCTCAGTCCTCCATTTTTTATACTCCTGATACCCTGTATTATATATTTCATCAAGAAGGTCAATACTGATGTCAAGGTCATGTTTCTTCTCTGGATAGTACTCCCCACCACAATTTTATTTGTTATGCCCCACTGGAAGACAGCCAGGCATCTTCTTCCGGCGCTACCCGCATGTGCGCTTATTACTGCTGTGGGTTTGAACGAGTTTTTTAACAAGAAATGGGGAAAAGTATTTTTGGTGATAATTGTAGTCATTGGAATTGCGCAGTACTATATGTTCAAATACGATTTATTGCGGATAAATGAATTCAACTATAATGGATTCAATTACTTTCAAACGGGAGAAGGGTTGCGAGTTTCTCTTTACTGGAACAAAAGCAAGAGTGAGCGCTTGAAACAAATCGCTCAATCGGTATATTCAAGCATTCACGAAGAATATGGTGAGCATTTTCGTGCGAGAAAATACAGCATGCTATTTATATCCAGCACGGGGGATATGGGTATGGGCTTTCAGGGGATTATGGGAGGATATTTGTGGTATGCGTATGGCATGGATGTAACCAAAGTTCCGTTATACAAAGTTTGTGATGCCTTGATAGAGAGTTCAAAATTTACCGATTCCATTGATTTTGTGTTCTACGAAAATTGCGTCAGCGTCAATCCGTCTCCTTTGGCATTTTCAATGATTAAAGATAATTGGATCAAATCAAAATCGAGCATCAGCAATAGTTATGCACTTGATCCGAATAAGAGATTTAGTTGGGACAGTGCCGCCATGCGATGGGACACTTTCATCGCATCTTTGGATTTTCATGGCGTCGTAGCCCGTGATGCAGATTTTATAACAACATTGTATACTCGGAAAAAGTCGGTTGTTGGAAAAAATGATTTGTTAAAAAACCATTGAGTAGACGAGGATTAATGACAGGATAGAAATGGATGCGATGGTGAAAACGGTGAGGACATTGCTGAGTTTTGTGTTGATGTATTCGCCCATAATCTTTTTGTCGTTGATGATGACAATCATGGCGGCCAGAACAATCGGCAAAACCATGCCGTTGATAAATTGAGAAAGCAGCATGATCTTGATAAGCGGCACGCTGGGGAAAAGAACGACGCTGGCCCCGATGAGGATCAGTAGGGAATACAGGATATAAAATTGCGGTGCTTCGGAGAAACTTTTGTTTACCCCGGTCTCCCAGCCAAAACTTTCGCACATGCTGTAGGCGGTTGAGAGTGGCAGAATGGATGCCGCAAACAGCGAGGCGTTGAGCAGCCCGAAGGCGAATAGGTACGCGCTATGGTCGCCCGCCAGCGGCATGAGTGAGCGCGCAGCGTCAGCGGCAGACTGTATCGGCTGGAAAGCGTTGCCGCGGAACAAGACTGTGCCGCAAACAATGATAATAAAAAACGCAACAACATTGACGCCGATACTGCCGATTATAGTGTCGGCTTTTGAATATTTATAATCCTGCATTTTGATGCCTTTTTCGGCCACCGATGACTGTTGATAAAACTGCATCCAGGGAGCGATGGTTGTCCCGATAACCGCTACCAACATTAAAAAGTAATCCGTCCGCCAGGTTATATCCGGATGAATGAATTCGTGGCCTATCTGCGCCCACGGTGGCTTTACCATAAATCCGGTGAGTAGATAACTGATATAAAATAAACAGGCTACCAAAAATATTTTCTCAACCGATCGGTAGGACCCTTTCACCACCATGTACCATACGATAAACGCCGCAACGGGAATTGCCGCATAGCGCGATATCCCGAACAGTTCTGCGCTGGCAGCTATCCCGGCAAATTCTGCGATAATATTACCGAAATTGGTTACCAAAATAAGCAGCATCAGATAAAAAGTAATTTTTACGCCAAACTTTTCGCGGATAAGGTCAGAAAGCCCCTTGCCGGTCACCACGCCCATGCGGTTGCACATTTCCTGGACAAGGACCAGCGCAAAGGTGATTGGAATCAAGCTCCACAGCAGTGTGTATCCGAAATTGGCTCCGGCCAGCGAATACGTAGTGATGCCGCCGGCGTCATTGTCTACATTTGCCGTAATAATGCCCGGCCCCATGATAGACATAAATATCAGGGCATTCTTGATAAATGGTTTTTCTTTGAGCTGTTTAAAAAGTTTCATGTGGTCTCTTCGGATTCTTCGCGAATTTTAGGGAATACGGCTTCCAGAGCGTCTTTAATGGTTACAATTCCCCGTAGTTTATTCTGTTTGTCCACGACAGGAACAACCGTAAAATCATATTTGTAAAATATTTCGGCAACATCCTTAATATCGGTGTCGATGCGCACCTTTACGGTACGCTTACGCATGAATTCGGCGACAGGTTTATCTAAAGGCACCAAAAGAAGCTGGCGCAGGGTCGTTGTCCCGACCATGACATCGTTCTCGTCAACGATATAAATGTAATAGACCGTTTCTTTTGATTGTGATTCGGTCTTGATTTTTTCGATAATTTGTCCGGCGGTCAAAGTGATGCGTGCCGACATGAATTCAACATTCATGATACTGCCCGCGATCTTCTCAGACAATTCCAGTAAATCAGAAATTTGGGTGACTTTTTCTGCAGGTAAAAGCGCATAGAGGGAATGCACTCTTTTCTTATGCAGATGCGCCATCAGATCGACTGCTTCGTCAACGGGCATCTCCCGAATGATGGAGGCGAGGCTCTCGACGGTTAAGAGTTCAGCGGTCTGCACACGAAGCTTCATCGGCAGTTCGGTCAGGGTGTCGGCAGCCACGGCGCGTTCCAGGGAATTGAGCACGACCACCCGCTCGTCCGTCCCCAAGTCTTGGAGAATATCCGCGACATCCGCGGGATGTAGTTCGGCCAGTTTTGCGCCGGTAGTTTTTAGCGCCAGATTACCGGCACGCTGGTCGGCGCTGACCGGCTGAACGAATTTCCATTGGATTAAATGATCCTTGAGCTCGTAGGCAAACAACCATTGAATAAGAAATTCAGCCGGCTTGCTCCATCCCATACGGCGAATAAGCCCCTTAAATCCCACATCGATGTGCACGACCCATAAATTCAAATCTTCGCGGAGCAGATGGAGGTCGTTGACGCGGACCACTTTCGATCCCGATATGTCTACAATCTGCTGGTCCCAGAAAGTTTCCTTCAAAAATATTTCATTTTCAAAGATTCGTTGTTCAAGGGGGACAATTTCAATCGTTTGTTCGATGCCCATGGTCATGTTGTCGGATATCTTTCTTACATTTTTCCAGGGGACAAATACTCTCTTGCCGAACAGGTGCCGGCGAACGACAAGTCCTGTTACGCGGGGATACATGTCCCTCATGCCTGCCGCGATATCCGAAATATATCCCAAAGGAATGCCGCTCACCGCGTCAACGATGCGGGCGCCGATCAATTGGGACATGTAAACAAAATTATTTTGAAGTTGTTGTTGATTCATGTTCTATGGTTCCTTGCAAATAACACCAACACCTTATTCCCGATTACGACCTTGGGAATGACAATCTTCCGGTGAGATTTATATTTTCGGTAATGGCAAACAATCTGGGCTTGATGCCGCAAACAGCGCAATACTTGCCGCTACGGCGGCATTGAGGGATTCTGCCGGTTTTTTCATCGGAATCCCGATAATCGTTTGCGCTTTGCAACGCAATTCCTGCGAAATTCCCTGGGCTTCATTGCCGATGGCAAGCACAAACCCCTCAGGCCAGCGCACGGTGCGCACATCCTGTCCTTCAGCCGCCAGCGCCAGAACGGTGTAGGAATCGAGCGATGATAGGTCTTCCACGCGAATGATATCGATGGTGCCGACCATTCCTGCCGATGACCTGACGACCTTCGGGGAAAACGGATCAACACTGCCCGGTGTCACAATGACGCCGTCCATCCCGAATGCAAACGCCGTGCGAATGATCGTGCCGGCATTGCCCGGATCCTGTATACGATCTAATAAGATATAGCGGCCGGTTCTCTTTATGTCCGTTGGTCCGCCGATACGCAGGGGCATAATTGCCAACACCCCCTGACTGTTTTCAGTCGGCGCCAAAGCGGTGAATAACTTTTCTTCAACAACTACGGGAGTGCCGCACCCGGCCGGTAGCGGTGCGCCGGCACACAGGAACACAACCGCAACTCCGGGACAGGAAGACAGCGCCCGTCGGCCTTCGACAACATATTCTCCGCAGGCGTAGCGATAATCTTTATCGTCGATAAGCTTGCGCAGATGCTTAAGGCGGGCATTGTCGTGAGAAGTAATTATTTCCATAACTTTGAATAGGTATGGTATCAAAGTAGTCGGTAAAAATCAAACGGACCCGTGCTATAATTGTCCCATGAAAAATATCATCAGGCGGCCGCTGATTTTGCTTACGGTTGCCTATTGTTGCATCCTTATATTTCTCGATATGCGCGGATTTTGGCATATACCCGCAACCCATCCGTTACTCTTGAAGATTGGCATCCCCACTGATATCGCGTGCGTCATCAGAACTGCTCCTGAATCAAAACCGTATGGTATTGTTTTTGATGCCGACACATCCGTTCTCCCCCCGGCAACAATCAGAGTAAACGCCTATGGAGCGGTGCCGTTGCTGGCCCCCGGCAGTCGCGTAACCTTGCACGGGATCCTCAAACACCCTTCTGCTCGCCGTAATCCCGGGGGATTTGACTATGCCCTGTATCTTTCCCGTCAAAATATTTATTATATTTTTTACGCGGACCGGATTACTGTCACAGAAAATCTGTCGGTCTCGTGGTATCAGTCCTTGCCCGCGCGCATCAGGGCGTGGACGGTACAATCCATCGCCGCACTGGTACGGGAGGATACCGCTTCAATCCTGGTCCCCATGCTTATCGGCGATACATCACTGCTTGAGCCGGAAATAAAAAAAGCGTTTATCGACGCTGGGGTCATGCATGTGCTGGTCGTCAGCGGTATGAATGTCGCCTATTGCTCACTCATTTTTCTCTGGCTATTCCGCCTCGCCGGACTTAAACGCCGTTTCGCTGCACTGGGTACGATTCCCTGTATTATTCTTTATGTGCTCGTCACGGGGGGTAATCCTCCGGTTGTCAGGGCGGGGGTCATGGCCGTTACGCTGATTCTTTCTCTGGCGCTTGCCCGGGAACCGCTTATTTATCAATCGCTGGCATTGGCGGCGGCCGGCATTTTGATTATCAACCCGCAATCACTTTTTACGGCAAGTTTTCAATTGTCGTTCGCCGCGACTATCGGCATTGTGTATCTGTATCCGATATTTATGGTGCCGTTTAAAAAAACTCCACGGCCGTTTACTGGGGTTGGACAAGCGATTGGCGCAGTTTTTGCCGCTTCCGCGGCAGCGCAGATTGCCGTGCTTCCGTTGATGGCGTACTATTTCAATAAAATTTCTTTAATCGGATTTCTCAGCAACCTTTTCATTGTCCCGTTGACCGGTTTAATTACAGTTGCCGGTACGGTGCTCATTATCGCCGCAGGAATCGCCCATGTGATTGCCGTGCCCTGTGCTTTTATCTGTGATTACTTGATCCTTCTGTTGAAATATCTGGTCGATTTTTTCGCCCGCGCGCCGCATGCAACCATCCATGTCCCGACGCCTTCTCTGGTAACGATAGTATTCTATTATGTATTTTGGCTATTGTTATTTAAACCGCGCCTGCGCTTTTTGCTTCTGGCGGCAATAGTGGTATTCGTAGGATATCAGACAGCGCAGTACTATCACACCAAAGATAAAGTAACGGTTACTTTTCTCGATGTCGGCACCGGCGACGCTATCCATATTGCGTTTCCCGGGGATCGTCACTGGCTTATTGATGGTGGGGGAGAACCCGGCAGAGACAGCGGTATGAAAATAATTTGTCCGTATCTCTGGGCGCGCGGTGTTCGAAAAATAGACCGGATATTCATCACGCATCCTGATCCGGCCCATTACGGCGGGCTCGCGGCGGTTTTCGATACCTTTCCAGTCGGCGCGGTCTCATACAATGCGGATGTATCCGCAGAACCGAAATTTGTCGCGCTAATGGATATGATAAATCGGAAAAAAATATTTGCCAAAGAGATCTGGGCGGGAGATGAATTCTTCGTGGCGGGATGTTCTATGACAGTACTCTCACCCGCGGTCATGGGTGCCAATGCTGATGATAATTGTTTAGTGATGCTACTGAATGCGTATGGCAAAAAAATACTTTTTACCGGTGATGCGAGTGCGTCAGAACAAATTAGTCTCGCCCAATCAACCGCTACTCTTGTCGCAGATTATCTGCAGGTTCCCGGCCACGGGAAACAACCTATTGCCCCCGCCTTTTTAAAAAAAGTCAGCCCAAACCGCCTCATTGTCTCCTCAAACACTGTCTCGATGATTGAACTTTCCCAGTAAAGTCGCAGGGGGCGTACCCCCGCGACTTTGACGGTATCAATTTAAATTAAATTTGATTGCGGCGGAATATTTCGTAGAGAATTACAGCAGACGCGCAGGAAGCGTTAAGCGAAGAAATAGCCCCGGTTTGGGGAATGGCAACCACCGCATCACACCGTTCCTTGACGAGCCGGTGCATCCCTTCACCCTCACTGCCGATGACGATACACAGAGGAAATCCGAAGGTTTGTTTAGCCATGGAAGAACCTGTTTGATCCGTGCCGATTACCCAAATATTCCAATCCTTCAAGGTGGAAACGGTTTCGGCGATATTGGTAACGCGGGCGATGGGAATATGCTCGCTGGCGCCGGCAGATGTCTTAAGTACTGTGTTGGTAACCGTCGCACAGCGCCATTTCCCAACTATTATGCCATGCGCGCCGAATGCCACGGCGTTGCGTATAATCGCTCCGAGATTGTGGGGGTCTTCAATGCCATCAAGCAATACCAGCAGCGGGTTGGGTTTATCCTTAACGCTATTCCACAGTTCGTCGAGCTCTAAATATTCGCCCGCTGCAATTTCAGCGACAACCCCCTGATTGTTATCCGGGCTGAGTGCGTCTGTTTTTTCCGCCGGCACATGATGAATGGGAATCTTCTGTTCCCGCGCCAGAGTAATAATCTCCTCCACCGCCGACCCGCGCGCAGTTTGAGATATATACAATTTATTGACCGTCACCCGGTGCAGCCGCAATATTTCCCTGACCGCATTTCTACCCGAAATAATTTCATCCATAATAAACACCTTTCACATCAAATCCTCCCTGCCCTCCTTTGCCAAAGGAGGAGAACAGAGGCGAGAATATTCCCTTATGAAGGAGAATTTCAAAATTCTCTCTTCAATAGATTATTAATTTATCCCCCTTTAGCAAAGGGGGACACAGGGGGATTTGCCGTTTTGAGTTAGTTTTTCTTGATAACAGTCGATGTGCCGTTTGCGGTATCTTCGACTTTGTATCCCCGCGCGGCTATCTGCTTGCGCAATTCATCGGATAGTCCCCAGTTTTTATCGCGGCGTGCCTGTTCCCGTTGCGCTTTGAGCGCTTGAATATCTTCAGGGACGACCGTTGATGGGGGTAACGCAATACCGAGGCGGTCTAACATGATGAGTAATTCTGATTTTTCAGTGTTAAGGTCAACGGCGCCAACGGATTTTTGCGCAGAAACCTTAGCCATTGCGGCACTCTTTAATGAATGGACAACGGCCAGTGCTTTCTCGGTGTTGAAATCATCATCCAGCGCGGCGTTAAACGCAACAAGATAATCGGTGTGGCGTACATCCTTCGTGTCGGGTATATTCTTTTCGTCAATGATGCGCAAAGTAGTGTCGATACCTTCCAGCGTTGCCGCGGCTGCCTGAAGTTTTTCATCAGAAAAATCCAGGGGAGTCCGGTAATGCTGAGAAACAAGGAAATAACGGACGACGCGAGGCGAGTATTGCTCAAAAATGTCGCGCAGAGTAAAAAAATTGCCCAGCGATTTTGACATTTTTTCCCGGTTGATGGTCACAAATCCGTTGTGAATCCAGTACCGCACGAATTGTTTCCCCGTGTGCGCCTCGCTTTGGGCAATCTCATTTTCGTGGTGGGGGAAAACTAAGTCCTGCCCGCCGCCATGGATATCTATAGTACTGCCCAAAAGGTTAGTTGACATAACGGAACATTCAATATGCCAGCCGGGCCTGCCTTTGCCCCATGGGCAGTCCCAAGTGACCTCAGTCGGTTCATTCGGTTTGGCCGCTTTCCACAAGGCGAAATCAAGCGGGTCTTTTTTGTGTTCGCCGGCTTCAACACGGGCGACAGTGTTGAGGTCGTCGATATTTCGCTTTGAGAGCTTGCCATATTCCTTAAACGCTTTAACCCTGAAATATACATCGCCGTTGACTGCGTAGGCGTATTTTTTTTTGATAAGTTCTTCGATGAATGCAATGATAGCCGGAATGTTTTCAGTCACGCGCGGATAGGCGTCAGCCCGCTTGACCGAAAGCTTGTCAATCTGCGTAAAATAGTCCCCAATATACTGCTCAGCCAACTGCCGGGGCGAAATCCCTCGTTCCAAAGAGCGTTTAATAATCTTATCGTCAACATCCGTAAAATTCTGTATATATCGTACCCGATACCCCGCATGTTCCAAATGCCGCCGGATAATATCAAAGGTAACATACGCCCGCGCATGCCCCAAATGCACTTCATCATAAGGTGTAACCCCGCACACATACATGGAAACATTCTTTCCGTCAAGCGGAACAAATTCCTCTTTTTTCGCCGAAAGGGTGTTATGTACCTGTATGCTCATGCTTGTTTTCCTCTATCTTTGGTTTTAAATTCCCCATTGGGCGTCAATGAGATGAGTAATTTTTCGGGAATTAAGCTCCGATTGTCTGAGTCCGTCCTGGCGCAGCCGACGGACTAGTTTGAGGAGCTTCCGAAAAATTGCGAACAAATGCCCATCTGCGACTTCCACTATGTAACTACATGGAGTCCCCGGAGGGGAGTGGTATATTTTCTTTTATAACTTTTCTTTTTGTACAAGCAAAAGAAAAGTTAGTGGGGGTGCAGGGGGTAAAACCCCCGCGACATTGATGCTAAAAGATCAAACCTACTTAGATGTACTCAATGCAGCCACACACATCGCCGCGATGCCTTCGCTCCGGCCGATGAATCCCATGGTTTCATTGGTTGTTGCTTTGATGCCAACCCGCGCAAGCGGTATTCCCAATGCGGCGGCGATATGTTTTTTCATTGCCGGAATATGCGGCGCAATTTTCGGTTGTTCGCACACCAGGGTGCTGTCAATATTGTTGATACTGAATTTTTGTAATTTCAATTTTTTCGCCACTTCTTTAAGCAGCAGTACGCTGGAAATGTTTTTGTAGCGCGCATCGGTGTTCGGGAAACAATGTCCGATATCATCCATGCCGGCAGCGCCCAGCAGAGCGTCCATCACAGCGTGAATAAGCACATCCGCATCGCTGTGTCCGTCCAGCCCCCGCGGGTGGGCTATAGAAACGCCACCGAGCACCAGAGGCCGGCCTTTTTTAAGACGGTGAACATCGTATCCCATGCCGACGCGAACCATAAGCGGATTCCTTTCGGATGCAACACCCGGTAATGAGGGAAATCGGGAGATGCGGTTATTTTTTTATAAACAGCCGGGCTATTGAAAAATCCCGGCGGTCGGTTATTTTAATGTTGCAATAATCACCCGGAACGATTATTACCTTCACCCCGGTTGATTCGACCACCTGCGCATCGTCGGTAACGGTTGCGGGGCGTCGTGCATAGGCGCGCTCGATGACAGATCGCTTAAATGTCTGAGGCGTTTGCGCAAGCCATACGGATGAGCGGGGAATTGTTTTGGAAACAATGGATTTTTTGGTGCTGAGTTTAACGGTATCCCGCGCGGGAACGGCTATAACGGACGCTCCGTGCCGTTGGGCGGCTGCAATGCCCCGGGTAATAATTTCCGGCGTTACCAGTGGTCGTGCGCCGTCGTGGATAGCGACATAGTGTATCGAATCATTGAGCCCCTTAAGCCCTGCCTTGACGGAATCATGCCGCTCGCGACCACCGGCAATCAGCGTAAAGTTATTGCGTTGCGCAAGCGGTGTGAGGCGGCGCACAAATACTGACGGAACCACTACAATAATTTGGGAAAATAGCCGCGTTTTTTGAAAGGCGCGGACGCTCCACAGGAATACCGGCAAACCATTAAGTTTTAAAAATTGTTTTGGCGTTGCGGCGCCTAAGCGCGTGCCTGCGCCGGCTGCAACGATGATTGCGGCATTGTTAGGATTGTTCATTGCGTTGGGATTGCGGGGATGTGCCGCCGGCGGTCTTGGCAAAAACCATCCTGCCTGTCGATGTCTGCAAAATGGATGTCACGATGACATCAATCCGTTTTCCGACATTCTTGCGGCCGTCCTCAATGACCACCATCGTTCCGTCGTTAAGATAGCCGATGGCTTGATTGATTTCTTTGCCTTCTTTCACCAGAAATATTGGCATGGTTTCGCCGGGCAGGTACACGGGTTTCAATGTGTTGGACAGGTCGCTGACATTAAGGACGGTAATTCCTTGCAACATAGCTGCTTTATTGAGATTAAAATCCGTGGTGGCAATCTTTCCGCCGAGGTCTTTAGCCAGTTCTACCAGTTTTTCTTCGGTGCCCTTAATGGCGGGGTAATCCTTGTCGGATATCTTGACCGTAATGCCCGGGTCTTTCTGAAGTTTAGCCAGAATGTCCAATCCCCGGCGTGCCCGGTTGCGCTTAAAGGTGTCGGCTGAATCGGACTGCGCCTGAATTTCAGCCACAACAAATCGGGGGACGATGACCGTTCCCGCAATAAATTTTACCTCAGTGATATCCGCAATGCGGCCGTCGATGATGGCGCTGGCGTCAAGAACAACGAGATCGTTGGATGCCCGGGGCCTGCCGGTTTTCAGTATGTCGCGGTTGAGAAAATCCAACTCTGATTTTTTGCTGACGGCAACGATGAGCCCGATATACGCCAAGAGCACTTTGAGCAGCAAAGAATAATCCTTCATGAACGAGAGGATTCGCTGGTTGTCCGTCAGGGAAACTGTAAAGTCCATAAGGCGTGCGGCGACAAGCCCGAATACAATGCCGACGACCGCCGCGGCAATGGCATCCAGCGGAAAACGCTGAATGATGATTTCCGCAATAATAACAACGCTTGAAATCAGCAGTCCGACAAACAGTCCGTGATAGGTATGAGAAATCTGAAAATAACTGATGAGCGGTCCGGCGATAAGTACCAAACCTCGAACAATCCACATAATCACGCTGGCCACCTTCCTTTTATCGAGCTGAATGAAATTTTATTTTGAATGTTTCTTAAGGGCGGTTAACAGTGCCCCGCGCATAACCGCTACGGGCGCTTTGGTATTGGTCCATCGCTCAAAGGAAAGAGCACCCTGATACAAAAGCATTCCCGATCCATCAGCGTATCGGGCGCCTGCCGCACGGGCGGCCTGCAGTAGTCCGGTAGTATGCGTGTAGATCAAGTCGTACACAAAGAGTTTGTTGTGCAATTCGTGCGCGTTTGCCAGCGGGGCATCGGTTGTTTCCATGCCGATGGGCGTTGCATTGATGAGGATGTCGGCTTGCGCAATCTTTTCTTTCCATGCGGAGAGCGCCACAAATGTTGTTCGCGGCAGTCGGCGGCACAGTGCGGTCCCTTGCCGGACATCATTGCCGGTAATGAAAAGTTTCTTAGCTCCGGCATCAATCAGTCCCCGGGCGACCGCTTTCGCGGCTCCGCCTGAGCCGACCAGCAGGGCAGTAGCATTGGATGGATTACATCCGCACTGCCGGATATCCATCAAAAATCCCGGTGCGTCGGTGTTGTACCCCGTTAGTTTCCCTTTGATATTAACAACCGTGTTGACGCTGCCGATTTTTTTTGCCGCGGCATCAATGCGGTCCAGAAACGGGATAATTGTTTCTTTGTGAGGGATGGTTACATTCACGCCGGTTAGCCCCAGCGCGCGGATAGCCGCTGTTGCCGCTTTCAAATCGTGCGGCCGAACTTCAAACGGCAGATATACAAACGGCAAACCGGTGTGCGCAAAAGCCGCATTATGCATGGCGGGCGACAATGTGTGGCGGACCGGATAGCCGAACAAACCGGTGATCTGCGTTGATTGAGTAATGAGATGAGCACTTTTTTTCATGTCGTGTCAGTTTAGCAAAAAGGGTGTCTGCTGTCAATTTGACAAATATTCGTTAATAAGTTAAAATCGCACATATTATCAACGACTTTACCACTCTATTATCATCGATTCCCTTCGGGAGGCAGTATGAACGAGAACAGTAGTTCAAAAATTCAGGGCTCTTCGTCAAAGGGGCTCATCAACACCGCGGGGCTTCCATCCTCGTACGGAGACACAAAAATCGTTATATTGCCCCGTGACCCGCTGTGGTTTTTTGCCTATTGGGAAGTATCGTCGGGAGTAATGGATGCGATGCGGACCCGTATCGGCGTTGATACTTTCAAAACGAGTCGCTGGGTGTTGCGCGTGTACGATGTGACCGGTGTCAATTTTGACGGCGGGAACGCCCATCGGTTTTTTGATGTGTCCGTTGAAGGCGCGCAGTCATGGTATGTCAATGCAGGCGAAACAAACAGGTCGTGGTGCGTTGACTTGGGTCTGGTCACCGCTGACGGCACTTTTATTCTTATAACCCGCTCAAATATCATCGCGATGCCCCGGCAGGGAATCTCGTCGGTCAATGACGAACAATGGGCTATTTTACAAGTCGAGTTTGAACGGTTGTTAAAGCTTTCCGGTGTTGACAAGATCGGGCATACTTCGTTTGATGTCGCTAAGCACATGCGTGAACGCTGGGAAGAAATAGTTTCCCTTTCCTTGCCGACTTCGCCGGTGGGAGCAAGTTCATGGAGCAGCCGCGGCGGCGCTGAACAGGGTACTCGGCCGAAAGGTTTTTGGCTTAAGGCGGACACGGAAGTGATCGTGTACGGCGCCACGGAACCGGATGCGAAACTTACCGTTCAGGGACAGCCCGTTGCGTTGCGGCCTGACGGCACATTTACCCTGCGCTTCTATCTGCCTGACGGCGTTCAGCAATATCCTATCCATGCAATATCTTCTGACGGAACAATGGAACGGGACATCACCTTTATCGTCAGAAGGGATACGAAATAAGTATGGAACCTAAAGGATATTGGTGTCTGCAGCTTCATGCCCATCTGCCGTATGTCCGTCATCCCGAATATCCTGATTTTCTGGAAGAGGACTGGCTTTATGAAGGCATTACCGAAACATATCTGCCGCTTTTAGGCATACTGGAACAGTTCATTGTCGAGGGCATTGATTTCCGTTTGACGATGACCATTACCCCATCGCTGGCGGGAATGCTGTCCGATTCTCTTCTGCAAAGCCGCTATTATCATCGCTTAAACGGCCTTATCGACCTGGCGGAAAAAGAGGTCTGGCGCACCCGCAGTATGCCGGAGTTCCAGCCAACGGCGTTGATGTATCAGCGGATGCTCTATGATTGCCGGCGTATCTGGGAAAAATATCACGGGAACATTCTTACCGGATTTAAAAATTTGCAAGACGCGGGCAAACTTGAGATTATCACCTGTTGTGCGACCCACGGGTTTTTGCCGAGCCAGGTCAGTAAGTCGGCTATCCGCGCTCAGGTGAAGGTTGCTTGTGAGGACTATGAACGCCATTTCGGCCGTCGGCCAAACGGCATTTGGCTTTCCGAATGTGCCTATCAGCCGGGCATCGATGAAGAGTTGAAAAAAGAAGGCATTCGCTTTTTCTTTCTTGAAGCGCACGGAATCCTGTACGGAACGCCGCGTCCGCGATTTGGTGTTTTTGCGCCGGTATATTGTCCCTCAGGCGTAGCGGCGTTCGGGCGCGATGTGGAAACGGCGCAGCAGGTCTGGAGCGCGGAAACCGGCTATCCGGGCGATCCTGACTATCGCGAATTTTACCGTGATTTGGGTTACGACCTCGACTACGATTATATTCAACCGTATCTCCATTCCGATGGATTACGCCGCAACATCGGATTAAAATACCACCGGATTACCGGCAAGGTTCCTTTGAGCGAAAAACAGCCGTACAATCCCGAATGGGCGCGCAACAAGGCGGCGTCCCACGCCGGCAATTTTATGTTTAACCGGGAAAAGCAAGTCGAGCATCTCTCCGGCGTTTTAGGGCGGCCGCCGCTCGTCGTGTCCATGTACGATGCGGAACTGTTCGGACACTGGTGGTTTGAAGGTCCGCAATTCCTCGATTTTCTGTTCCGGAAAATACACTATGACCAGGATGTTTTCAAACCGATAACGCCGACGGAATATCTGCAGAAGTTTCCCAAGAATCAAGTTATCACGCCGGCGGCTTCATCGTGGGGCGACAAAGGCTATTATGAGGTTTGGCTCAACGGGATGAACGATTGGATATACCGCCATCTGCACAAGGCCGTCGAACGCATGAGCGAGCTGGTTCGGGATAACCCTTCCGCTGAAGGCATTTGGCGCCGGGCGCTGAACCAGGCGGCCAGAGAGCTCTTGCTGGCGCAATCCTCGGATTGGGCGTTTATCATGACCACGCGCACCATGGTCGAGTATGCGGAAAAAAGAACGCGGGACCACATCACGAACTTCACCGCCTTGCACGACCAAATCAAACGCAAATCTATTGACGAGGGCTTTTTGGGCGACCTTGAGTTTCGCAACAATATTTTCCCGAATATCGACTATCACGCATTTGCCGCCGAGTAATGACTGCCGGGCTTGACTGAGCATTTTCCCGTACAAGGTATGTAAGCGCGCATGATATTATTTCAAGATATCCTTCTCTTTCTTCTGACGGTTAGTTTTGTCCTTATCTGGATATATATCGTTCGCCAGCGCAATGCTGCCCGTCAGCTGGCTGTTATTCATGCCCGCCGGTTAAAATCATCCCAGGAAAAATTACAGCTCTATATCGGCGATCTCGACAACCTGCTGGTTATGCTTGTTGGCATACACGAGTTCGGCATGACGGCAACCGGTATTGCTTCCAAGGAAGAGTTGAACCTTTCCGTCATTGACTCCGCCTGCCGTTTGCTTCGTTCAGACGCCGGTTCGTTGATGATGATTAACCACGAAACCAATGAATTAATCGTCGTGGCGTCACGCGGTCTCTCGCCGGAAGCCGTCGCGGCAACGCATTTGAAGGTCGGCGAAGGCATTGCCGGCCGCGTGGCGGAGACAGGCAAAGGGATATTTGTCGAGGATATCAGAACCGATGTCCGTTTTCAGCATGCTCTGTTAGCGGGAACCTACACCTCTCGCTCGTTCATTTCTGTCCCGTTGCGCGTAAAAAATCGGATTATCGGGGTGCTCAATGTCAACTCCGTTGAAGCCGAACAGCGCTTCGAGGAACGAGATGTGCGGCTGTTGACGATTTTGGCCGACCAGGCGGCGATTACCTTGGAAAATATTGATCTTTACGATAACCTTCAAGACTTCTATCTTGAAATGGTGCAAACGCTGGCTCGGGCCATAGATGCAAAAGACGCCTATACCCACGAACATGCCGATCGCGCTCGCCGGTATGCCCGACTGATCGGCCATAAGCTCAATCTTCCGGCGCCGATGATCCGCCACATCGAGTACGCCGCCCTGATGCATGATATCGGCAAGATCGGTATTGACGAACAGATTTTGCATAAGAACGGGGCGCTGACGCAGGATGAACGCACGCTTATCATGAAACATCCGGCTATCGGTAACCGGATTCTCGCGCCGGTGGCATTTTTGTCACCGATTGCGCCGATGGTGCTGTATCATCAGGAATGGTTTAACGGCAAGGGATATCCCGAAGGGTTGCGCGGCGAGGAGATTCCGCTGGGTGCCCGCATCGTGGCAGTCATCGACGCCTACGATGCTATCACTTCCGACCGGCCGTACCGCAAGGCGCTGTTGCGGTCCACGGCTATCGAAGAATTGCAAAAGGGTTCCGGCAGTCAATTTGACCCTAAGGTTGTCGCGGTGTTTCTCGATATTCTTGACGAGGAGAACGCGGAGCCGGTGCATTGATGTCAGGGACCCTGTACCTGATTCCCACACCCATCGGCAATCTTGAGGATATTACCCTGCGCGCTCTGCGCTTGCTGCGTGAAGTAGATGTCATCGCGTGCGAAGACACGCGCCAGACGATGAAACTTCTGACGCATTTTGATTTTAAAAAGCCGTTGGTCAGTTTTTATACCTACAATCAACGACACCGTATTCCGCATATTATCGCTGAAATTGCCGCCGGGAAAAACTACGCGTTGGTAAGCGATAGCGGCACACCGGGTATTTCCGACCCCGGCTATTATCTGGTGCGTGCGGCGATAGACGCGGGGTTGTCCGTGGTGCCCCTGCCCGGTCCATGCGCGGCAGTTACGGCACTGGTGGCCTCAGGTCTGCCGAGCGACAATTTTATATTTCTGGGATTTCTCAAACGCAAGGCGGGGAAATTAAAAAAAGAATTGGCTGCTGCCGCCGCACTGGGCTCGACTGTTGTTTTTTATGAATCGCCGTACCGGGTGGTAAAAACACTGGCGCATTGCGCAACCATTTTTCCACCTCAAACGCGGGTGGTGCTGGCGCGGGAAGTGACTAAAAAATTCGAAGAATTCATCCGCGGTACGCTGGAAAGCGTCAGTGAGGCCGTTAAGGGCAGGGAAATGCGGGGGGAATTTGTGGTGATGTTCACACCGGAAGGCGTGGCCAAAGAAGAACAGGAAGAGGAAGAAACAGACGATGAAACAAAAAATTAGGGCGGGCATTATAGGTATTACCGGATACACCGGAGAAGAACTGCTGAAAATTCTGGTGCGGCATCCGCACGCGTCAGTGACCGCCCTGCAGGGCCGGTCTGCAGCGGAGGTCCGGTCACTCAAAGATATCTATGCGCATTTTGCCGACCTGAAACTTTCCTGCGAGGGGCTCGACATTGCGCGGCTGGTTTCCTCGTGCGATGTGGTGTTTTTGGCCCTGCCCCATACGGTATCCTTTGAGATTGCGCCGGCGCTTGTCTCGGCAGGAGTCAAGGTTATTGACCTTTCGGCTGATTTCAGGATTTCCGATAAAAAAACATACGAACAATGGTACGCGAAATTCCACACGGCGCATGACCTTCTTTCGCTGGCCGTCTATGGTTTGCCTGAACTGTATCGAAAAAAACTCGTTGCGGCAACGCTGGTTGCCAACCCGGGTTGTTATCCAACATCGGTCATTCTTGGGTGCCTTCCCGTGCTTTCCGCAGGCGGCATTGTGGATGCAGCGTCAATTATTGTCGATGCGAAAAGCGGCATATCAGGCGCAGGCAGAAAAACGGCAGCCGCATATTTTGAGACGGAGCACCCCAACTTCCGGCCCTACAATATTGCCGGCGGACACCGCCATCTGCCTGAAATAGAGCAGGAGCTCACGGCCCTAGCCGGCAGCAGCGTTCCCCTTAAAATAACTTTTACGCCGCACATCATGCCGATTGAGCGGGGTATGATCTCTACCATTTATATGAATCTCAAGGGCGCACACTCAACGGCTGATATACTGGCGTTGTACAAAAAGAAGTATGCCGCAGAACCGTTCGTGCGGGTGTTGGATGAAGGGCAATTGCCGGCGGTAAAAAATGTTGCCAACACCAATTATTGCGAGATAGGACTTAAAGTCGACGAGCGGGCCGGACGGCTGGTCGTCATATCGGCTATCGACAATCTGCTTAAAGGCGCATCAGGCCAGGCGGTTCAGAACATGAACATCATGTTCGGGTTCGACGAAAAAGAAGGACTTGATTAACGCCCAAAGAATATGAGCGTCGTGAAATTATTCGCTGACAGGGCAGGTGAAAATGCTCGGGCGACAAAGGATAATTGATATGTTCCCTAAAGGGTTTGTGGTCAATGGCGTGCATTGCGGCATCGCGAAGAAAAAAGACAAATTGGATCTGGCGCTGTTTTTTTCCGATCGACCATGCGTCGCGGCGGGGATGTTTACCAGCAATTTCGTGAAAGCAGCCCCTGTGCTCATCAGTCAAGATAACTTGAAAAAGAATAAAAATTGCGGCATGCATGCAATTATTGCTAATTCGGGGTGTGCGAACGCGTGTACCGGAGTCCCCGGGAAAAAGGATGCCGGCGCGATGGGTGCCATGGTTGCCCGGTCGCTTTCTCTGGGCGAACGCGCCGTGGTGGTTGCCTCGACCGGTGTTATCGGCAAGCGGTTGCCCATGTCGTTTATGACCAACGGTATCAGCGCGGTGTGCAAAAAAATCGCAGCCGGGGAAAATAATCCGGTTTCTGCCGTAAAAGCCATCATGACGACGGATACAGCCGTAAAAATAGTTGCCCGGACGCTGAATATCGGCGCAAAACGCGTGACGATATGGGGGTGTGTGAAGGGCGCCGGGATGATTCATCCCGATCTTGTCGCCCCGCACGCGACCATGCTCAGTTTTATTCTTACCGACGCCGCTCTGGCTCCCTCTTTTGCGCAGCGCGCTCTTAAGGCCGCAGTTGCCCCATCGTTTAACTGTGTTTCGGTTGACGGCGACACATCCACCAATGACACCATTCTTCTTCTTGCTAACGGCGCGGCGGGCAATACGCCGATATCTGCCGGTACACTTGCCCGCGCGTTTTCATCCGCCCTTAACGCTGTTTGTCTGGATTTGGCAAAAATGGTCGCGCGGGACGGCGAAGGCGCCAATCATCTGGTCACGGTTACCGTACGCAACGCCGCGACCGCTGCGTCGGCAAAAAAAATTGCCGCAACCATCGCCACTTCACCGCTGGTCAAAACAGCGGTGTTCGGCGCCGACGCCAACTGGGGCAGAGTTATAGCCGCCGTCGGACGGTCCGGCGAGAAAATCAATCCCGACACCGTTGATATTTATTTCGACGGGCTCAGCGTGGCGCGCAACGGCGCCCCGGTCGATTTCTCTGAAAAAAAAGCCAAGAAAATATTACAGCAAAAAGAACTGACTATCACGGTCGATGTTCGCAGCGGTACTGCCTCGGCAACTTATTATACCTGCGACCTTTCTCTGGATTATGTGAAAATAAATGCGAATTACCGTACCTGACGATTCCCTGCGCGCTATCGAAACAGCTGTCGGCATACTCAAAAAAGGCGGGGTGGTTGTTATCCCTACCGATACAGTGTACGGGTTGGCAGCCAGCGCGTTCGACCGTGCGGCGCAAAAAAAAATATACCGTCTCAAAGGCAGAAGCTATCGCAAACCGTTAATCATTATGCCGCCGGATATACCGTCAGCTGAGTGTTTATGCGTTATTTCCGCTGATGCGCGGCGGTTAATGAAAAAGTTTTGGCCCGGGCCGTTGACATTGATAGTTCCCACCACGCCGCTTGGCCAGATGGTTATGGGTGGCCGTAAAGATGCCGGAGTCCGTATTCCCGACCATCCGGTGGTGTTGAAACTGCTTGCGGGCTGCAATTGTCCGCTGGTAACGACCAGCGCCAATCCTTCTTCTCAGCCAAGCGCAGTCAGTGCCGGCGCCGCAAAAAATTATTTTTTTTCAAAAGTTGATCTCATCATTGACGGCGGACCCAGCGGAAGTGCCGCCCCGTCAACAGTTCTTGATATGACGCATTTCCCGTACACCGTAGTCCGGGAAGGTTGTTTGCCCAGTAAAACATTGCTAAACTATTTAAATCGTGATTAGTTACAGCGGTGGGATATAACGGCAAATCCCCCTGCGCCCCCTTTGTCAAAGGGGGAGAAGCAATACCACAGTTTTTTGAAAGAGAATAATTCCCGTTGTCCTGCCACATCTCTATGAAAAGGGGGGTGCCTTAACTCCCTCCTTTGGCAAAGGAGGGTGGGGGAGGATTTGACCGCGTCACCGGCTGACGAAAAGGAGTTGCGTACATGAGCTTTGTTGAAATGCAGGACCCGGAAATTTTCGGGATTATTCAAAAAGAACTTTCGCGGCAGAAAAATACGCTTGAGCTGATTGCGTCGGAAAACCACGCCTCGCTTGCGGTCATGGAAGCGCAGGGCTCGGCGCTGACCAATAAATATGCCGAAGGATATCCGGGCAGGCGCTATTACGGCGGCTGCGAATTTGTCGATATGGCGGAGACGGTTGCCATAGAGCGCGCGAAAAAACTCTTTGGCGCTGAGCATGTCAATGTCCAGCCGCATTCCGGGGCTCAGGCAAATATTGCCGCTTATTTTGCTCTTTTGCAAAACGGCGACGCCATCATGGGATTGAATTTAGCGCACGGCGGGCATCTCACGCATGGCAGCCCTGTCAATTTTTCCGGGAAAAACTACAAGATCATTCCTTACACAGTGCGTCAGGATACCGAGTGCATTGATTATGACGAAATGGAACGGCTCGCCAAAGAACACCGGCCGAAAATGATTGTCACCGGCGCCAGCGCCTATTCCCGCGTCTGGGACTGGCAGCGGATTCGGCAGATAGCTGATATGGTCGGCGCCTATGTCTTTGCCGATATCGCGCATTATGCGGGGCTTATAGCAGCCGGATGTTATCCCTCACCGGTTCTCTACGCCGATATCGTCACAACAACCACACATAAAACGCTGCGCGGTCCGCGGGGCGGCATGATTATGTGTCAGGCAAAATATGCGCCACTTATCGACAAAGCGGTGTTTCCCGGTATGCAGGGCGGCCCGCTCATGCATGTGATTGCGGCAAAAGCGGTAGCGTTCGGCGAAGCGCTGCAGCCCTCCTTTAAAGCATATCAAACACAGGTACTCAACAATGCCCGGGCGTTTGCGGCGGCGCTGAGTGCCGGCGGAGTGCGCATAGTTTCCGGCGGGACGGATTGTCACATGTTTCTGGTAGACCTCCGGCCTCTGGGCGTCAACGGCAAAGATGCACAAAATATTCTGGAAAAAGTCGGCATAACCGTCAACAGAAACACTATTCCGTACGATCCGGAGAAACCGATGGTCACCTCCGGTATCCGTATCGGTACCCCGGCAGTAACCACGCGCGGCATGAAAGAAAAGGAAATGGGGCAGATCGCCGCATGGATCGTTGCGGCGCTCTCAAAAGGCGCAGATGAATCAGCGCTTGCATCCATGCGCGCCGAAGTAATAGAACTGTGCGAAAAATTCCCTCTGTACTGAGCAGGGGCGCGCGGCTCGAAAGATCAATGGGTATGCCCGTATGATATATCTTGCGGCATTTGTCCTGGCTCTTGCGGGAACGGCTCTGATAACCCCGTTGTCCATTCTGCTTGCCAAAAAATACGATGTCATGGATTATCCTCAGGCACGCAAAGTGCACCGCCAGCCCCTGCCACGGTGGGGCGGTATCGGTATTTTCGGCGGGTGCGCGCTGACCGTCGGGTTGCTGCTTCTTTTTTCTCCCGGATTTCGCGGATTGCTTGCCTTTAAAGACCATGAGCTTTTTAAGCAGTTGACGGGTATTGCCGTCGGCGGCACGCTGGTTTTTTTTCTGGGACTTGTTGACGACAAAATTTCAGTGCGGGCGGTCACAAAACTATTAACGCAGATTATCGCGGCCTATATTGTTATGGACTTCGGTGTGCGCATGACGGGGCTTTCCCTGCCGTTTGGCGGCAGGTATTATCCGTTTCCCCTACTGCTCGGTCAATTTTTGACGGTGTTCTGGATTATTGGATTTATGAACACCATCAACCTTGCTGATGGGCTGGACGGCATGGCGGCAGGCATCGTCGCCATCGCTTCGGGAACATTTTTTGTGGTTGCCCTTCTGCAAAACAATACGGCTATTCTGGTGCTGTCTAAACAGTTAACGCTGGCGGCGATATTGGCCGCCATGCTGAGCGGCGCCTGTCTGGGATTTTTATTGTTTAATTTCAATCCCGCCAAGGTATTCATGGGTGACAGCGGGGCGCTGTTTCTCGGATTCATGCTTGCGGTTATCTGTGTCGTGGGCACACTGAAATCAACGGCAGTCATGGCCGTTTTTATTCCGATTACCGTTGTAGCGTTGCCGATACTTGATGTGGCGTTGGCTTTGTTCCGCCGGATGCGCAAGGGCATGGGGCTTATGACGCCGGACAAAGAGCACATCCATCATCATTTGCTCCGCTACGGCTGGACGCACCGCGAAGTGGTACTGCTGATATATGTGGTGACCCTGATTCTTTCCATCGGGGCGATTGTTCTGACGGTTGTTAAAGGAGTTGTGTAATGAAGAAGAAGGTGTTGTTTGTATTCGGGACCCGTCCTGAAGCCATCAAGATGGCGCCGCTGGTACATGCGTTTAAAGCGCAGTCGTCACTTTTTAAAACAGTCGTGTGTGTGACGGCGCAGCACCGCCAAATGCTCGACGAGGTATTGGAACTTTTCAAGATAAAACCTGACTACGATCTTAACATCATGCAGGACGGCCAGACCCTGTACCACATAACTGCTTCCGCGCTTTGCCGCATGGAAAAAGTTCTGTCTGACGAGAAGCCTGACATGGTGTTGGTGCATGGCGATACCACCACAACCTTTGCCGCGGCGCTGGCGGCGTTCTACCAGAAAATTCCCGTTGCCCATGTTGAAGCGGGCCTGCGGACATACGATCGTTATCAGCCGTTCCCCGAAGAGGCAAACCGAATGTTGACCGACGCGCTGTGCGACCTGTATTTTGCGCCGACGGCAACTTCCCGGGCCGCGCTTCTCAAAGAAAATATATCTCGTGAAAAAATATTCATCACCGGCAACACCGTCATTGACGCGTTGCACATGGCGCTGGCGAAAAAAAAGCCGGTTGCCAATGTCATACTCAAAAAACTGCTTGCAAGTCGCGTGTTCGGCCCGGCGGCGCCCTTGGTGCTGGTTACCTCGCACCGTCGTGAGAATTTCGGCGCTCCCATGGAAAATGTGTTTCACGCGCTTAACGATGCGGCGCGCGTTCATCCCGCGATGACTATCGTGTATCCGGTTCATTTAAATCCCCGTGTGCAGGAGCCCGCTCACCGGATACTGGGACATACCGCCAACATCGTTCTTTTGCCGCCGGTCAACTACACCGACCTGGCTGCGGCGATGTATCGCTCGTCTTTTGTCGTCACTGACTCAGGTGGGATTCAGGAAGAAGCCCCGGCGCTGGGCAAACCCGTACTGGTCTTGCGCGCAGTGACCGAACGGCCCGAAGCCGTGAAGTCCGGGACTGTGCGGCTTATCGGGACCAACCGCAAGAAAGTTTTTGACGAGGTATGCCGGCTTATTGGCGATACGCGCCAGTATCAGCGCATGGCGCATGCCGTCAATCCCTATGGTGACGGGAAAGCCGCCGTGCGTTCCGTGCAGGCGGTAGCATACTATTTCAAAATGAGAAGCAAAAAACCTACAGAGTTCCGGCCGTAAAAATAAATAGGAAATCGAGGCACATCCCATGATTAAGATAACGCTCAAATTCGGTGAAGACAAACGCTTGTTGGCAGGGCATCTCTGGGTATTTTCTAACGAGATTAAACTTATCGACGGTCAGCCCACCGCGGGGGATATCGTTGAAGTTCATTCCGTAGGTGGCGAGTACCGCGGGACCGGATTTTATAATCCCCGCTCGTTGATTGCGGTACGCATTCTTTCGCGTGTCCGCCGCGATATCGACCAGTCGTTTTTTGAGGAAAAGATTGCCGCAGCGTTGGCATACCGCACAGCCATTTATCCATCATTTTCTTCGTACCGTCTGGTGTTTGGCGAGTCCGACGGGCTACCGGGCTTGATTATCGATACATATGACCGGTATCTGGTGATGCAGTTTTTAGCGGCTGGCATGGAGACGCAGAAAGAATCTATAGTGGCGGCCGCCCGTAAATTGCTCAATCCTGCCGGCATTATTGCGCGCAACGATTCAGCCCTGCGGGTATTGGAAGGTCTGCCTGAGTCAACTGAAGTGCTCTGGGGCGAAATTCCCGAGACAGCGGTCATTGAGGAATATAATTGTTCGTTTAGCATAGACATGACCGCCGGTCAGAAGACCGGTTTTTTCCTCGACCAGAAGGATAACCGTCAGACATTCGCGCGATACTGCGCGGGAAAACGCGTGCTGGACTGTTTCTGCCACACCGGCGGTTTCGGTATTGCCGCCGCAAAAGGCGGCGCCGCTTCGCTGGTATTCGTGGATTCATCGCGTCCCGCCATCGAACTCGCGCTTGCCAATACGGAGCGCAACGCCATTACCGTTGCCCGCGAAGGAATCGTCGCCGATGCGTCAACCTATTTGTCGACGGAAGCCCGCGGAAATTTCGATATCATAAACATCGACCCGCCCGCCCTGATAAAGAGCAGAAAATTTTATCCCCAGGGATATAAAGCGTATCGGAAACTCAACACCGTTGCCCTTGAAGCCCTCCCCGTCGGCGGCATGTTGGCTACCAGTTCTTGCTCGCACCACCTCAGTCCGGTTGATTTCAGGCACATGCTCGAAGAAGCCGCCGCACGGGCCGGCAAACAAGTCCGCCTGGTAGAATGGGGCACCCAGTCGAAGGATCACCCCGTCCTCTTGTCGATGCCTGAAACAGAATATCTGAAATTCGCCCTACTGCAAGTGATATAACGCCAATCGAAGTTAAGGGGAAAATATGAAACTGATATTTGACAAGGTTTCACCGCAGTTGCTGGAAGCGATGCCCTATGAATATCCGGGAAAGAAAATCGCGGTTACCATCGAAACGGAAGAGTTTACCTGTCTGTGTCCGTGGACAGGATTGCCTGATGTCGCTTTGGTGAGCATTGTCTACACCCCCGCCAAGACGGTGGTTGAGCTTAAATCATTGAAATATTATCTGCAGTCATTCCGCATGGTCGGCATGGTTCACGAAAGCGTCGTCAATCGAATCCTTGACGATTTAGTAAAATCCGTCAAACCCCAAAACATGAGCGTCGAACTGGTTTTCGGCGTCCGCGGCGGCATAACAACAACCGTTCGCGCTGGTTACAAAATAAAATAATGTAGGGGCGGGCCTTTCGTCCGCCCGAAACGCTTTTTCAATTATAGGGCAACTAGTAGATAAACAATGGAACGATATCCCCCGTCAGTATCCTGCTGTTTCGTTGGATTGTTATGCCATTATGCCCAATCATATGCACGGTATTTTTGTCATTGAAAACGGCAACAATGAGCGGGCGGACGCCAGGGCAGTCCCAATGATCTCTGATATTATTTGTTCATTTACGTCAAAAACTGTTGTGGATTATGTCGGGTATATCAAAAGCAATAATTTGAATCTTTCCGGGAAAATATGGCAACGGTCGTTTTATGACTATGTTATCCGCAGTTAACGAGCCTTGAAGAAGTTAGGAAATACATATTTTTCAATCCTGATACTGAGCAACTCGGTGTCGGTGATAGGTTGTCAAAATCATTGTGTTGAGAGGAATTCATGTTTAAGAAAATTCAGCATATTCATTTTGTGGGAATCGGCGGGTCGGGAATGTCGGGGATTGCGGAAGTATTGTGCAATCTCGGGTACAAGGTTTCCGGGTCCGACCTGAAAAAAACCGATGTGACTGATCATCTTAAAAAGTGCGGAGCCGCGATTTTCATCGGCCATGCCGCGAAAAATATTTGCAGCGCGCAGGTGGTGGTTACCTCCACAGCAGTCAGCAAAACCAATCCCGAAGTGCGCGCCGCGGAAAAAAGAAAAATACCGGTCATCCCCCGCATTGAAATGCTTGCTGAGATTGCGCGGCTCAAATATGCGGTGACTATTGCCGGCACGCACGGCAAGACCACCACCACTTCCCTGGCGGCACTGGTGCTTGAACGGGGCGGACTAGATCCGACCATCGTTGTAGGTGGCCGCTTAAAAAATATCAAAAGCGGCGCGAAACTCGGTAAAGGTGATTATCTGGTGGCAGAGGCGGACGAGTCAGACGGGTCATTTTTAAAACTCTCGCCCACAATCACGGTCGTCACTAATATCGATAACGACCATCTGGATTATTACGGCACCATTGACAACATCAAGCAGGCGTTTGTCCAGCACATCAACAGTGTGCCGTTTTACGGGTGCGCGATAGTTTGTACCGACGATGCGAATATTCGGGAGATACTGCCGCTGGTCAAACGCCGGATTCTCAGCTATGGTTTTTCCGGCAAACCCGATATTACCGCACGGGGCATTCGGGCGGTCAAAGGCGGGGTGGAATTTACGGTATGCGTGCAGGGGAAAAAGCAGGGGAAGGTGGTTCTGCGGGTTCCTGGTAGACACAATATTTTGAACTCTCTGGCAGCTGTCGCCGTCGGTTTGGAACTGGGTATTCCATTTTCTGTCATTGCGCGGGCGCTCAACAGTTATGCGGGCGTCGGGCGCCGGCTTGAAGTAAAAGGTGAGAAAAACGGGATCACGGTTATCGACGATTACGGCCATCATCCGACGGAGATAAAAGCGACGCTGGCTGCGGTAAAAAGCGGTTGGCCCCGCCGGCGGATTGTGGTGGTTTTTCAACCGCACCGCTATTCGCGGACGGCGCACCTGCATAAGGAGTTCGGTGCGTCGTTTCAAGACGCCGACATAGTTGTTTTACAGGCAATCTATCCCGCGGGCGAACAGCCCATACCCGGGGTGAGCAGTAAGCTGGTGTATGAAAGCGTAAAGAACTGCGGCGGCACGGTATCGTTTTTTGCCGACACCGAAGTTTTGGCGCGTGAACTGCGTCCCCGCGATGTGGTGATAACGCTCGGTGCCGGTGATGTCTGGAAAACAGGAGAAGAATTATTAACATTGATCTGAGTTTATCCGAGCGTATCAGGCATATCGTGCCCGGTCTCAAGGTTAATGAACCGCTCAAAAGTCATACGACATTTCATATTGGCGGACCGGCGGCGTATTTCGCTGCGGTGCCCGGGCGTGAGGCGTTATGCGCGCTGCAAAAATTGAGCGTTGCCGAACATATTCCCTTGCTGGTCATCGGGCGCGGCTCGAATATTCTTTTTCGCGATAAGGGGTATGCGGGCATAGTCGCTACGCTTGAAGATTCCTTCACGCAGATTGTGTGGGATGAAAGCGGCGACTGCACGGTCCATGCGGGTGCGGGGGCGTCTTTGGCGCGACTGGTCAACGAAGCAGCCGATAGAGGGTATGGCGGGCTGGCGGGTTGCGGGGGAATTCCGGGAACGGTGGGCGGGGCGGTGTTTGGTAATGCGGGAACCAACGGCGGATGGATCGGCGATTGCGTTACCGAGGTTGTCGTTCTGACTTCCGCCGGCGAAATTCAGCACCGCGGGCGGGAGCTTTTGCAGTTTTCCTATCGTTCTTCAAACCTGCAGGGAACCGTTGTTATGGCGGTGCATTTTTCCTTGAAAAAAATTGTTAAAAATGATAGTGTTATCGAGCAAATCCGTGCAATGGCTGAACGCCGTAAAGATACGCAGCCGTTGGGCGATAGAAGTGCCGGTTGCGTGTTCAAAAATCCCCCCGGGGACAGCGCCGGCAGGTTAATAGATTTCTGCGGGCTTAAAGGTCTGCAGGTTGGTGGCGCGCGCGTTTCGGATAAACATGCCAATTTCATCGTTAATACCGGCACTGCCGCCTCGGGCGATGTTGAGCAACTTATCGGACTCATCCGCGAAAAAGTAAAGATGCAGTTCGGCATTGAACTTGCATTAGAAATTGAAATAGTTTGAGGGCGGTTTAACTATCTATGCGTGATTGGCTTAAACATAACCGAATCGGTGTGCTCTACGGCGGGCAGTCGGCGGAACGGGAAATATCGCTTAAATCAGGGCATGCCGTGCTCAATGCGTTGCGCGGAATCGGTGCTGATGCGGTAGGTATCGACGCTGGGCCCGATGTTGCGTTCCAGCTTAAAAAGAATCGCATTACTTTTGCATATATAACTTTGCACGGACCGCTGGGCGAAGACGGTACGATGCAGGGGTTGCTTGAAGTGATGGGCATACCGTATTGTGGGTGCGGGGTTCTTGCCAGCGCGCTGGCGATGGATAAAATAGCGACCAAACGCATGCTCGACTCTCAGAAACTGCCGACGCCCCGCTGGCAGACGGTAGTCCGGGGCGAAGTGGTGCCGAAACTGTTTTGCCCGTCAGCGAAAAACAAGGTCGTTATCAAACCCGCCTCGCAGGGTTCAGCGATAGGTATTTCTATCGTCGATAAGAAAAAGGATTTGCTGCCGGCGTTTGCCGCCGCATTCCGGTTTGACAGCCGCGTTCTCGTCGAGCGTTATATAGCCGGTACGGAGATTACGGTCGGTGTATTGGGCGATCAGCTCCTCCCGGTGGTGGAAATCGTTCCCCGGGGAACATTTTATGATTACGCTTCTAAATATCAGCCGGGACAGTCGACGCATTTGATACCGCCGCGTCTGTCGCAACCGGCCATCCGCCGGGCACAGAAACTGGCACTTGCCGTTTTTCGGTTGCTTGGTTGCCGCGCGATGGCGCGAATCGATATGATTGTCGACGCTCACGGCCGTTCGTGGGTCCTTGAAGTCAATACCCTGCCGGGGATGACGGAAACATCGTTGTATCCGGAAGCGGCGCGCGCTGCGGGTATCAGTTTTTCTGATTTGGTCCTTAAAGTTATAGAATGTTCGCGATGAAATATAAACCAAAACGCCGTTCCATTCACTATACGCGCAAGGTAACCCTGCGCTCGAAATTTAAACAGGAACGCTATCATCAGTGGGGAAAACGCGCGCTGGTTCTGGCAATCGTCGCCGGTGTAGGTGTGGGCGGATGGTGGGCGTACAACGCGTTGTCCCGGTTTGTGTTTTGCGCGGACTGTTTTGTCATCCGGTCCATAGAGGTGCGCGGCGGGAAAAATGTCACGCAAAGCGAGATCCGCGCGCTGCTGCCGTTTCGTGTTGGCGATAATATGTTCAGGATAGGGGTGTCTGAAGCGGAAAACGACATCAGGCAGTGCAAGCCGGAACTTAAATCAATTCATATATCCCGCCGGTGGAAGTCGGTGGTGGTCCACATCGCGGAACGCATTCCTCTGGTAACGATGGCTGTCGGTGCTCAGCGCCAGGGTCTTGATGAAGACAATATTCCGTTTCCTCTGCGGGGGCGGTTATCCCCGGCGTCTCTGCCGGAAATATCGGCGGCAGAACCTGATATGCGTTTAGGTATGCTGCAATTTGCTAAAACCTTGTCCCGGTCGGCAGGCGATATTTTCGCAAAAACTCAGTGGTTATCGTTGGACGGGGATCAATTGATTGTGGGGCTGGCGGGGAATACAAAAATTCTCTGGGGGCCGATGGACGCCGGTGCTTTTTCCGGAAAACTTCAGCGCATGCGCCAGGTTCTTGCCGACGGCGCCGCCCGTTTTTCTGACATTGAATATGTGAACCTGCTGTTTTTTGACGACGGACGAATTCTGCTTAAACCCCGTTCCGCGGCTGTAGCGGCGAAAGTCCCGGCTGCATAATTTTTTATCGAGAGGGAACCATGTCAAAAGAAGAATGTATTACCGGCGTAGACATCGGCAGTAATCAGGTCTGTTGTGTGGTCGGCCGGCAAACGGCCGAAACGGGGGTTATCGAGATTCTTGGCGGCGCCCGCCTGCCGTGCCGAGGGGTCAAAGGCGGCGTGGTGATAAATCTGCATGAAACCGCCACAGCGATCCAGCAGGTTATCGAGAAAGTCGAAGAAAGCGCCGCAGTTACCGTGCAGCAGATTAATTTGGGACTGCGCGGCAACCATATCGAGTCGATGAACACGCACGGCGCGATAAATATTTCCCGTACGGACAAAGAAATTACGGCTGAAGATGTTTCCGGCGCAATCGAGAACGGAAAAACTATCCGTCTGTCGCCTGACCGCGAGATACTGCACACCATTTCCCAAGAGTTCTCGCTGAACCATCAGCGCGGCGTGCCCAACCCCGTCGGCATGGAAGGCAACTTTCTTGAAGTCGATGTGCATATCCTGACAGCGTCCTCAAGCCATTTGAGCAATATTTACAAAGCCACCGCGCAGGCGGGTTTTGAAGTATCTGAATCGATTTACGGGTTGTTGGCGGTCGGCGGGGTGGTGGTTACCCAGGAAGAAAAAGAACTGGGCTGTTTGCTCATTGATTTCGGCGGGTTGACCACGGGTATCGCCATCTATACCGAAGGCAGTATCCGCTTTTCAAAAGAACTGCAAATCGGGTCTGATTTCATTACCCGAGACATTTCGCATAATTTACGGACATCTCAGACAGTCGCTCAGGATATCAAAGAAAAATACGGGCTCGCTATGGCAAGCTTGCTCAAAGACGATACGAAGTTTGAGTACACCGGCGTCGATGGCCGTACTGTCAGAGAATGCGCGCGCCGGCAATTGGTTGATGTTATCCAGCCGCGGTTGGATCAGATCTTGGTGATGATTGACGACGAAGTGCGCAAATCAAATCTTGCCGACGCTATCGTAACCGGCGGGATAATTATTACCGGCGGCGGCGCAAAACTTGAAGGCATGCTTCAGGCGTGTGAACAGGCCTTGAATTCTTCTGCCCGGCTGGGGCTGCCGCAGGATGTCAAGGGGGCGGAAGAGATTGTGGCAAACATGTCCTATGCGACAGCCATCGGACTGCTCAAGGCCGAAGTGTCGTCAACTTTCAGTCAGCCGATGGATAAAAGGACGAGAAAATCAGGGTCGTCGTGGCTCAGTCGCGTGCGTGGATGGGTAGACGGAACCTTTTAATCAATGACACACCCCGAAAATCTTTATCAACGGGGAAAGTTCACTGGCCCCTGAAAATTGGTGCGGGAGCATTTAAAATGACAGCGATTCATAGGAAGTTTTTTATGAAAATTACGAGGGTATTATGCCACGCATAAAAATGTCGCCGGAACCGGACGATCATCCCGCACATATTAAAGTTGTCGGCGTCGGTGGCGGCGGTTCCAATGCTGTCAACCGCATGATTCAGGCTGCCATCCAGGGCATTGAATTTGTCACCATCAACACCGATGTTCAGGCGTTGCGGCGGTCCGTTGCGCCCATTCGCATTCAGATTGGCGAGCAGGTCTCTCGGGGGCTCGGCGTCGGGGGAAACCCCGCCATTGGACAGCAGGCGGCGGAAGAAAGCCGCGAGCGGATAAAAGAAATGCTGGTAGGGACTGACATGGTGTTTATAACAGCCGGCATGGGCGGCGGTACGGGTACCGGCGCGGCCCCGGTTGTGGCGTCCATTGCGCGGGCGCTGGGCATATTGACCGTCGGTGTGGTAACCAAGCCATTTGATTTTGAAGCCCGTGCCCGCTTGCTTCAGGCGGAAGAAGGTATAAAGAATCTTCGCAACTATACGGATACATTGATCGTCATCCCCAACGAAAAACTATTCACTATCGTTGACGATAAAACACCGATAGAGGATGCGTTTCGAATCGTCGACGATGTTCTGCGGCAGTCCGTGCAGTCCTTAACCGATGTCATTATCACGCCCGGGCAGATAAATGTTGATTTTGCCGATGTCAAAACTATCATGAAGGGGGCAGGCGAAGCCCTGATGGGTATCGGCGAAGGTGCCGGTCCCGGGCGTGCCGTTGAAGCGGCGCAAAAGGCCATTGTAAGTCCGCTCCTCGACGATATTTCTATTGACGGCGCCCGGGGAGTCCTTGTCAATATTACGGGAAATAAGGGCATTACCATGGTGGAAGTTGACGAGGCGATGAGCCTTATCAAGGAATCCGTTTCACCGGAAGCGCATGTTTTTTTCGGATTGGTTTTAGATGAAAATTTTGATGACCGCATAAAAATTACAGTCATCGCCACGGGGTTCCCGGCGCGCCCGATGCTACAAAAATCGAAGCGGCTGAAAGAAGCATTACCCATTGATTTGTCGTTGGAAATTGATCCCATCCGGCCGGCGTATACGTATTGGCAGATGAAGAAGTTGATTTAATGGTCGGAGAAAATGGGTTTCAACGGTAACGGTCTGCATGTGGAAATACGAAGATACTATTTTTGTCGTTGAGCCGTTCCCCTGCAGGGTTATGATGACCACTGTTGCCCAAGGCACCATGAAGGACGCGGAACGCAGGCGCGTTTTTTGCACAAGCAGCGACATCGATGTTCATTCTATAACCGTGGGTAAGCAGGTGCACGGGCCCCGGGTTGCCGTGGTTGATTCGTCAAACAAGGGGTTGGAGATTCCCGATACGGACGCGTTGGTAACCGCCGTTGCGGCTATTCCCCTGGGGGTTTTTACCGCTGATTGTGTGCCGGTATTTTTAGCTGCGAAGGATGGTTCGTGCGGTGGGGTGGTTCATGCCGGATGGCGGGGTATGGCGGCGGGTATTATTCCCGAAACCGTGAAGATGCTCAGCGAGAGATTTGCAGTGCGGTCAGCCGACTTAGTGGCGGCTATAGGCCCACATATTCAGCCGTGCTGTTACGCTGTTGACGCGGACACGCTGAAGCTATTTGCGCAATCGGGTCCGACGCTCGATTTAGGGGCGGTAGCCCTCGGACAATTGCACGGGGCCGGCATAACGGAAATTATTTCTTGCAACCGCTGTACGCATCATGAGACGAACCTTTTTTACTCGTACCGGCGCACCGGTACTGCGGAACGAATGATGTCGGTATTGATACTTTAATCCATCCTTTTGTCATTTCGACGCCATAGTTCCGATAGAAATATTCGGGGAATGGCAGGATGGAAAGGATGATAGGGAAAATTATGAAAAAGAAATCCAGCAAGGAAGAAATCGAACGGTTGCGGGGACACATTGACGGCGTCGATGAGGGGATCCTCGATCTGTTGAGCCGGCGCGCTGTGTTGGTCAAACAAGTTGGCGGCGTCAAGATGAAGACGGGACAGGACTTTTATGTTCCGCATCGGGAAAAAAAGATTATCACGGGATTGCAGAAAAAAAACAAAGGGATTCTTCCTCCCGTGGCTATCGAAGCAATTTACCGCGAGATCCTTAATTCCTGCCGTTCACTTGAGTCGCGGTTGAAGGTCTCGTTTTTTGGGCCTGAGGCGACCTATACCCATCAGGCGGCGCTCAAGAATTTCGGCGTGGCGGCAACATATATTCCGGTCCCGACGATTGCCGATGTGTTCACTGAAGTTGAAAAATATCGCGCGGATTTCGGCGTGGTCCCGATAGAGAATTCCACCGAAGGCGTGGTTAATCACACGCTGGATATGTTCATTGAATCGGATTTGGTGATCTGTTCTGAAATAAGCATGTCAATCGGGCACTATCTTTTGTCCCTGACAGGTGCGAAGAAAAATATCAAAAAGGTTTATTCGCACCTTCAGCCGTTAGCCCAATGTCGTACCTGGCTGGAAATGAACCTGCCGGGGATTCCTCTGATAGAAACATTGTCGACTTCAGAGGCGGCCCGCCGGGCGTCCCGCGAGGAAGGGTCTGCCGCAATTGCCTCAAAAGCGGCAGGCGAACTCTACGGCTTGGAAACAGTGGCGCATAATATTGAAGACAACCGCGAGAACTTTACCCGGTTTCTGGTCATCGGCCGCAATTATGCCGGAAAATCGGGTATCGATAAGACATCGGTGATGCTGTCTATCAAGGACAAGGTCGGGGCGCTTAACGATATTCTGATGACTTTCAAGCAACACCGGATCAATTTGACGAAGATTGAATCGCGTCCGACTAAGAAAAAAGCGTGGGAATACATATTCTTTATAGATTTTCTCGGACATGTGTCCGAACCGCAGGTGCAGACGGCGCTCAAAGCATTGACGCGTCACTGCATGTTTCTCAAAGTCCTCGGTTCCTACCCCCGCGCCGATTGAATGCTTTTGTAGGGGCGGGCCTAGCGTCCGCCCGTTCAACTAAATAAGGAGCACAAGATGAAGTTTAACATCCAGAAACAAATCAGAAAAAATTGCCGTGATTTTGAGCCCTACCGCGCCGGAAAACCGATAGAAACCATTAAACGGGAACTGGGACTCAAAAAAGTGATTAAACTTGCTTCAAACGAAAACCCGCTCGGCCCCTGCCGCGCCGCTATTGCAGCCATACAAAAAGCCGCCGCCGACGCCTATTACTATCCCGATTCAAATTCATGGGCGTTAAAGCAGGCCCTAGCGAAATTTTATTTGGTGGACCCGTCATCAGTGGTTTTGGGTGCCGGCTCTGATGAGATTATTGAACTTATCGCGAAGCTGTTTTTTAACCCGGGTGACAATATTGTCGTGTCCCGCCACGCATTTATCCGTTACGAAATGGCGGGCAAACTGATGGGTTGCGCCGTTAAATCCGTTCCCATGAAAGAGGGATATACGCACGATTTGGTTGCAATGGCGCAGGTGGTTACTGCCCGCACAAAAGCTATTTTCATTGCAAACCCCAATAATCCTACCGGCACCTATAATACCGCGCAGGAATTCAAAAAATTCATGGATATAGTTGAGAAACGGTTTGGAGGAAATGCACCCCTGGTGGTTGTCGATGAAGCGTACTACGAGTACGCGCGGGTCAACAAGGACTATCCTGATACTCTGCGTTTGTTGAGCCTATATCCAAACCTGATTATCTTGCGGACCTTTTCTAAAATTTACGGGTTGGCCGGCTTGCGGGTCGGCTATGGTTTTGCGTCGCCGGCGATTGTAGATTTTATCGACCGTATACGACCGCCGTTTAATATCAATGTGGCGGCGCAAGTTGCGGCCATGGCGAGTTTGGCGGATAAAAATCAAGTGCCGCACAGTATAACGCTGACTGAACAGGGAAAGTTATCCGTTTGTCGGGAGTTGGATCGATATGGAATTCCATTCATCGCATCCGCCGCCAATTTTGTTCTGATAGATGTCAGTCCCCGCGCGGGTGCGGATGTTTTTAAGCAGTTGTTGAAAGAGGGCGTTATAGTCCGCGCCATGGACGAGTACCATCTTCACAACCATATCCGGGTAACTATTGGAACAGCTGCACAGAATACAATGTTTTTGACCGCCCTGAAAAAAGTGACTGCGTAGGGCGTACAGTCATAGATAACGGCACATTCCCAAGAGAGGACACATATCATGATAATAACGCTAAAAAGCCGGTCGCCGAAATTGGAAATCGATAAAGTAATTAAAAAAATAAAAAAATTGGGGTATATTCCCCATGTCTCCCAGGGCGTCGATGTGACCATCATCGGGATGATCGGCGAGCGGGCCGAGCGATTTCGTGATTCGTTTGAAGCGATGGATGTGGTCGACCACATCAGCGAAATTGAAAAACCGTACAAATTAGCGAGCCGTGAATTCAAACAAAGCAACACCGTTATTACGGTTGCCCCCGGCGTAATCATCGGCGGGAACAGCATTGCGGTTATGGCCGGGCCGTGCGCGGTTGAAAGTTTGGAACGGACCATGGAAACGGCGTGCCTGGTTAAAGCCGCCGGTGCCTCCATTTTTCGGGCTGGGGCGTTTAAGCCGCGCAGTTCGCCGTACGCGTTTCAGGGCATGGGCGACAAGGGCCTTAAGATACTTGAAAAAGTAAAAAAGCAAACCGGGCTACCGACCGTCAGTGAAGCAATGACGGCGGCGCAGATAATTTCTGTTGGCGCAAGCTGCGATATTATTCAGATCGGTGCGCGCAATGTCCAGAACTACGATTTGCTCAAAGCTGCCGGAAAACAGAAGAAACCCGTACTGCTCAAACGAGGAATGGCGACGACCATAAAGGAACTTTTATTGTCGGCAGAGTATATCATGTCCCAAGGCAACTATCAGGTTATTCTGTGTGAACGGGGCATCCGTACTTTTGAGGATGCAACCCGCAATACGCTGGATTTAAATGCCGTGCCCGTACTAAAAAAACTCTCGCATCTGCCGGTTGTCGTTGACCCGTCTCACGGTATCGGTATCAGGGAGCATGTGGGTACCATGGCGAAAGCGGCGGTGGCTGCCGGCGCCGATGGGCTGATTATCGAAGTTCATCCCCAGCCGGAAGAAGCTCTTTCCGACGGCCCGCAGAGTTTGCTGCCCGCTCAGTTTGCCGTGCTTATGCAGGAACTCAGCCGCGTAGCCGAAGCAGTGGGAAGAACGATTAACACAATAGAGAATGATAAATAAAAGTCAAATCCCCCTGTGTCCCCCTTTGTCAAAGGGGGATAATTTGAAAACGGTCATATGCAAACAGGGATAATGTGGAAATTCCTCATGTTCAAATGGGGGTGGAAGCTAAAATATCACTTCCTTGAAAAAAGAGGGTAATTGGAAAACTCTCTTTTTTAAAAGGAGAATAAGCTGAAAACTCCCTCCTTTGGCAAAGGAGGGTGGGGGAGGATTTGCCGTAGCGAATTATAACACTATGAATAAAAAAAATGTGGCTATCATCGGAGTTGGTTTAATAGGTGGATCGCTGGGGATGGCTTTGCGCCGGTCTGGGCAGTACCGCGTTGTAGGCATCGGGCGCAGTAATGCGAAATTGGCGGCGGCAAAAAAACGAGGGGCCGTTGATAGTTTTACGGTAGATCATGCCCGCGGGGTTTGCGACGCCGACATTGTGGTTGTGTGTACCCCCGTCGACAGTATTGCTTCTCAGATAAAAAAGATTGTGGCCCACTGCAAGCCCGGCGCTGTAATCACCGATGCCGGCAGCGTAAAGGGTTTTGTCATTAAAGAAGTCGCAAAAGTTTTGTCTACCCCGCGCAATCGAACAGTCCGGATGCCTGCCTTTGTCGGCGCGCATCCCATGGCAGGGCTTGAAAAAAACGGCTTGGCAGCGGCGACCGGCGATCTCTATAAAAATGCAACCGTTGTTATTGCCGGAACGATACACGCCTCGGCGTCACAAATTGATTGCGTTAAACGCATGTGGCGTTGTGCCGGCGGCAGGATTTGTGAGTTGGATCCGAAAGATCATGACGCCATCGTTGCAATGACCAGCCATGTGCCGCATGTGGTGGCGTACGGTTTTGGCGGACTGACTGAAACGTTGCAGGGGAAACAGTGCAACGCTGTGCAATTGATGGCAGGTTCTTTTAAAGATATGACGCGGGTTGCCGCGGCGAGTCCTGCCGACTGGGCCCGGATATGCCGGGCAAACCGGACGGAGATCACCAAAACCCTTACGGCGCTTATACGCTATTTATCGCTGGCAAAAAAGAATTTAAACGATACTGCCGCACTCGAAAAACTTTTCGAGAAAGGGCACCGCGTACGGTGTAATCTGCATGCATTGGACCATTAACCCCTCTCCCCGCGCCGCCGGGTCAGTCACTGTTCCGGGTGATAAATCGATCACCCACCGGGCTGTGATGCTGGGGGCCCTTGCTATTGGTGAGTCGATTATCGAGAACTATTTGCCGTCGGAAGATTGCATGCGTACCGTACAGGCGTTTGAGTCGATGGGTGTGCGCATCGACACGACCGGCCGTTTTTTGCGGATATGGGGCAATGGGATGAATGCTCTGACGGTTCCTGCCGGCGGCATCGATGCGGGTAATTCAGGAACGACCGTGCGTTTATTGTCCGGGATTCTGGCTTCCCGGCCGTTTTCATCGCGGATATGCGGTGACAAAAGTTTGTCGCTCCGCCCGATGAAGCGGATTATTGAACCCTTGCGGCTTATGGGTGCGCGGATCACTGCGATAGAGGATAATTATCTTCCGCTTGATATATCAGGGACAGGTATGCTGAAGCCGGTCGCCTATGTCAGCCCGGTTGCCAGCGCGCAGGTGAAGTCGTGTGTTTTGTTTGCGGGGCTGGCGGCGGCAGGCATCACATCGGTTGAAGAGCCGGTCAAATCACGCGATCATACGGAGCGCTTGCTGGCGGCGTGCGGCGCCGATATATCCGTTGACGGTAACCGTGTTGCCGTGCGCGGGCCGGCGCGTCTTAATCCCTTGACATTAACCGTCCCTGCCGATATTTCTTCCGCCGCGTTTTTTATGGTGCTGGGCCTTGTCGCAAAAACAGGGTGGATCGAACTGCGCGATGTCGGCATTAATCCGACGCGGGACGGTATTCTCGAGGTGCTAAACAATATGGGTGCCCGGATACGCCTTAACAGCCGGCGCAATCTTTCCGGAGAACCGGTGGCGATGATCGCGGTGGAGCCGTCCATACTGAAGGCGACTGAGATTTCCGCAGCCATTATGCCGCGGCTTATTGATGAAGTGCCGATCGTAGTTTTGGCTGCCACGCAGGCGCAGGGGGTCACGGTGATATCGGGCGCTTCGGAACTGCGTGTAAAAGAAAGTGACCGGATAAAAACTATTGCCGCGGAATTGGGTGCCATGGGCGCACACATTGAAGAACGGCCGGACGGGTTGGTAATTCATGGGCCCGTGAAACTACACGGGGCGACGGTGAGAAGCCACGGCGACCACCGGATTGCGATGACGCTGGCGATTGCGGGTTGTATTGCCGAGGGCACGACCGTTATTAACGATGTGGGCTGTGTTGACACATCGTTCCCCGGATTTTTGGAAACTTTGCAAGGGCTTCTGTGATAAAGAATTCATGGGTTTTCTACCTATGCCGGTTTTTGTGCGCCGCGACATTTCGTTGTATTTGGCGTCGGACGATAATCGGGCATGAAAATATTCCTTTGACGGGCGGAGTTATCATTGCTCCTAATCATGTCAGTTTCGCTGATCCGCCGTTGGTAGGGTCCGCTACCCGTCGCCCGCTTTTTTTTATGGCAAAAAAAGAATTATTTGACATACCCGTGCTTGGCCAGCTTATCAAACGCACGAATACTTTTCCTGTTCGACGCGGGCACAATGATATCTCGGCGATACGGACCGGCGAAGGTTTGCTTGAATCAGGAGAATGCCTGTTGGTTTTTCCTGAGGGAACGCGTTCAAAAGACGGGACTTTCGGCGTGGCGCGCAGCGGCTGCGGGATGCTTGCCTGTCATACCCAGAAGCCGGTGGTGCCGACAAGAGTCGTGAACTCATCCGTCATGGCCGGGTTTAAAAAGTTGTATGTGATTTTCGGCAAGCCGCTATATCCGCCCCGCGAATATACGAAAGCATCATATCAGCAATTTTCCGAGCAGGTACTGCAGGCGGTACAAAACCTTCATGCGCCGGGTGAAGCATGAAAGTAATTACTGCCAAAAGCGCGGGATTTTGTTTCGGGGTTCGTCGGGCTATTGAACTTGCTGAAAAGACGGTGCGCGGCAAGAAACGGGTGTATACCTACGGCCCGCTTATCCATAACCCCCAGGAAGTCAAGCGCTTGGCGAAGGCGGGTATCCGCTCTATCGAAGCACCGGGTCGTCTGCGCGGTGAAACACTCATTGTGCGGACGCACGGTATTCCCCGCGAGATGCGGGAAAAATTAGAACAAAAAAGTCTGCATATTGTAGACGCTACTTGTCCTTTCGTTAAGCGTGCGCAGGATATAATTAAAAAACTGAGCGTTGATGATGTCGACATCGTCATTGTTGGTGAAAAAACCCATCCGGAAGTGGTTGGGCTGGTGTCGTACTGCCGCCATAACGGGGCAGTCGTTGATAACTGTCGGGATATCAAAAAAGTGAAACTGGGGAGCAAGCCGGTCCGGGTGGTCAGTCAGACCACTCAGACGCCGGAAAACTTTGACGCAGTGGTCGCCGAGATCAAGAAAACTTGCGGTGATGTCGCAACTTTTAATACAATATGTAAGGCAACCAAAGACCGCCAGCGGTCGGCGCGCCAGCTTGCGCGCCAGGTGGATGTGATGATTGTCATCGGCGGCAAGAATTCCGGGAATACGCGGCGGTTGGCTCAAATTTGTTCAGCCGATACGCCGACCTATCATATTGAGACGGAAAAAGAGCTTGACCCCCGCTGGTTTACCGCAGCAAAAACCGTGGGATTGACCGCCGGAGCTTCAACGCCGGACTGGATCATAGACCGTGTGGCAAAAGCCATTGGAGGAAACAAAGATGGAAGATTCAAACGAATTAAATATTCCGGCTGAAGAGAAGAACGGCGATGAAATGTCGATGGCGGACCTTTTGGGGCCCGACATTAAGTTGGAGAACGGGAAAATATTGAGCGTTAAGATTATCGGCCAGAACGCCGATGGTTTCCTCGTTGACCTGGGCACAAAATCCGACGGGTTGATACCGATAGGCGATTGCGACGAAGCAACAAAGGCCGCTTTTAAGATCGGTATGCAGGTGCAGGTTATGGTCGTTAAAATGTTTACCGAAAGCGGCTATGTTATTCTTTCTAATCGGCAGATCCGTGAGAAAGCTGCCTGGGAAAAAGTTGTCGAGGCGTATAAAGCCGGCCTGCCGGTTGAAGGCAGAGTTCGCCAGAAGAACCGCGGCGGTTTTACGGTCGATGTCGGCGGCGTAAGCGCATTTTGCCCCATTTCGCAGATTGAGTTGCGGTTTGTAAAAGACGGGGATAAATATTTGGGAAAAACGCTGTCGTTCCTGGTGGCGGAACTCGATCAGAGTCAGCGCAATGTTGTGTTGTCCCGCAAGAAAATTCTTGAAGCAGAAGACAAGGTTCGTAAGGTTACGGTGCTGGCGGGGCTAGTCGAAGGTAGCGTAGTTGACGGGCAGGTAACGGGCATTACCGATTTTGGCGCCTTTATCGATATTGGCGGTATGGAAGGACTTCTGCATATCGGCGATATTGCATGGTTTCATGTCAAAAAGGTGTCCGATGTTCTTAAGCCGGGGCAAAAAGTCACGGTCCAGATACTCAAAGTTGACCGCGAAAAAGGAAAAATATCATTTAGTTTAAAAAATCTGTCGCCGCGTCCGTGGGACGGTGCAAAAGATAAATATCCGGAAGGATTGGTCATCAAGGGAAAAATATCTTCCATTGCTGATTTCGGTGTTTTCGTCGAACTTGAGCCGGGACTGGAAGGATTGATCCACCAGTCGGAGGTTTCATGGGACGAACAGAAACCGAATCTGAGGAAGACCTTTGTTGTGGGAACTGAAATAGAAGCAAAGATAATTGGCGTTGATCCCACTGCGGAGAAATTGTCATTGTCGCTTAAAAAAATGCTCCCCAACCCATGGGAAGAAGCAGCGCAGCGTTATGCGCCCGGCGCTCGGGTAAAGGGGACGGTGATGACGCTCACGCCGTTCGGTGCGTTCGTGAAGTTGACCGATGGAATCGAAGGGCTGATTCATGTTTCAGATCTCTCCTGGACAAAAAAGATTCGCCATCCGCAGGATGTGCTCAAAACGGGAGATGAGATAGAAGTGGTGGTGATGGAAGTCAATACCCGCAACGAAAAAATGGTGCTGTCGTTGAAACATCTGCAGGAAGATCCGATGCGGAAATATAAGGTTGGCGCGTCAGTGACGGGCGTGGTGAAACGGGTCGTTGAGTTCGGAGCGTTTGTGGAGCTGGAGCCGGATGTTGAGGCGCTGGTGCGCAACGCAGAGATCAGCGCCCGCCGCGACGATATGCCCCCCGTTTTGCTTAAAGAAGGACAAACGGTTGAGGCAAAAGTAATTAAATGCGAAGCCAAAGAACGCAAAATAGAAATATCCATCAGGAAGCTTGATCACGAACAGGAACGGGCGTTGATAAAAAAGTATGTCAACAAAAGCAGCTTGCCGACTCTGGGCGACATGCTCATGGACGAAACTGCCGACCAAGACGCCGCGGATGCGGCGCATAAGGAACAGTCAGGGGAACAATCTTAATGCCGCTCTATGAATATCGTTGCCGGAAATGCGATAAGAAAATAGAAGTGCTTGTCCTGAGCGGGGAAAAGGCCGTATGCCCGCATTGCCAGGGACAGGACCTTGAGCGGTTGTTGTCGGTATTCTCACCCCATGGCTCCAGCTGTCCGTCAGACACTTCCGCCGGACCCGGGTGCGGATCAGACCATAATTGTTCTTCCTGCTGCCGTCACTGATAGGCGGCTGAGCGGTATGCTTACACGGAAAATTCCCCGGGACCCCGTTTTCAAGCGGGGAAAAATTCACACTGCTCTTGTTAGAAGAGGGATGTGAGATGATAGTGCATCAGGTAAGAAAATCCGGGATCATCCTTCTCGCGGCGCTCTTGTGTTGTAGCCCTATCGGCGCCGCCAATAAAGTAATCACCAAAAAATTCAACTGGCAGATATCGTCCTCCGATCATTTTGATATATATCATTATGAGTCGGCCGGACAAACGCTGCTGCCACTTGTTTTTACCTATGCTGAAGACGCTTTCCGGCGTGTGACGCATTTTCTTCCCGATAACCCCTCCGCTAAATATCCTCTCTTTGTGTATAACACTCATAATGATTTTGAACAATCAAATATTGTCGCTATCAGCGAGGGTATTGGCGGCGTTACGGAAGTTTTTAAAGACCGACTGGTTGTCGGGAACACCGGGTCGCAACGGTTTTTGCGGTATGTGGTATGCCATGAGTTTACGCACGAAGTGGAATTTGACTATCTGTTTGGCGGGTTCTGGCGGTCACTGAGTATCATTAAATTTCTGATATATCCCAACTGGATGATGGAAGGGCTTGCCGAATATTCTACCGGCGACCTGGAAGCAACGACACGCGAGATGTATCTGCGTGACGCGGCGACCAGTGGGCGCCTGTTGCCGCTGGGCCACCTGGAAAACTTTAACCACCTCCTGCCCCATCAGGTGACGCTTGCCTATAAAGAGAGTGAAGCGTGCATCCGTTTCATCGCTGACGAGTATGGCGAAGAAACATTGCCGAGTTTATTGCGTCTCTACAAAAAATATTTTGACTCAACTACGGTGCTTCACGAGGCGGCGGGAACGGACCTGACGACTCTCGACAAGAAATTCCGTGAGCATCTGGAAGATATATATTCGCGCGCTGTCCATGGACGGGAAGAGCCCGTGGCGTACGGCCGCCCCCTAACCCGCCCGGGTATGTATCCCCGATTTAACGAATCCGCCATTTTTTCGCCCAACGGTCGCTCAGTCGCCTATATAGCTGATGACCGGGGGATAAAAGAGATATACCTCTATGATCTTGCCACCGGTGCAACGGAGCGTCTTTGGAGTTTGACCCGTTCAATGACTGTTGAAAATATACATACCGACGGCCGGGGGCTTTGCTTTTCCCGAGATGGGAACTATCTGGTTTTTGCGGCGGAAAAGGAGCAACGCGACTGTATCGCCCTGTTTGATGTGCGGAGCCGTCGCCTCGTGCTTCATTATCCCTCTGTGACATCGGTCGACTCGCCGGTGTTTTCAGCCGACGGGTCGTTGGTGTATTTCTCGGGTATCCGCGGCGGGTTCCGCGACATATATGAGTACCGGCTTGCAACGGGCGAAACGACGCCATTGACCGGCGATGCGGGCGACGATATAGATGCCTGCCTGTCGCCTGACGGAAAATCGTTGATTGTTTCATCCGAGAGAGACAACGGTTCGGGCCGCCTGCACTATAATCTGTGCCGCGTTGATCTTGCTTTGAAAACAAAACACTATATAACCGGCGCTCCGTGCGATGAACGCTATCCTGCGTTCCTGCCGGACGGTAGTATTGTCTACACCGCCGATCCCGACGGAGTGTTTGACCTCTACGCTCTTGCTCCCGGGAGTGCCGCTCCCCGCCTGCTGACCGCTGTTATTGGTGGCAATTTTCAACCGCAGGCGTCCCCTGACGGTAAAAATCTTCTCTTTTCCTCATTCCGCGCCGGCGAAAAACACCTATATCTTGCCGATCTTTCTATGATGCTGTCACACTCTTCCGTAGAAAGTTATCCCCCTTTGACAAAGGGGGACAAAGGGGGATTTGATGTTGGAAAACAGAGTGGGCAACCGCCCCCTCCTTCAAAACCATATACATGCCGCGCTTCAACAGATCTTATATTCCCTTTACTGTTCTATACCTCGGTTGACGGATGGTATTTTGCCGGCTACTGGCAGGCGTCCGACATGCTGGGCAATCATCAAGTCCAGGCAGTCGCCACGCACATCAGCGGGTTGCAGTACACTGATTACCGGGTCAATTACGGGTTTCTCGCATACCGTCCGCAGGTGTACATCAGCGCCAGCGGCACCGATGATTTTCGTGATGTTGACCGGACCATCAAACGACAACGGTACGCGCAAACAGTCACCGTGTTGTATCCGCTTAACCGGTTCCAAAGTGCCGGATTGTTTATTGAGACGATAGACCGCCGCGAACGGGCAGTAACCGGGCCGGCGCCGGAAATGCGCACCCGCGAGAATAGCGTCGGGGTGACGGCAACGCACGACACCACCACGGGGGCGTATCTTGAAACAACGGCAGGGCTCCGCGCCGCGGCTGCCGCAAAGGTTTCGGATATATTTATGGGGGGCGACTACCGCTACCAATCCGTTTCCGGTGAAACAAATACTTTTATCCCTCTGGGCAAAGAGCACACTCTTTTGTGGCGGGTCGTCGGCAATGGTAGTTACGGCGCTGATGCCGAAACATTCAGTTTGGGTGGCATTGACCGTTTGCGTGGGATATCTTCATCAGATATTATGGCGAAAAAAGTGCTGGTCAACACCCTTGAATGGCGGTTTCCTCTGGCATATAACCTCAATTATGATATGTACTATATATTCCCCGGATTGTTCTTTAAATCATTATATGGCGGATTATTTGTTGATACCGGGTTCTCCTTTAATGAAGACAACCAGTTCAGCCGTCTGAGCGGTGATGACTGGAAAACCGGCGCCGGTTTGTCTCTGCGTTGCTACACCTTCGTATTGCAGCAATATCCCCTTTTGTTAACCCTGCAATACGCCCTGCCCCTTGACCAGAATGACGGCGTCACGTATTTCGCCGTCACAACGAATTTCTAACCACACCCAACTGCGGCGAAGCAAGCTTCGCAGCTACAAAGGGCAATCAAAAGCAATGACAGTGCCGTTGTAGCCGCAGAGCTTGCTCTGCCGCCGTTAAGCAGTATCCCTATGCAGCGAGCTTCGCAGGGGTATAAGAGACAAATCATTGCAAGCCACTTGACGGGGGGGCAATAATTTCTTATAATGGACAGCTCAAAATCAAAGAGGGGTAAATTTATGATTAATGCGAACGCAAAAACCTATCTCCCAAAAGTGGGACAAGTTAAACGGAAATGGCATATAGTCGACGCTAACGGCAAAGTGCTGGGCCGTCTGGCAACCATGGTAGCCGATACGCTGCGCGGCAAACTTAAACGGATCTATTGTAATTCCATCGATTGCGGTGATTTTGTGGTGGTGACCAATGCCAGCAAAGTTGTGTTGACCGGTGATAAGATAAATCAGAAAATTGCTTTTCGTCATTCCGGATATCCCGGCGGAGACACCTATACGCCGTATGCGCGGTTGATGATTGACAGCCCGGAGAAGGCCATACGCATGGCAGTCAAGGGAATGTTGCCCAAGAACAAGCTGGCAGCCCGTCAGATTACCCGTCTTAAAGTGTATCGCGGCAAAGAGCATCCGCACAGCGCGCAAATAGCCGGCGCCGCGGAATAAATAGCATCAGTTAATAAATAATCTCACAGCCAGAGGAGAATCATTGTATGGAACAAACAAATTTGTATCGCGGGACAGGACGGCGCAAAGATGCATCAGCGCGGGTCCAAATGGTTCCGGGCAACGGCAAGATAACTATCAACGGCAAACCGCTTGACGATTATTTTCACGGGCTTGACCGTCACAAAAAACAAGTTCTTAAACCGCTGGAAGTGTACGCGTCCAGCAACCAGTACGATTATTTGGTAACGACGACCGGCGGCGGCATTACGGGCCAGGCGGGAGCTGTCAGACACGGTATTGCACGGGCGATTCTGCAGTTGGACCCGACCACAAAACAGGTTCTGCGTAAAGAAGAGTTGTTGACGCGCGATCCCCGCATGGTCGAACGCAAAAAGTCAGGTCAACCCAAGGCGCGCAAGCGGTTCCAGTTCTCCAAGCGCTAAACCTTGACAAGAAAAACACGAAACGATATACTGTAACTGTTGCATATCGATTCTTTATAGTCAGTCCAGGACAATGACGTCCTCAAAAGCATAATGAAGTGCTCTGAGGACGTCATTTTCATGTGTGGCGTCAAAGATTCAGAAATATTTTTGCAACGATATATCCGCAGGTTATACTGAAAGGGGAAGTGTTATGAAAAATGTTACGCAAAAGAAGAATGGTTCTGCCGTAGAAAAAATGTTCGGTGAAAATGTATTTAGTTTGAAGACGATGAAAAAGTATCTTACCCCGAAAACCTTCGCTATCTTGTCGGCGACTATCAACAACCGCCTGCCGCTTGATCCCAAAATAGCCGATGAAGTTGCCGGCGCGATGCTCACATGGGCCATGTCCAAAGGTGCTACCCATTTTACTCACTGGTTCCAACCGTTGACCGGCACGACAGCGGAAAAACACGATTCATTTATTACCCCTGATTATAAGGGCGGCGTGGAAATGAAATTTTCCGGCAAAGAGTTGATTCAGGGCGAGCCGGATGCGTCCAGCTTCCCGTCCGGCGGTTTGCGGGCAACCTTTGAAGCGCGCGGGTACACAGCATGGGATCCGACCAGCCCCGCTTTCATTAAGGAAGCCGAGAACACCTCGGTTCTCTGTATCCCCACCGCATTTTATTCCTATCACGGCGAAGCGCTTGACAAGAAAACGCCGTTGTTGCGTTCTATTGACGCTCTGGCCGCGCAGGTCAACCGTATGGCGAAACTCTTTGGCGTTACCTCAAAGGGAGTTCGCCCGTATTCGACCATGGGCGTGGAACAGGAATATTTTTTGATTGATAAAGAGTACTACGCTCAGCGCCTTGATCTTATCCAAACCGGGCGCACGCTGTTTGGCCGCCGTCCCGCAAAGCATCAGCAGATGGAAGATCATTATTTCGGCGCCATAAAGAACCGCGTTCTGGTGTTCATGGAAGACCTTGATGATGAACTCTGGAGATTGGGTATTCCCGCCAAGACCCGCCATAATGAAGTTGCCCCGGCGCAGTTTGAACTTGCCCCGGTGTTCGAAGAACTCAATCTCGCCGTTGACCATAACATGATGGTGATGGAAACGCTGCGCCAGGTGGCGGACAAGCACGGATTCGTGTGTCTCCTGCACGAAAAACCGTTTGCCGGCATCAACGGTTCCGGAAAACACAACAACTGGGCGTTAGTCGGGCCTGACGGTAAAAATTGGCTCAACCCGGGCGACACCCCGCATGACAACGCGGTGTTTATCACGACCGTCTGCGCGCTGATGAAGGCCATTGATACCAATGCCGGTCTTCTCCGCGCCAGCGTTGCCACTGCCGGCAACGACCATCGTCTCGGCGCCAACGAAGCCCCGCCGGCGATTATATCCATATTCCTCGGCGATCAGCTGGCGGATATCATTGAACAGATCGAAAAAGGCGGCGCCACCAGCTCCAAGGGAAAAGGCGTGCTCGAAGTGGGTGTTTCGTCATTGCCGCAACTGGCAAAAGATGTGACGGACCGCAACCGGACTTCGCCGTTTGCGTTCACCGGCAACAAATTCGAGTTCCGCGCCGTGGGTTCAAACCAGAACTGTGCCGGCCCGAATATCATGCTTAACACGATCGTAACCGACGCTATCGCTGATATCTGCACGGACTTGGAAGCCGCTGTCAAAGCCGGTAAAAAGTTTAATGTGGCCCTGCAAGGAGTTCTTCAGAAACTCGTCAAGAAACATAAGCGCGTGATCTATAACGGCGATAACTATACCGAAGAATGGCATGCGGAAGCGGCAAAACGCGGCTTGCCGAACCTCAAGACAACGCCTGAGGCGCTGGCGGAAACCATCAAAGAACCGGCAATCGCATTGTTAGGGAAACACAAAGTACTGTCCCGCACAGAAATCATGTCACGCTACGAAATTTACAAAGAACAATACGAGAAAATCGTAAAGTTCGAAACGGGCGTGGCTCTGGATATGGCGAAAACACTTCTCATTCCCGCCGCCATACGCTATCAGAACGATTTATCCCAGACGGTGGCAAGCTTGAAGGATGCCGGTCGCCAGGCCGGTCAAACCGGCGTGATGCTGGAGAAGGTTTCCACCCTGATCGATCAGGCCTTTACCACGGCGAAAAAGCTGGAAGTTGTCTATGAGGGGCATTCGCTCTCATCGATGCTTGCCGGGATGGTTGAACTGCGCGTTGTTATAGATTCGCTGGAAGAAGTCGTTCCCCGCGATCTCTGGCCGTTGCCGACATACGCAGAAATGCTGTTTATTTATTAACTATTGCACGAGCACGCTATTGCCGTTATAAGGACTCGGAAGTAATTCTTTTTGTGAGGAATGCTTCCGAGTCCTTTTTTTGGCGGATAATGCGCCGGTATCTTTCTTGTCGAGATATTTTGATATACTATAAGAGATAGTGAGACAATTCTCCGGCACAAGAACGCGGTTTAGGGGGTACGATGGTCAATAAAACATTTTTACACCTTGTTGCGAACGATACCAATCTTAGAAAGACACTTCTCAGGTTCATGGCGCTCTACCTGCTGCTGGTAGCCATAGTTTTCGCTACGGCGTATTCTTATTTTCAAAGACAAGAGAAAATCATTGTTCGCGAAGCGAAAAACACCTTATCTATCATATCTGAACTCAAGGGAGGGCAGATAACCAACTGGCGCCGGGAGCGGTTTTCCGATGCGTTCACTCTTTCTCCTGTTTTTATCGATGCGGGAAAATTAAGCCGTCTTACCGAAACCCGGGATAGAATAAAGCGACAGGAGATGTTTTCTCAATGGACCAGCGACTTCCTGAAAAATCCCGAATATGAAGGCGCCAGCGTATATGGCCCCGCCCTGGAAGAAATCACCTCGTTGGATAGCGGCGGAAAAACCCAGCCCTTGAGCGCGTCTGTGGCTCTCCAGGCGCTACAGGCCCTCAAAGAAAAGCGCATAGTGTTTTCAGATATGTATCGCAATGAATTTGATCATACCATTGACCTTGATATTTATATTCCCGTGCAGACCATAGATACGCCGGAAACAAGAGCTGTCGGATTGATTGTTTTGAAGATATATCCCGAAAAATTTCTCTATCCGTTTATGCAAGCCAATCTCGGGATGAACACGACCGGCGAAACTTATATTATCAGGAAAGAAGGTGACAAGGCATTTTTTCTTAACAATCTGAAGTACTTAAAAGATAGCGCTCTTTCTTTGAATGATAGCCCCTTCAGTGGCAAACAATGCGAAGCGATGGCTGTCCGTGGCGTCCGAGGCATCGTGGAGTGCGATGACTATCGCGGTGTTTCGGTCATTGCATCAGTTACGGACATCCCCGATTCGTCATGGATACTGATTGTTAAAATGGATCGGGAAGAAGTAAACGCTTTTGTAAACCGAAGGGCAATGGCGGTGTCGTTGATTGTGCTGTTTTTTCTCGGGTTAATAGGCGCGTCGCTGGCTTTTGTGTGGTATCGCCAGATAGCAAGTTTTTACCAGAAACAATACGCTGCCGAAGCTGAGCATCGGACCCTGACGCGAAAATACGATTATCTGATAAAATTCGCCAACGATATAATCATTATGTTCAACAAGGATTTAAAGGTTATAGAAGCTAACGATAAGGCTCTCGGTGCGTATGCATATTCACTGCCTGAAATTACAAAAAAGAATTTAAAAGATTTGCAGTCTGCGGAAGCGATACCCGATCTTACTGCATCATTGGATGTGGTCGCGCAGAAGGGCAATATCTTATTTACGACAACGCACAAGCGAAAAGACGGCACGATATTCCCCGTTGAAATCAGCTTACAGCATTTCATCATTGAATGGAATGAATTTTATCAGGCGATTATCAGGGATTTAAGCGGGAGAGCGTAAACAGCGGCACTTACCCTATGGAACTTCTTGCACCGGTTGGATCAAAAGAATCATTTATTACGGCTATTCGCGCGGGGGCGGACGCGGTGTATGTCGGCGTTCCGGACTTTAACGCGCGGGTATCCGCTGCTTCCATCAATTTTTACGATCTTGAGGTCATGATTGACCACGCCCGCGAAAAAAAGGTTACGGTATTTCTTGCCCTTAACATCCTTATAAAACACGAGGAAATCAGCGCCGTCGTAAAGAATATCGCCCGCATTGACCGGTTTGCTCCGGATGCGCTCATTGTTCAGGATTTAGGCGTCGCCAGCATAGTGCGAAAATATTTTCCGCATATCCCTTTACACGCCAGCACGCAGATGGCGGTGCATAACCGGATGGGCGTTGATTTCCTGGCGCGCGAGGGGTTTGCGCGCGCCATTCTGGCGCGTGAACTGTCATTTTCCGAGCTCAAGATTATTGCCAAAGGGGCGCCCCTGCCCATAGAGATATTTGTTCACGGGGCGCTGTGCTTTTGCGTCTCAGGGATGTGCCTTTTTTCAAGTTTCATCGGGGGGCTCAGCGGGAACCGCGGGCGGTGCACCCAGCCCTGCCGCCGGCTCTGGCACCAGGGGAAAAAGCAGGGATATATTTTCTCGCCGCGGGACCTCGAACTTGCTCCGCATATCGGCGCACTAAAAAAAATCGGGATTGCTTCACTTAAAATAGAAGGGCGCATGCGCAGCAGTGAGTATGTGTACAAGGTTGTTAGTGCGTACCGCATGCTTATCGACGCGTCTGAACATGATTTTGACAGAGTTCTTGTGGAAGCCCGCATGCTGTTGTCGGGGGACGCCGCACGGGCAAAGACGGCCGGACTTTTTGCCGGCCGCGACGCCGCTCTTTTTGAACCGCACAAGGCGCAATGCCTCGGTAATCGCATCGGCACCGTCGTTGCGTCCCGTGACGAGGCACTCTTAATCGAAGGCGATGGCGCCAGTATCGAGATCCGCGAGGGGGACCGTTTGCGGGTGTCCAATCCCGTCACCGATACCACGATTGCCTTTAAGGTTAAGGAATTTTCAATCGAAGGATTGCTGCATCGTATCCCGTTCACCCGGGCCGCTGAATTTAAGCCGGGCAACCCGGTATATAAAACGGTAGATGCTGCCTTTGACCAGAAAAATCTTGAATGCGACATAGATGCAATATATGAAAACTATGCGCGCCGTCGCGGACCGCTCCGAAAAGCGGAGTTTCAAGTATCTCAGGGCTATACGGCGCTTATCTCAAACATATGGAAAGAAACAAAAAAAAGTGTTCCCGTCGGTCCGGATGAGGATACGCTATGGGTCACCTTTGATACGCCGGCGTGGCTGGAAGTTTTGCCGCCGCCTGACAAACATACCCAGTATGTATTTTATATCAAAAAAGACAACCTGCATCTCTGCGCCGCTTTGCCCGAAGCCCTCATGCCGCACATCGCAGGAGAACTTCCGCCGTTTATAGGGCAGAGGGATACAGATCACTATCGGCGTTGTATCGATGCTCTCATCGCCCGGGGGGTGCGCAGATGGGTGCTCAACAATGTCTCGCAGTTTGCTTTTTTTGAAGGCCGCGAGTGCGAGCTTACCGCTGGCCATCAGTTTGGCGTGTGGAATGCCTACACGGCGGCGTTTCTGGCAACCAAGGGCGTTACACAGGTAGTCACTGCCTGGGAAGATGATTTTCTCAATATTCGAAAAATGTGCGCGCCCGGACTGGGTCGCCATGTTGTCGTCTATTTATACGGGTTTATCCCGGTTGTTCGGTCGCGGTTTTTACCCGGGGACACCCTGGGGCACGAGCCGATTCGTGAGCATGTGCTCGCGGAATCACCGGCTGTCCCGGCGGCGTTTACTGCAGTCAATGAGTCCGAGTTGGTCGTGTTGATACCGGAAAAACCGGTCGGTATTTTTACCGCCCGCAGAAAGCTTAAGGAATGCGGCATCAGCGCCTTCGGCATTGACCTGAGCTTTATCAAACCCAATAAAAAAATCTGGCAGTCCCTGCTCAGCGCCTATCGTTTGCAGGAAAATATTCCCGGGACCGAGAAATTTAATTTTAAGCGGGAAGTAAAATAATCCGTTACTTTTGCGTATCGATAGTTGCTTGATTGTCCCGCCTGAAAGATATAGAATAACCTAAGCATAACACGAAAAGATATTCCCTGATTATTGAGGCGTGATGACAGACACTATGCTCCGCAAGCGCCCAGTTGATTTGACCGCAATAAGCGAAGAGAAACTGCTGAAACTGCGGTTCTGTGATTTGGGCATCACTATCAAAGGCACATGGCTTGAAGAATGTGTCGATGCGTTATACGCTGAACTTCAATCGCACGGACTGAGTTTCAAACCGCATTATTATCTTGCCGACGAATGGCTGGCTCCGGATACTGAGCCCGTGGTCGGCATTGCCTTTTATCTTGCCCATCCCCGGCTCCGGGAACTTGAACAGCGCATGATGCATGAGATTGAAGGCGGGGATAAAACTTCCTGCATGAAACTGCTCCGCCATGAAACCGGTCATGCGCTTAACTATGCCTACCGGCTGCATACCCGCAAGCGCTGGAAACAGTTGTTCGGTCGTTTTTCCGACGAGTATCCCGACCGTTATAAATACCGGCCGTACAGCCGGTCGTTTGTTCTGCATCTCGATGACTGGTACGCCCAGTACCATCCCGACGAAGATTTTGCCGAAACATTCGCCGTCTGGCTGTGCCCGGATTCAAATTGGCAGCAACGCTACCAGGGATGGAAGGCGCTCGATAAGCTTGCCTATGTCGACACCCTGATGCGGGAGATAGGCGCAAAAGAGCCGCTTAAAAAAACCGGGCGCAAACACTGGAATATCACCACTCTCAAGACAACCCTCAAAACCCATTACAAACGCAAAACCGAATTTTACGCCGAATACTCCCCGGATTTCCATGATGCTCATCTTGCCCGGATATTTCCTGCGCCGGGGTCCGCCGCGCCGGGAAAGGCGTACCGCACGCTTACTAAATATAAAAAAGATATCGTCGATAATGTAGCCTACTGGACGGGAGAACGAAAATACATTATCAATCGGCTCCTCAAGGGGCTTATAAAACGCTGCCGCGAGCGGGCTCTGGTATCAGGGGCCAACGATGCCAGTCCGGTCATGCGCGTTACGGCCTATATAACCAGTCTTATCATGAATTATATCCATACGGGCAGATACCGGAGGAAAAAATGAAAAAACTGGACATCCTGATGCTCCATGACGGTATTGAGCCATTGCCGGATGAAAAAGATTTCAGCGCGCTGGAAAAAACGCCGGAGTGGAGTACTGAAATATCGATTTACCGGGCCATGAAAGCACGGGGGCATGAAATTCGTTTTGTCGGCATTTACGACGATGTCAGACCGCTGATAGACGCGGTAAACGCCCGCCGTCCCGACGCGGTGTTCAATCTTGCCGAAGCGTGGATGGGCGAATATCAAAACGACAAGAATATTGTTTCGCTGCTTGAACTGCTGGGAATCCCGTATACCGGATGCGGGCCGATGGGTCTGATGATTTGCAATCACAAGGCGCTGACCAAAAAAATTCTGGTGTATCATGAAATTAAAGTTCCCCGGTTTTGTGTGTTCCGTATCGGGGAAACGGTCAAATTCCCTGCCGCGTTCTGCCCGCCTTTTTTTGTAAAGCCGCTGCGGGAAGAGGCGTCGATGGGGATTGCTCAGCGCTCGCTCGCCGAAACTGAAGAACAGTGCCGTGAACGCATTTGTTTTATCCATGAAAATCTCGGCAAGGATGCACTGGTGGAAGAATATATTGACGGCAGGGAATTATATGTCGGTGTTATCGGCAGCGGCAGAAATATAAAAGTGCTGCCGGTCTGGGAACTGAAGTTTACCCGCGTGCCGGATAATGAACCGAAAATAGCCACTTACAAGGCGAAATGGGATGATAACTACCGGGAAAAATGGGGTATAAAAAACGAATGTGCGGGCCCTCTGCCTGACGGCGTTGATGAGAAGATAACCGATATTTGCAAGAAAGCGTTCAAAGTCCTGCATATAGACGGTTATGTCCGCTTTGACCTCCGCCTGACTCCGCAGGGCGATGTCTATATCATCGAAGCCAACGCGAACCCCGAACTTGCCCGGGGGGAAGATTTTGCCGCTTCAGCCGAGAAAGACGGGATTAGCTACGAAGATCTTACCGAAAAAATAATCCACCATGCGCTGCAGCGCGCTATTGTATCCTGACGGCGGGTCTGCCAATCAACTATTCCCGGCTCATGTCCGGAGAAAAGGCCGTATTGCAACAACGGAAGATTATTTTACCTGCACAAATTCATTGAGCGACGCACCGCAGACAACGCATTTTGCAAAATCAAGTTTCTGCTCGAGCTGTCCGCAGACCGTACAGACATAGAATCCGCCGGCTGACTGTTTCCATGAAGCAAGATTTGACGCTGCGGTTTCAAAGATGATTTTTTGATTGCCGCGTATCTTTATGGCTGAACCGAATGCCCTGGTCCCCTCGGGCACAGCTGCCGCCTGGGCTTGGGCGAGGTATTGCGGATAGAGCGTCATGGTCTCGTTGTTTATCTCGGTTATCGTTGCCGCAAGGTTTTCACCGGTGGTTTTGACCATGGGAGTTTTTATGTCAGCGGTGGGCGTCCCCCCCAGTTTGGTGATATTCTTTGCATAAAATTTGATGTGCACTTCTTCTGATTTTGCGGCCCCTCTGAAAAGTTCGGCAACTTTGAGGTATTTTTCTTTATCCGCAGTTTTGGCGCACGCGAGATAGTATTCTCTGACATTTGATTCTCTGTTGAAGGCATCCAAGAGGTTGGCCAGTGTTGTTGAGGCGGGTGTCATAGCTGTGGTCGCTACTGGTGCGGCGGGTGCGGCTGCCGGCTGTTGTTCGGCTGCACCGGCGATGCCGGCAAGAACGATTACTGCTGCCGCGCCTGCGGCAATCATACCAAAGAACGACATTGTACGGCTGACGGTTTTCATGGTATCCTCCTGCGATGGGAAATGAGACAGCTTTTGCCAGTATATATAAATTGCAGTCAGGTGTAAATAGAAAGGCAGTTATTGCCGAGCACTGAGGGAACTTTCTTGCCGCGCGCATTGTCTAATCAAATGAAAGACATGGATATCCAGGATTTGTCTGACGAACTGATAAGGATGGCTGCTCAAGGTGATGCGCAAGCAGGAGAAGCCCTGTATGCGGCGGCGCACGGGTTTGTGTTTCATGTCGCCCTGGGGATGGCGGGCAACGAGGATGACGCCTATGAAATCGCCCAGGAAACTTTTATAAAAATACTTGAGAACCTCGATCAATTTAAGTTTAAATCTTCGTTAAAGACATGGATATACCGTATCACGGTGAATACGGCGCTCAATACCCGGAAAAAGAATCGGATGCTCAATCACCGGCGCGTTGCGTTTGATGAGACGCTTGAATCATTGTCCGAGAGCCCCGTTGAACGCCATGCCACCTCAGCAAGTAGTGCGCAAACAGTTCAGCTACTGCTGGATACTCTGGGTGACGACCAGCGTGCGTGCGTGGTGCTCAGGGACATGGAAGGATTGCGGTACGAAGAAATTGCGCAGATACTGCGTATTAATATAAATACGGTCCGCTCGCGGTTGAAACGGGCACGGGAAAACTTGCTGCTCCAGAGGGAGAAATATGCACTGTAAAGAGATGCGCGGTCTGATTATGACGGATTTCATTGATCATGAGCTCGACGATGCCGCCCGTCAGGCAGTGGAGAGCCATCTGTCCGCCTGCAGCGATTGCCGTTCTGTTTTTGAAGCATCCCGCACGCTGGTGACCCAGTTGAGAGAAATGCCTGCTGTTGCCGCACCGCCCGCACTCTGGGCCGATATACGGCGGCAATGGGAACTCAGGAGAGCGGACAACCGGAGTTTCAGTTTCAAGGACTTGTTTTTCATCTTTCACGGGGGACGCGTGCTGAATGCGACCGTGGTCCTTTCTCTCTTGGCATGTATGTCCCTGGCGGGCATGTATTGCACCGGAAGCATCCTGCCCGCCTCGTCGGCTACGGTTGCCGGCTGGGAAACGCGGGCTTTCAACGATATTCCGGGCGAACAGGTTGAAACAGCGTATACTGATTTAATTGGGGGAAAGAACTATGAATAAAAAAGCGGTAATCGTACTGATGATTATTTCGCTGGGATTTAATGCGGGAGTGCTCGTTACCATGGGCCATCACTGGCTCAGGCACCGGGCGTTTGAACGCCATCCGGCCACAGAAATCGAGCGGCATCAAAAACGCATGCAAAAAATGCTTCAGTTGACCGAGCCCCAGGCGCAGAAAATGCATGCGGATTGGGAAGCTATGCAGAAAATGATAGAACCTGTTAAACTGAAATTGGAAGAAAAACGCGCCGCATTGTTTTCGCTGATAGATTCAGGCACGGCGGATGTCGCCGCGATAGACCGCATTATCGGCGAGATAGCCCCCCTGCAGATTCAGCTGGAAAAAACTATATTCGAGCATTCACTTGCATTCAGCAAAACCTTAACCGCCGACCAGCGGCTACGGTTTAAGGCCGTGTTTCAGAAAAATGCAAAAAGAATGCCGCACGGCCCTGGATTCATGCCGCCAAAGATGGATTATTAGCGTAAATATTTATGATATAATCAGTGCATTGAACGGTACATTCTGTGGGGGTAGCGTGGTAATGAGGAATATATTTCTTTTGTTGTCTGGTGTGGGATTGATGATGACGGTGGTTTTATCGAGTGGTGTGTGTGCCGCTGATGGTTTTTCGGGGCAGTTGACCCTGCAGGACTGTCTTGTCCGGGCGCAGGCGCGGAGCGAAATGCTGCGCATCCAGGTGGGCAAGCAGGATGAGGCGGCTGCCCGTCTGAAGCAGGCGCGCGGGGGTGTTCTGCCGGATGTTCGGTTTAAAGTCGCAAAAACTCTCAGAGATTCAGCGGGGAATACCGTTGCGGGCGATCAGACCGATTCCCGTTTTGCGGTGACTCAACCCTTGTTTTCCGGTTTTCGGCGCGTACAAGGCATAGATTTGGCGAAAAGCGAGCTGACAAAAGAGAACTATAATTATGCCGATATAAATCGGGATGTGCGGGAGCAGGTTATTCGGGCGTTTTACACGCTCGCCGCGATTGACGCTGTGCGGGTGAACATTCAAACCACCGCGCAATCGATGTCTGTCCGTCTCAAAGAGTTGGGCGACCGCGTTCGACTGGGAAAATCCCGCGATAGCGAAGTGCTGATGACGGAATCACAGCTGGCTGCCCTGTACGCGCAAAATGAAAAATCCGGCGGCGATCGTGCGGGCGCGGTGGAAGCAGTATCATTTCTGACCGATGTCCCCGCCGCGGGATTGACCGTACAGGACGACCATGCAACGATACGCGAACTCCCGGCGATGACATCATTTACCGAGAAATTAAATAACCGAGCCGATATTCAGTCAGCTCAGCAATCACTTTTATCGCAGTCGCTGAGGGTGGGCATTGTCGCCGGTGGACTCCTGCCGACTTTGGATTTTAACGGTTCATGGTACACCCTGCGCAGCGGTTCGCTTGCCAATTCTTCGTGGGAGGCACTGTTGTCGCTGGATGTTCCTTTGTTTCAGGGCGGCATCGCGCGCGGCAGGGTGAACGAGGAAAAGGCGCGCCTGCGCGAAGCGGAACAAACGGTGTCGCTGTTGACCCGCGCCGCTGGTTCGCTGCTCCGTACCCGCTATGAAGCGGCGGCGTCATCGATAAAACAGGCAACGGCCTATACCGACGCCTTTGAAAAAGCGTCAAAAAGTTATCAGATGCAGTTGCGGGATTATCAGTACGGTCTGGTAAATAATCTGGATGTGATTCAGGCGTTGTTGAGTATGTTGGATGTTAAACAAAACATGGATACCGCGCTTATCCAGGTAAAACTGGACAAAGCCCTCTTGGAAGAAGCGGTACGATAATAAGAAAAGATTTCGGTGCACGGCAAATCCCCCTGTGTCCTCCTTTGTCAAAGGGGGAGAAAAAAGAAAAGATTTTTTGACGCTTTAAATTATTTCATTAGAAAGAGGTAACGGTATGTCGTTGTCAGATACATCTATTAAAAATCCGGTGTTTGCGTGGATGTTGATGATTGGGATAATTGTGTTCGGGATGACGGCGTTTTACCGGTTGGGGGTCAGCCAGCTGCCGGATGTCGATTTCCCGGTTCTTTCCATATCGACCACCTGGGAGGGTGCTGCGCCGGAAGTTATGGAGACTGAAGTAACCGATACTCTGGAAGGCGCGGTGATGGGCATCCAGGGTGTTCAGGAAGTCATATCAACATCGCGCCAGGGACAATCCGATATAACCGTTCAGTTTGACCTCAGTAAGAATATTGATGTTGCCTTGCAGGAAGTGCAAAGCAGTATTGCGCGCGCTCAGCGGATCCTCCCGCGCGACATGGACCCGCCGGTCATCAGGAAAAGCAATCCCGAAGACCAGCCGATTATTTGGCTGACGCTTTCCGGTAATCGTCCGCTCAATTTCTTGATGTCATATACCCGTGATTATTTGCAGGACCAGTTTACGACGGTGCCCGGGGTGGGCGATGTGATGCTGGGCGGGTATGTTGACCCTAATCTCCGCGTTTGGCTCAATGCCGACAAAATGCGTCAAAATGAATTGACGGTGAACGATATTACTGCCGCTATCGCGTCGGAACACGCTGAAGTGCCGGCGGGGTATATCGATTCAGGAAAGAGCGAGACCAATGTTCGGGTTGTCGGCGAAGCCGCCTCGACGGCGGAATTTGCATCACTGATTATCCCCGCGCGCCAGGATTCGCCGATGTGGAAAAAAATTACTATCGGCGATGTTGCTGAAGTCGAAGACGGACTGGCAAACATCCGCCGGATATCCCGCACCATGGGTACCACCGCAGTCGGATTGGGCATACGCAAACAGCGCGGAACCAACGCTGTTGAAGTGGCGCAGGCGGTAAAAAAACGCATTGTCGAGATACAAAAATATTTACCGGCTGATGTTAAGCTTGAGATTCGCTTCGACATGACCACCTTTGTCGAGGAATCCATTAAAGACATGAATTTTGTCATGCTGTTGTCCGTTATTCTTACCTCGGTGGTCTGTTGGCTGTTTTTGGGGTCGTTTAGTTCTGCCTTGAATATTTTCCTCACTATTCCTTTGTCTATTTGCGGCACATTTTTTGTCATTTATGTGTTGGGTTTTACTTTGAATGCTTTTACCCTGTTGGGACTCTCGCTAGTCATCGGTATCGTTGTTGACGACGCCATCATGATGCTCGAAAATATTGCCCGTCACCGCGAAGAGGGCGAGACCAAGATACGAGCCGCAATCAAGGGCGCTCGGGAAATTACTTTCGCTGCCATTGCCGCGAGCGTGGCGATTCTGGCAATATTTGTTCCCGTGATATTTATGCAGGGGGTCATCGGGAAATATTTTCTTCAGTTTGGCGTCACCATTTCTGTCGCGGTGATGATCTCGCTCCTGGGCGCCCTCACGCTGACGCCGATGTTTAGTTCGCAATTTCTTTCCATTGGACATACTACGGGTATTGGCAAGGTCATGGATAGTTTTATGGCGTGGATCAAAGTGAAATACACGGTGGCGCTTGCATTTTGTTTGGAACGCCGCTGGACGGTGATTATACTGTCTTTGTCGCTATTTTTCGGTTCATTGGGATTGTTCGCGCTGCTAAAAAAGGAATTCGTTCCCGCGCAGGACCAGAGCCGTTTGATGGTGAAAATAGAGACAAAAATAGGTACTGCGCTTGATACGACCAATGGGGTGGCAAAAGAAGTGGAAAAAGTACTCTTACAACATGCTGAGGTAAGCAGTTACCTCAGCAATGTCGGCGGCGATCTGGTCAATACAGCCAGCGTTATGATTACCCTCAAGCCGCTTAAAGAGCGCCCCGTCATCGCAGAACTACACCGCCCGATGACTCAACAGGAATTGATGCCACTTATCCGCAAAGAATTGAAGCTTGTCCCGGGTGTGACCAAGGTTGTTGTGCAGGACCCGTCTCTGATGGGGTTTACCGCCAAACGGGGATTTCCGGTTGAATACACCATCACCGGTTCCGACTGGGGTACGCTTGCGTCTCTCAGCGGCCAGCTGGCGGATGGGATGGAAAAATCGGGGTTGATGGTCGATGTTGATTCTGACTATGAATTGGGGATGCCGGAGGTGAAAGTTGTGCCGGACAGAACGAAAGCGGCACAGCGGGGCGTCAGCATCGCGGTTATAGGCGATACTATCAATGCCATGATCGGCGGCGTTCGTGTTGGGAAGTTCACCAAGGGTGGGCGTCGATATGATATTCGCGTTCAACTGGTTTCATCTGACCGCAACCGCGTTGAGGATATCGGCAAGATATATGTGCGTAACAACCGCGGCGAGATTATCCGTCTTGCCGATGTGGTGTCGCTGGTTGAAAAACCATCGCTGTTGTCGATTACGCGTAAAAACCGCGAACGCGCTATCCGTATGTTTGCCAATGTTGCTCCCGGCAAATCTCAGGGGGAAGCGTTGAAAGCCGTGGAGATGCTTGGCAAGAAAAATCTTCCTGATGGGTACAAACTTGTTTTTTCAGGTAGTGCTCAAACCTATAAAGAATCATTCGGCAGTTTATATATCGCGCTGATATTCGGCATATTTGTTGCCTATATGGTGTTGGGGACGCAATTTAACAGTTTCGTCCATCCTTTCACCGTGCTTCTGGCGTTGCCGTTTAGTGTTTCCGGCGCGGTGGTTGCCATGCTCATTACGCACCAATCGCTTAATATCTACAGCGCAATCGGTGTCATATTGCTGATGGGTATCGTCAAAAAGAATTCGATTCTGCTGGTTGATTTTACCAATCAGCGGCGTAACGAGGGCCTCAATGTTAGTGAAGCGCTGATGGCTGCCTGCCCGATACGCCTGCGCCCCATACTGATGACCTCGGTTGCCACGGTTGCGGCTGCCGTACCCCCTGCGCTGGCTCTCGGGCCCGGCGCCGAAACGCGCGTGCCCATGGCGGTGGTCGTCATCGGCGGTGTTATTGTGTCCACCCTGCTTACCCTTATCGTTGTTCCCTGTGTGTACAGTTTGGTTTCGGGGCTTGAAAGCTCCAAGCACCGGGCGGATGTGCACAATGCTTTGGAAGAGTTCTCAAAAAACAATGAGCGAAGCTGACCGCGCTTATTTTCTTAAGCTTTCACGGATGCGAATGCCGTTTGGCAAATACGCCAACCGCTTGTTGATTGATTTGCCCGAGCCGTATGTCGTCTGGTTTAAGCAAAAAGGATTTCCAGCGGGCGAGCTGGGAAATATGCTGCAGATTGTCTATGAAATAAAGGTCAACGGTCTTGAACACCTGTTCGCCCCGCTGCGGGGAAAAGAAACGCCCGAGAGGTAAATTTTATGCCGCAAAAAAAGATTATCCTGATAGGTATGACCGTCGGTTCGCTTATCGGCGGATATCTCCCCGTGCTTTTCGGCGTCGATTCATTTTCCTTTACATCCCTATTGACCAGCGGCGCCGGCGGCATTCTCGGCATCTGGCTCGCCTACAAACTTACCCGATAATTGAACCCAGCATTGGTGTTGTAGGGGCGGGCCTCGCGTCCGCCCGCATTCCTTGAATGAATAATTGAAAAAAGGCACACATGTATTAGATTTTTAATGACGATGATCGGGCGGACGCGAGGCCCGCCCCTGCAAAAAGCAATCAAAATCGATTAAGAAAAAATCTGGAAAGACAAATAAAAAAAGCCCCCGATTGTGTAATCGAGGGCTTTTTTATAATTTCAGATGGTTAAAAGTTGGCGTTGACGAATATCATCGCTGGTAAATAACCTTTAGTGATAATATTGACAAGTCCGACCTGTATGCCCTTCATGTTCTGGGTGTAATTTACGAATCCCAACTGAACTCCGGTCACGCTGGTAGCTATGTTAATAAATCCAAATTGAACGCCGGTGATGTTCTGTGACTGTGCAACAAACCCTGTCTGTAAGCCGACCATCTTTTCGCGCGTTGCGCCATATATCCAGGCAAGCTGGACGCCTTGGACCTCGTCTACCTTGGTCGCGATAAGTCCTAAATCAAGCCCGTGGACGGTCTGGGAGGCAGGAACTGCAACCATAGGAAACAGCGAAACTTTAACGGGAGTTGCTTCGGCCGCAAACGACGAAACACCTGCGCACAGCATCATCAAGCCAACAAGCACAGCAATCTTTTTCATTGTCAATCTCCTTTTTTTTGGTATTAATGCAACTATCAAATTCTATAATATAATTAAAAATCAATATCGAGAGCGGCCGCCGCGGGAGGAGCCGGAACTGCCGGAACCGCCACGAGAAGTGCTGCCACGGGAACTGCCGCCGTAGGAACTGCTGCCGTAGGAACTTCCGCCGCGGGAACTGCCGCGGTGGCTGGATCCGCCATGGCTGCGGGCTCCGTATCCGGAGGTGCGGGGAATGGAATGGCCGGAGAACTTTTCTGAAGGGACATCGGGATGATCTTTAAGCGGAATGGTTGCCCGGATTATTTTTTCTATATTACGGACATCGTCGCCCTGGTCGGGGGTTGCCAGCGAAATGGCATGGCCCTGTTTGCCGGCGCGTCCGGTGCGACCTATCCGGTGGACATAATTTTCGGGATCGTCGGGAAGATCGTAATTGATGACAACCTCGATACCGGTGACATCAATACCGCGCGCTGCGATATCAGTAGCGACCAGTATTCTGTATTTACCCGATTTAAAGCCTTCAAGGGCTTCTTTGCGCTGATTGAGTGAGCGGTCTGCATGAATCTCGGCTGCATTGTGCCCCATGGCGCGTATCCCGCGGGTAACTTTTGTGGCGCCCCGCTTGGTGCGTGAGAAAAGAAGGACCGGGCCCCGATACTGATCAAGTAGTTTGCAGAGTAGTTTTGCTTTAAGGTCTTTGTTGACGACAAAAATTTCCTGTGAAATGCCTTCCGCCATGGTTCCCTGTGGTGCAATTTCCGTACGGATCGGCAGTTTCATATGTTCGGCTGCAATGGCGACTATCTTTGCCGGCATGGTGGCTGAGAAAAGCATCGTTTGGCGGTCACGGGGAATTTGTTTAAGTATGCGCTCAATTTGCGGCGCAAATCCCATGTCCAGCATGCGGTCGGCTTCGTCGAGAACAAGCACATTGACATCATCAAGATGTATACGGTGCTGGCTGATGTGGTCTATAAGGCGCCCCGGGGTTGCCACGATGATGCGGGGGTTTTTGCGCAGGGCAAGAACCTGATTCATCATGGAATCGCCGCCAATAAGGACGGCCGTCAGCATGCCGTAGGCAGGCGTAAACTCAAGCAGTGTTTCGTTAATCTGTATGGCAAGCTCGCGGGTCGGCGCCAAGACAAGACCGCGCCCTTTTTTTGCCGCAAGGCGTTGGATGAGGGGAATACCGAACGCAATCGTTTTCCCCGTACCCGTTTGTGCGATGCCGATGATGTCTTTTCCTTCGATAAGAATGGGGATTGATTTTTGCTGGATGGGCGTTGGCGTGGTGAAGCCCAGCTTGTCAATTGCTGCGAGCAGTCCCGGTGCGATACCGAGACCGTAAAAATTGTTTACCGGTTTATTAGTCATGAACCCATTATACTCTTTTGGGGAGGGAAAGTAAAGAATTAGGGGGGGTATTCCTTCTTGATGCTGTCGGGCGGACGCGAGGCCCGCCTCTACAAGGGTAAAAGAGGTATGGGAAAGAATGAGAATTCCGGGGTCAGGGGATGGGTAATGAGATGGTGACGGTTGTGCCGGTATTTTTTTTGCTGGATAGTTCTATGTGGCCGTTGTGGAGGTGGATAATTTCCCGCGCTATGGTCAGTCCCATGCCCAGTACTTTTGTTTTTGTCGTAAACAACGGGTCAAACACCCGTTGTGCAGTTTCGTAGTCCATGCCGGTCCCCGTATCGCGGCATACGATTTCAGCTGACGCGCCCGCGCGTTGTAATGTAAAATCGATACTGCCACCGTTCGGCATCGCGTCGCGGGCGTTGGTGATGAGGGTGGTAATAATTTGCGTAAAGCGTACGGCGTCAAAGGGCAGGGTGATATGTTCAATATTTTTTGTTACGGCAATAGTGTCCGGCAATGATGCCTTTTCAAACGCTTCCAGGGCCAGTAATCCGATGTCGCACGGTAGTTTTACAAGTCGTTTTATCCGCGACAAATCCAGCAAGTTAAGGATTAATTCGTTCATTTTTTCGATTTCAGTGCCCAGTATATCCATCATTCGTTGTGCCCGAGGGTCTTCCAGCGCGGGCATTTTTGAAAAAAAATAGGCGATGTTTTTCAAGCTCGCCAGCGGGTTCTTCAGCTCGTGGGAAACAACTGATGAAAAGGTGCTGATGGCGGCAATTTTTTCGCGGTTTATGCGGTCATTGCTGTCATGTTTTTCATTCCGTAACGCCCGGGCATTACGGATGACGAGGCACAGGATTATTCCTGTGCCGACAGTCAAGATACAGAGTACGGTGATGAGCGTCATGGGATTCCTCATATTTTAAAATTTTCCCGCTTCGACGGCCGGGGGATTGTAAGCGTGCGTCAGAAAGTATTGCCACGGCAGAGCGATTATAAGCCAATCAACAGTCATTGCCCCTTTTTTTTTGTATCGTGGTTATTATATCCAGTAAATCTTCGGGTTCAAAGGGCTTGATAAGATACATATAATTATTTTTAGTGGCGGCATTTACGATGGTTTGCGTTGCATCGTTGCCGCTCACGAAAACAACGCCCAAATCAGGATCAATCAGTTTGATGCGGTCGTAAGCCGCCACTCCGTTGCCTTGGGTGTTTTTAGTGTCGATGATCACGCTCTTGAAATTTTCTCTCTTTAATTTTTCAATGGCCTCATCCAAGGTGGACGCTATAACTACTTCATACCCGTTCGTGGTTAGCGTATCCTTGAGAATCGCGCGCAGGTTGGGATCCTCTTCGAGGATGCATATTTTCCCCCCCGGCGCAGTAGTCAGTTTTTTGACCAGCTCTTTGAGGTGTGCGATATTCAGGGGTTTTCGCAGACATTCGATTGCGCCCAGCTTGCGCGCAGCTTCAAAATTCTCAGCTGAATCGTATGAGCTGATGATGACGGTCTTCGGTGCATTCTCGCCGAATATTTCATTCAATTTTTTCAGTGTTTCAATACCGTTGAGCCCGTTCATAACCACATCGAGAAACAATACATCCGGGATGCGTCGCTGAGCGGCAAAAATACCATCGATACCCGAGGATTTTGTCACGACATTGAATCCGCTGTCCTTTAGCCGCTCGTAAAGAAGGTCACACAGGTTTGCATCATCATCGACAACCATGACGAACGGTTTAGCGCTCACCTCTTTGATGGTGTCGATGATACTGTCCATGTCGAATGGTTTGTTAAGACACGCATACGCGCCTTCCTCAATCGCTTCTTTGACCAAATCGTTGACGGCAAAGGCGGACATCATTACGACGGCGGTTTCGGGGCTGTATGTCTTGATCTTTTTGAAAGTTTCGACCCCGTTGACGCCCGGCATGTGCAAATCGATAAAAGCCACATCAAATGATTCGCTTTGTATGCGATTGATTGTTTCAATGCCGCTGCGGGCGGTTTGCACAGAATATCCTTCCAGCTCAAGAATTCCCGCCATCGATAGACGAATGCCTTCTTCAGGGTCGGCGACTAAAATCTTTAACAATCTTGTTTTCATAGCCCTTCCTTTTCGCCGCGGCCGGGCGGCTCAGTCAGCGGCAACAGTAGGGTAAAAGTTGTGCCTTTTCCCAGCTCGCTTTCGACGGAGATAGTGCCCATATGTGCATCAATAATTTCTTTGACGATTGCCAATCCCAACCCCAGCCCTTTAATCTTTGTCGTAAACAGTGGTTCGAATATATGAGCGGCAGTTTTTTGGTCCATGCCGCAGCCTCTGTCGGCAATATCAATGGAAAACATGGATCCTTTTTTTATCGCGGATATGGTTATATGTCCATTTTCCCCCATCGCTTCGATGGCGTTGTTGATGAGATTAATCAGCACTTGCGTCATCCGGTCAGGATCGATGATGATGTCAAATGTTTCGAACTGCCTGACGATGGTGAGGTTTTTATGGGAAAACACAACGGGATCAAGCAGTTTAGTGAGAAAATCGACAGTGCTGATTGTTGTTTTGTGAAGTTTTCTAATACGTGAGTAATCCAATAGGTCAGTGACAATTTTATTGGCCCGGATGACATCCGCTGCAAGCAGTTCTATCATATGGATTGATTTATTGTCGGTGAGGGCATTTGATTTTTTCAGATAATAGGCAATGTTTTTAAGGCTTGCCAGCGGATTGCGCAATTCGTGCGCCACGGATGCCGCTAGCTTTCCGATGGTCGCAAATTTTTCCGAGCGCAGCAGCTCACCTTGGATGTTTTGTATTTTTAACAGTGTTTCTTCGAGTTCGTTGGTTCGCTGTTCCAGCGCCAGTTTGAGATGCAGGAGGTTCTCTTTCTCGTCGCTCAATTCCCTGACGGATGTTTTGATGTCTTGCGCCATCCGATTGAAAGAATCGGCGAGGTCGCCTATTTCATCGCCGGGGGGGATGGTTACGGCATAGTCAAGATCGCCCGCGGCGATTTTCTGCGTCCCCAAGACTAATTGGCGTATCGGTCTGACTATGATGCGGATCAGAAAAGCGGCGAGAATAATGCCGAATAATACGACACCCGCGGTTATCAGCAGCACGATTTTTTTTAACTGGGTGGATTCTTTTGTCAAGCGCGAAAGAGAGACGGCAACCCGGGCGGCGCCGACTATTTCCTCCCGTGATTCCGCAGGCATGTCCGCAAGGAAACCGATTTCTTCGCGGATACCAACCATATGTTTGGCGATAATGGGAAAGGTCACTTCAAATATCGGTTCTTTTGTTTCAGTGGAATACTGCGTTATAACCGGTGCCGTAGAAATAGTGTGGCGGAAGTCGCTTTTCCAGAATAGTCCGGTGGTTGCGGAGGCAAGTATCTGTCCCTTTGCGTTATAGATGAGGCCATATACAACATCTTCCTCGTTGAGAAGCCCTGACATTAGTTTCATCAGGAATTGTTTGTTGTCGGTCATAACGCCGAACTCGCTGTTGTAAGCCATATTTTGTGCAAGGAAACTGCAGCGATTTTCCAGGGTGGTACGCATCTGCCGGTCTTGAATACGTATAAAATACCAAGTCAGCGTCAGGGATGTCAGGATAATGATGACTGATATAAGCAAAATGAATTTAATGGGTAAGCCGATTCGTATGCGGTGTATCATTTATACACCTCTTTTGCCGCGGCTATAATATCGGAGGGGATGATTATTCCGATCTGAGCGGCAACCCGGGTGTTGATCGACAGTGATATTTTTTTCGGAGCGGCAATCGGGATGAGTGATGGTTTTGCTCCGGCAAGAATCTGTTGGGCGATTTTGCCCGCCCGGGCGCCATTGTTTTCGGAGTCGTCGAAGAATGCCATCAGGGCGCCAAACTTTACGAATGATGACGAGAGGCCGACGAATGGCAAACGGTTTTGCAGGGCGAACAGTATGAAAAATTGGATTGATTTGAAACTGCTGAAGACCATGCAGTCTGATACAGCCCAGAGGCAATCAACCTTGTACGCTTTTATTTCTTCAAGCGCCCGAGGCAAATCGCTCTCCCGGTTTATCGGCACGGCAATCAGTTCCATGCCTAGTTCGCGGGCCGATCTGGTGGCTTCAGCAATGGTTGCAATGGTTTCCTCGGGATTATAAATGACGCCCACTTTTTTGATGCCCGGTAGAATTGTTCTCAGCGTGCGGAATTGATCGCTGACTGATATGTCAAGCGCCGCTCCCGTTATATTATTGCCGGATGAATCCATGGATTTTACCAGGGATGATTCGACGGGATTAAGAACCATACTGAATACTACGGGCGTGGTGGTTATATGGTCCCTGAGTGCAGCCGTGGCCAAAGTGCCGATTGAAAAAATAAGCTGGGGATTGAGGAGGCGAATATTTTCAATAAGGCGCACATGTTCTTCTTTCCCGCCATTGAGGTCAAAAAAAACATAGTTTGGAGAGATTCCCTGGGACGCAAGAGTATTTTTAAAGCTCTTAAACGCAGCGGTATACTGCAGCAGTTGACGGCTGGTCAATACGGCGATAACCGGCTGAGTGGTTGCGACCTGCGCGGCTGCCGGCGCTAATAGTAACAACAGTGACATGAGAGGTATTTTCAATCTCATGAAGGTAGTATAACGAAAGATAGGTGTTTTTGCAATGCTTTTTTATTGCGACAACGAAAAGATTCGGCGGCAGGATACCTGCGGGATACATAGCCGGCGAGAGGACTTGAACCTCCGACCAACTGATTACAAATCAGTTGCTCTACCAACTGAGCTACGCCGGCGTAATGCAACGCTACTAAAAACCTGTGTCTCTGTCAACCAACATCAGCAGTTAGCGGTCGAGTTTCTTCTTCAGGATTGCCAGCTGGTCATGCAATTCCCGGGGAATGCGGTCGCCGAATTTTGCGTAAAATTCTTCGATATCCGCAATTTCCTTTTTCCAGTCCTGCGTGTTGATATCAAATAATTTCTTTCTGGCAGTTTCGGTTATAGAAAGTCCCGAAAAATCAAGGTCAGCGGGAACAGGGACATTGCCGAGCAAAGATTCCTGGGCGGCAACTTTGTTTTTCACCCGATCAATCATCCATTTAATCACCCGCGAATTTTCACGGTAGCCGGGCCACAGAAAACTGCCGTCATCATCTTTTTTAAACCAGTTGACCATAAATATTTTCGGAAGATGCTTCGCCCGGGTCTTAAAGCTCAGCCAATGTTTGAAATAATCGCCCATGTTGTATCCGCAGAAGGGCAGCATCGCCATTGGGTCGCGCCTGACAACGCCCTGCTGCTGCGTCGCGGCTGCGGTTGTTTCAGAGCCCATGATGGACGCGGAAAATACGCCGTGGTCCCAATTGAAACACTCGGCAACCAGGGGGACTGTTGTTTTGCGCCGCCCCCCGAATATGATGCCTGAAATCGGCACGCCGTTAGGATTATCATATTCTTTCGACAAGGTTGGGCAGTTTTTTATGGATACGGTAAACCGGGAATTCGGATGAGCCGCAGGTTTGCCGGACGCCGGGTCATACGGTTTTCCTTCCCAGCCGATCAGGTGCGCCGGAGGCGTGCTGGTCAACCCTTCCCACCATGGTGTGCGCGTGTCGGTATCAAGCGCGGTATTGGTAAACAGGGTGGGGAAAAACTTGTTGTTTTTTAATGTTTGGATCATGACCGGATTTGTTTTCTCCGATGTTCCCGGCGCGACGCCGAAAAATCCGTTTTCCGGATTGATGGCGTATAAGCGCCCGTCTTTGCCGACATTGATCCAGGCGATGTCGTCGCCCAGCGTCCACACTTTATACCCTTTAAGAGTCGGGTCAAGCAGTGCCAGATTTGTCTTGCCGCAGGCGGAGGGAAACGCCCCAAGGAAGTAGGTAATTTCGCCGTCAGGTGATTCAACGCCGATGACAATCATATGTTCCGCAAGCCATCCCTCGGTGTATCCGAGATACGACGCGATGCGCAATGCATAGCATTTTTTCCCGAGCAGTGCGTTGCCGCCGTAGCCGGAACCAAAACTCATCACCGTGTTTTCCTGCGGGAAATGCATAATCCAGCGGTTCTCAGGGTTGAGTGTACCTATAGAATGAACGCCTTTAAAAAAAGTATCTGAAGTGCCAATCCGCGCAATGGCCTCTTTGCCCAGATGGGTCATGATCCGCATGCTGACAGCGACATACGCCGAGTCAGAGATTTGAGCGCAGGGTTTCGCGTACGGCGAAGACGGATGTCCCATCATGAAAGGAATCACATACATCGTGCGCCCCTTCATGCAGCCGGCATACAAAGCGTACATTTTTTCTTTTGCCTGAGCAGGATCCATCCAGTTGTTGTTCGGACCGGCATCGTCCTTGTTCGGTAAACACACAAATGTCAGGTGTTCCGTCCGGGAAACATCGGTCGGATGCGAGCGGTGGTAAAACGAATGCGGATATTCATCAGCATTGATGTCGCTGAAAATATAATTGCCGTCAATTTTCTCTTCTGTTTTGCCGATTTCGACGAGACGGCGCGCTTCATCTTCTGAGCCGTCCATCCAGTAAATCTTGTCCGGCTGCATCAATTGCGCGCACCGGTCAACCCATGCTTCTAACGGTGTTTTCATGTGGACCTCGCTGGTATTTTTTTTTATGCCCAGACAATCTTCTCGGTTTTTTCCAAAGCGATCTTTTTCGTTGCATACGGCACGCCGATGATTTCGGCGGGGTCAAACCACAGTTTTATTTCCCGTTCCGCTTCCGCCGGGTCCGACGAACAGTGGATGACATTCTCATAAACGCCCTTGGTGGTTATGCGACCATACGCGCCCCGGATGGAGATGGGGTCAGCTTCCTCGGGGTTTGTTGCTCCCGCTATGCGACGCAGTTTCTGAATGGCGTCTTCGCCCTGGTAAACCAATGCCAGAACCCGGTTGTACGGCTCGCCGTGGATTTTTCCCTGGATATATTCAATAAGTTCGGCAAAGAATGGCTTATCTTTGAGATGGATGTAATGGTCGGAAGCAAGTTCCCGTCCCACATGTACGACTTTCGCGGCAACAATGCACAGTTTCGCTTCGGACAATTTGGTGAGGATATTGCCGGTGAGCGATTTTTTTAATCCGTCTGGTTTAATCAAAACAAGCAGCTGCTGAATTTCTTTTCCGGTTGCATTTGGCATACGGTACATCCTCCTTGATTCGTCACTAAATTTGATGGATTATAGTAAAAGAGCATATCATTGTCAAATGTACCTGTAAATACTATAATACTCTAATTATAGCAAATACCGCTATCCGCGTCGTCAGATTTATTGATTAATTATCCCTGTAATGTGGTAAAACTTTCAGATGTCGGGGATGGTACTTTCTAAACACCATGCCATGGAGAATGCACAGATGAAGTCAACAGTGTTACTTAAAAATATAGGGCTGCTAATAGCTGGAGTATTTTTAGGCGCAATAGTACTAGAGGCAATCCTGCAGGCGGGGGCGATGGCGCATTCGCTGGGGAAAAGCACGAGGAATACTATTGCGAAAAATAAATCAGGGGTGAAGATACTATGTCTTGGCGAATCGACGACCGAGGGGCAATATCCGTGTATTTTAGAGGAAGTGTTAAATAGCCGGAAGATAGGTGTATCATTTAGTGTCATAGATAAGGGCAGAGTTGCGGTACCAACAGATTATATAGTAGGGAATCTTTCTAACTATCTTGCAGAATTCAATCCTGACATCGTTGTCACGATGATGGGAGTAAATGATCGTTGGGATGATTTGGCAGTCTTGCAATATACGCACGGCCCATGGTATAGCGCGCTGAGGACTTACAAACTAGTAAAGTTAATAGGACTGCATGCAAAGGAAAAGATGAAATCGTGGCACAGTATAAGGAGCCAATTATCGGACAACACGGTGTTTAGCGGGGGAAAAACAGTCGATGAGCAGAGCAATAAAAGTGAATCGGAAAAGATGTTTCAGCAAGCACTTGAAATAAATCCTCATAATAAAGATGTCATGATATGTCCCATAGCAAAGACATAGTGTTTGTTGACCATGAGAAAAGTTTTAAGGATGGAGTCAAGATCGATGGGTATGACGCTTACTTTGTAGATAATTTTGAGGGAAGTTTTGGGCATTGCACATATAAAGGCAACAGGTTATTGGCTGAAAACATTGCTGATGCAATAATAAACAAATATTTTCTAAAGTAGATTGAATGCAGGCAGCATAATTGATTGCCATGGTTTATATTTTTAGCTGCGTTGGATGTTTCGTTGCAGCGGCTATTGAGAAAAGGAACGATGAAAAATGAAAAGATCGCCAATGGAAATGATAGAAAAAATATCCGCATGCCGCCGGGTCTACACCGGCAGGGCAGTCAATTTTTCTGTTGACACCATTGTTTTGCCCGATGGGAAAAAGGCGACCCGGGAATTTATGGAGCATCCCGGTGCGGTAGCGGTTATCCCGTTTATCGACGAAAAACATATTGTGCTGGTTCGGCAATACCGGTATCCGGTCAAAGAAGTCACCTGGGAGCTTCCCGCCGGGAAGATTGATCCGGGCGAAAAGATTCAGGTGTGCGTCAAACGCGAGCTGGAGGAAGAAACGGGGTACGTCGCTGCCCGTATCCGCAAACTGGTTTCTTTCTGGCCGACCCCGGCATTTTCAAATGAAGTGCTCCATATTTTTGCTGCCCACGGTCTCACGGAGCGCAATAAATGTCCGGATGAAGATGAGTTTATCGAACATAAAATCGTGTCGCTGACGCAGGCGCTTTCCTGGATAAAAACGGGGAAAATACGGGATTCAAAAACTATCATTGGTTTGTTGTATTGGACCTGTCCGTCTTTTGTTCGAAAAGGGAACATATAATCGGGCGGACGCAAGGCCCGCCCCTACAAAAAATAACAATTAATTGTATCGCAGATGGCTATATAAAACCATGGAAAAAACTATTGCTTTGGTGGGGAATCCTAATGTTGGGAAATCGGTGGTGTTTAGCCGGTTGACGGGGACCTATGCGGTCGTTTCTAATTATCCGGGGACGACGGTGGATATCAGCCGCGGCACCGCGGTTTTTGGCGGTCGGAAATTTCAGGTTATCGATACTCCCGGTACCAATTCTCTGGAGCCGGTTTCTGAAGACGAACAGGTCACTCGCGATATTTTAAAAAGCGAGCATCCGGATGTGATCGTTCAGGTTGCGGATGCCAAAAATATGTACCGGACGCTTCTGTTGACCTTTGAATTGCAGGCGCTGGGATTGCCGTTGATACTGGAACTCAATATGTTCGATGAACTGCTCCAGCGCGGCATGAAAATCGACCGGGATGAACTTGAAAAATTGCTGGGCATTCCCGTAGTTGAGTCAACGGCTATATCTGGCGAAGGAATTGCTGAACTCAAACGCCACATCCGTGCGTTGACGGATAGCGGCGCGGCGCGGGAGGCCCTCGTGCCGCCGCCGGTGACCTCTGAAGAGAAACATACAAAAGCGCGCGAAATAACATTACGCGTTTTAAGGGCGTCATCACGCAAAGAAACAACGCGGCTGGAAAAATTAGGCGCCGCCATGATGCATCCCGTCGGGGGATATGTATTTGTTGCTGTGGTTTTGTTCATTCTATATGAATTTGTGGGCGTTTTCGCTGCAGGAACGGTTGTCGATTTTCTCGAACATACCGTGTTCGGCGCGTGGGTTACCCCCGTGGTCTCAAGCGCCATCGACCATCTGACGACCTCCGTTTTGGTAAAAGATTTTCTTATCGGGAAATACGGTATTATTTCCATGGCCATTTCTTACGCGTTCGCGATTGTCCTGCCGATTGTTACGGCATTTTTTCTTTTTTTCAGCATTCTTGAAGACACGGGTTATCTTCCCCGGTTATCAGTCATGCTCGACCGCCTGTTTAGGATATTCGGGCTCAACGGAAAGGCGGTTCTGCCCATGGTGCTGGGTCTTGGCTGCGGCACAATGGCGGCGCTGAGCACGCGCATACTGGAAACCCGGAAAGAACGGATTATCACGGTCATTTTATTATCGCTTACCATTCCCTGCTCGGCGCAGATCGGCGTTATTTTGGGGCTTCTTTCGGGCGTGTCCTGGAAAATTGCCGTTGTCTGGATTGCATCTATCTCCCTGTCTATAGTGATGGTTGGTTCACTTGCCAACAAACTTGTTCCCGGCGAGCAATCCCCGTTTATTTTTGAAATTCCGCCCGTACGGGTGCCCTCGGTCGTTAATATTCTGCGCAAAGTGGGTATGCGGCTCAGATGGTATCTTAAGGAAGCGGTGCCACTGTTCGTTTTGGGTACAGTTTTATTGTTTATTGTCGATAAATTAGCGGTTCTTACGGTTATCGAACGAATGGCCCGCCCCATTGTTGTTTCGGTTCTTGGGTTGCCGCCGGTTACGACAGCGGCGTTTTTGATTGGTTTTTTGCGCCGCGATTACGGCGCTGCCGGATTGTATGTTCTGGCAAAACAGGGGTTGCTTGATCCCACACAGGTGCTGGTTAGCGTCGTTGCCATAACGCTTTTTGTCCCCTGTATCGCCCAGTGTTTCATGGTCGTCAAAGAACAGGGGTGGAAACTGGCAATGCTGATATTTGCCGGCGTAACCCTGTATGCCGTCACCTTTGCCGGCATAGTCAATGTCATCGCCCGTTCGATACAATGGTGATGCACTGTCATTGCCGAAAGTGTATTCATCAATCCTGTCATCCCCGAATGACTGTATCGGGGATATGGTTTTGATTGTTCTTTTACCACCGTATTCCCGATACCACTCTCGGGAATGACAGACAGGTGTTAGTAAATCGGCAAAGCCGCACTAATCTTTTGGAGGCCGCATGAACACCCAGGAATGTTTTGATGAGGAAGAAGCGCTCGGGGTTATCTGGAACAGTGTTGAAAAAAAACAATCCGATCTTGCGTCTATTGTCGAGCGGTTACGCACCGGCGTCAGTGCGACTGTGTTTGACGACTTGATCGCAAAAAAACTAATCATGGTTGACGGCAATACCGTCGTTATGATGCCGGCAGGCGCGGCGGTCGGCCGGGATGTGACGCGCCGCCATCGTTTGACTGAGCGTCTTTTGGCGGATGTTTTGCAGGTGAAAGGGCCCGACATAGATGTGACCGCTTGCAAAATAGAACACATCATCTCAACCGGCATAGCCGATTCGATTTGCACGCTGTTGGGGCATCCCCGGGCGTGCCCCCACGGGTCGCCGATTCCCTCCGGAGAGTGCTGTAAACGCTTGCAGTCAAGCACGGAGCCGATTGTTACATCACTGGATACTTTGCCGGTGGGCGCAACAGCGATTGTGGCGTATCTGGTCACCGGCAGTCATCCGCACATTCACAAGCTCCTGTCTTTGGGCGTTGTGCCGGGCACCCCGGTCCGTCTCCACCAGAAATCGCCCTCGTTCGTGGTCAATGTCAATGAAACGCAGATAGCGCTGGATTCCGATATCGCCCGCCAGATATATGTCCGCACCTGTTAAAGGGGAAAAGGATATTTCACAAGGGTTTCACATCTATTTTTATTAACTTTCCTATACTTTTGATATTATAGTGGTGTAAGTGCCATTTGAGATTCAGGAGGATTATATGGCTTCCGCTGTATTGATTGTTGAAGACGAACAAAATCTTGCCAGTTTATTGGGCGACCGCTTGCTTGATGAAGGATACCAGGTGCGTTTCGCCTATACCGGTGCTGAAGCGTTGAAGCAACTCAAAGAGAAAGGTCCTGATGTTATCACTCTGGATATACACCTTCCCGACGCCAACGGCTTGGCGCTGCTTAAAGACCTTAAGGCGGATCCCGATATGCAAAAAATTCCTGTCATCATCATTTCATCCAGCGATGAAGGGGAGGGCGCAAAAAAGCTCGGCGCTGAAGGGTTTTTCCGTAAACCGGTTGATTATAAGAAATTGTTCGAAATGTTAAAGGTGTTAAAGCTCAATAATCCGTGATGGCTTTCGGAACCTTTTCCCATAGTTGTCTTTCGAAATATCCCCTCAAAAATGATATAATCCCCATTAATCATTGGTGAAAAAACCTTGCATAATAAGCGGGTTCCCATTATAATGATGTCGTAACAGACAGCGAAAGGAACTATTCACATGCGTAAGCTGAAAATATTTCTGATGAACCATTGGGTCAAACTGGTTGTGGTGCTGGGGACGATTGCTTTAATTATTCTTACCATAATCGGGCTCAGTACGCTCGAATCGTTTTACCGGAACATGACGCTGGCGACCATCCCGCTGCAGCTGCTTCTGACCGGGCTTAACGCAATCATTTTTGTTTATCTGTATATGTCCGTGTTCCGCGGCGGTTTTGCTCAGATGAAAAAGGGCAAGATAAAAACACAGGATGTCAAAGTCCGGTTTAAAGATGTTATCGGTCTTGAAGGCGCGAAAAAAGAAGCGTTGGAAGTCGTGCAGCTTCTCAAAGACCGCGCGCATGTTAAAAAGATTGGCGGCAAGATAATCAAAGGGCTTTTGTTGGTCGGGCCCCCGGGTTGCGGTAAGACCATGCTTGCCAAAGCTATTGCGACGGAAGCGGGCATACCGTTCATCTCTATGGCGGGCAGTGAGTTTGTGGAGATATTCGTCGGCGTCGGCGCCAGCCGCGTGCGGAAATTGTTTGCCAAGGCACGCCAGTACGCATACGCCGAAGGCGCTTGCATCATATTTGTCGATGAAATCGATGTTATCGGGCGCGGCCGGACATTCTCGATGGGTTCGGGCGAAGAGACCAACAGTACCCAAAACCAGCTCTTAGTGGAGCTTGACGGTATTGATTCAAACCAAAGCAACATCGTGGTCATCGGTGCGACCAACGCCGGCGAAGAAGTGCTCGACAAGGCGCTGATGCGCCCCGGCCGGTTTGACCGCAAGTTATATATCAGTTATCCGAACCTGCAGGAACGGGAAGACCTTTTTAATTACTATCTCAAAAAAGTGAAATACGATCCGCTGGTTGATGTTGCGCGGCTGGCGAAAAAAACCGTCTATAAATCGCCCGCGGATATCGAAAACATCATTAAGGAAGCGGCTCTGATAGCCGCACGCAAGAAAAAGGAATTGATTGCGCTCGATGACTTTTCCGAAGCCATGGACCGTATCGACCTGGGTCTTGAAACGCATTTGACATTGACGCCGATTGAGCGCGAGCAGACCGCGTATCACGAGGCCGGACATACCGTGGCGCTCTATTTCCTGCACCCGACGGATGATGTCTTTAAGGCCAGCATCAAATCGCGCGGCCCGGCTCTGGGGATGGTTACCCATCACCCCCGCGAAGAACTGCATACGCAAAACAAACAGAAAATGCTGGCGGATATTATTGTCGCGCTGGCGGGCTACGCCACGGAAAAAATGAAATATGGCACCACATCCAGCGGCGTGTCCGGCGATTTCCAGCAGGCGATGCGCGTTGCCCACACAATGGTCTGGCGTTTGGGCATGGGCACCGGCGGGTTTGTCGGCGACTATTCAATTATCCCCGAGAATCAGATATCCAGCAACCTCAAAGAGCGGCTTAACAATGAAACAATTGCTTTGCTCAACGAATGTCTCGGGAAAGTGGAAGTGTTTTTAAAGCAGGAGTGGCCGTTGGTCGAGACCATTGCCCGGGAGTTGATGGAAAAAGACGAACTCGATTACGATGTGATAGAAGCGCTCTTTAAAGGGCAGGGGAAATTCAAAGATAATGCGGGAAATCTGTTGTCGTCCCAGCCCCTCTAAAAACGGTTTTGCAGTTTTTTCACAAGTTTTTTACCGCCATTTTAAAGCATTTTAGTACAATTTCATTGAACAACGGCTGTCATTGCCGGCAGAACAGCCCTGTCATCCATGAGAGAACAAGGTCTTTCATCGTCGGTAGAACAAGGACTGTCATCCCCGAATGATTCTATCGGGGATATGGTTTGCTCATTAGACGCAACATTTCCGAGGATATATCGGCAATGACATACGGTGCATAAAACTCATATGAAACAGTTCGCAGTCCTTTTAATTGCTCTCAGCGTAACCTTTACCGCGACGGTTCCGCGTCAACTGGATGCCATGGTCAGCGATGATACCATGAACCAGGCGATGCAGTGCCAGACGGTTTTACTGTATTACTCTTTCTTCTCCGTTTTGCCGATAAAGATAATGAATGCATTGTTTGCCGGTCAGCCGGATGCGGCGGCGCAGGCTGCTTCTGAAAGTCAATCCAGCAAGAATAATGCGGCGACGCCCTACGACCTTTCAGTTCCCGGGAAAACTATTGCCGTTAAATCTGTAACCACGCAGACATCTCCGGACAGTGACGCTATTATCGGGGCACAGATTTTAAATGTATTTTGTTTTATTCGCCAAACGGGATTATGTTATTGTCCGTCAGGATGGTCTGCGGCGGTACATCAGTGGATGATCATGCTTCCCCGTGGGAGCATTGATGATTATATAAAATCTATCATAACGAATGTGAACAAGCCAATTGGGATACCCTCTCAATTGGCTTTTTCATTGGGGGGAATCTCATGAGTACTTTTAAAGAACTGGTGCGCAATGTTGGGCGGAAAATCGTCCGGGCGGTTTCGTTTGTCCAGACGGTGGCAGTCGTAACCATTGCTGCGTTCGTGTTGTCCTCGGTCATCGGACCGGTGGCTTACGCGATGAACGCGCCCGTACCGGGCGCGACACAAAAAATTAAGGAATCCCTCAGTTCGTTCCAACTGCCATACTCTATCGGGCGGATAACCGATGCAAAGTATTTGGGCAGTAAAAAAGTGGTTGTCGCCATCCAGGACCTGCATTGCCATCCCGAGGTACAGCGTAATATAGCAAAAATCCTCGGCATTCTCGATGGAAAATTCAGCACCAATCCCGTGTCGTCGAATTTCAAGGTCTTTGTCGAAGGCGGCGTTGGCGCGGTGGACACATCGTGGGTCAACAAGGTCAGCGACGCAAAAGTGCGCGCGGGTGCCGTAGAGTCGTTGATGAACTCGGGGCGGTTAACGGGTTCTGAATACTATGCGATAAAAACAGGAAAATATAATTTTTTGCAGGGTCTTGAAGACGCGAAACCATATTACGACAATCTTGCGCGGTTAAATGAAATCATGGATAAGCGCGGCGAGATTGCAGTTAAATTCCCCGAGATAAAACAGGCATTGGGCAAAGTAAAGGCGCTGTACTACACCGCAGGGAACATTCGCCTGGACCAGATAGTCGCCAAACACGAAGCACGCGCGATGGGCACGGCAAAATATTACAAACTGCTGCTGAAGCTCGCCGATAAGGAAAACATCGACCGATATTACTACCCCGCCACAGCCGGGCTTCTGGAAATTATGGCGATGCAGCATCAACTGCGCTATTCCTCCATAAATAAGGAACTGGTCAAATTTATCTCATCACTTAAAGAAAAGGTGCCGTTTGGCGTGTACAATCAGTTGATGGAAAAAGCCGCCAGCCCTGACGGGATAGAAGAACTCTATGTTACGCTGGCGCAGGTGGGCGCGGGGATGGATTTGTCCCAGTATCCCGCACTGGCAAAGTTTTTTGCGTTTGTTGAAAAGAACCAGAAGATGAATCCGCTGGACTTGGTGCGCGAAGAAGGGGCGATGATCAGCGAACTGCGGGGGAGATTATCGCAGAGCCGCGCTGAAGAAGAAGTGGCGTTTATAGCTGATTTTCTGAAATATGTTCAGGCGTACTATGAGAATAAAATGTCAGCGGATGACTACGCATACTATACGAAAAACGCAATGAAGTTCCAGCAGTTATGGACGCGCTATTCTCAAGCGAACCTTCTGCCGTCGCTGGACCAATATAACGCGCTGTTTGCCAAGTTTTATGGTGTAAATATCGATCGTAACCGGATTTTTATGGAAAAGATCGGGGCTACCGCTGCGGCAACGCAAAAACCGGCGCTGGAGTCGAATTCAGTTGATGAGAACATCTTTTTGATGAATACGCAGTTGTCCCTGGCAGACTCGGACAGTGAAGTAGAAGTTGTGGTGACCGGCGGATTCCACACGCAGGGGCTGTCAAAGATGTTGGAAGAAAAAGGCATATCCTATGTGGTGATAACCCCCAATGCTACCGGCGACACGGCATACGCAGCAAAAATGTACGATATATGCGCCCGCGAGTTTGCCGTCAGCGGTGAGGCGAAAGCTCCGCAGAAAGTTTCCCGGGCACTGCAGGCGGATGCAGTGAACGGTTCATCGGAAAACGCACTCGCTTTACCGGAACTTTCAAGTCAATTCGCTACAATGGATGCACTGGAAATCATCCAGCACACACAGGTTAAGGCACTCCAAAGCGCCGCTGTTGCCGCTGCGGTAGCTGGGAAAAATGCTGCATCTGTCGTGTCCGCACTTACGGCAAATGATCAGATAAATACATTGTATGCCTCCATTGAAGAAAAAGACGGAGCGGTTGTTTTTACCTTCAAAAATGGTGCTAAGCTTTCCGTTACCATAGACCAAAAAGCCGAAATAACTGTGGTTAAACCAGCAGCTGAGTCAGAAGAATCCTCTTCGCGTTTATTGTTGACTAGTACGGTTAAATATTTGAGTGATCAGGCGAGTAGTAGTGGAGACGCAAGAGAAAAAGCTTCGTTCGAAATGTTCAAAAAAGATTTGCAATATTCTTTTTCGGGTCTTAGCTTTGGCGGTAAACTAAATTTTATCAAGTGGATGTGGCGTGCGGTAACAATTGAAGACCCCGCCTATAAGCAAGCATTGAACTCTGAAGAAGAGCGTAATGCATTTGTCAGAGAACACGCGGGGCAAATAAAGGATCAAGCCCTTACGCGGCAACAAAAACTCCAAAAGGAATTGATTGCTGCTGAGATCAGAGCTAAAGAGCTTACCAGAGCGAGAAGTTCTATATCTAAATGGAGTCTGGCAAGAATACTTTGGTCAGTTGTACTGTATGGAGGGGCAGGGTACGGATTCTTTAACTATAGTTTGATTCCTCAAGGAATTTGGATCGCATTAACCGTTTGTTTTTGTGTGGATATCTTGATTAGTAGTAAAAATATACGTAATTTGATGCATCTTACTTACAATCTCAAAGCCACCCCAGGATATCGTTTGTTGCTGGACCCGGTAGCGGTTGCGGTTGAAGTGGCAAACACCTTGACGCCGGTTCAACCAGTCGATCAGGAAAAAATAATCTCTCAGCGGTTATTGCTTCCTTCAACGGTTGACATATTGGAGCAGTTGGCAAACACTCAAGGTTCAAAGATGGCGGATTCATTCGCAATATTCAAAAGTAATTTAGATAGAACTTTCTGGACTCTTAGCTTTAGCGAACAGATAAATTTTAGTAGATGGTTGTGGAAAGCAATGAAAATAGAGTCGTACAGTTTGAAAAATGACCCCGATCAATTCCTCGCACGCCACGGGGATGCAAGTGAAGATATTACCCAGGCCAGAATAATGGCAATTACGGTTATGAAAGTCATGCAAAATATATTCTTCGCTGCCGCTATTGGCCTTGCGGTTCAATCTGTTGCAGTTTTAATGCTACATTATTGGCAGCCTTTCTATATCATGCTGTGTTGTTTGGCTATATTGGTTATTTCCAAATTCTATGCATATGATCTAGTGCACTATTTTTTCGATCTCCTTGTCCCCCCGGATTATCGTTTGTTGCTGAATCACAATGGTGGGTCTGCGCAGTCCACTCGCAATGGATCTTCTGCTCTGGAACAGTTTGTCACACGCACTAAAACCTTCAACATCTCGGGTGATGATGCTTTCGTGGTCCTCCATGAGATTGAGGGAAAAACATATATCCGCGTTGGTAATCGTATCATAGTAACCGATCGCACCGGCATTAATAATGTCGGACCAGGACTCACCGGCCAGAACGCATTTGACATGGATATGCTGCGTGGCACGGAAGCGTTGTTGGGGAACCCGGCCTTGCAGAGATTCTTTGGCGAAGATCTGCCGCAGTCGGTCGACCAGTTGGGCGCTTTGCCCCCAGGATTCCGCACTGCAACAGGATTGTCTGAGCTGGGGCGCATGATCGAGCCCCGCTATTCCCCCCAGGAAATTGATGACGCGGCAAAGTATATTACTGAGCATTCGCTGATTTCCTTGGCTGAGAAGGGGATGGGTGATGCGGCATTTATCACATACCTAAATGCAGTGATGATTATATCCGCAACCGGGGCTAATTGGGCTGAATTCAGGAAGGCGATGCTTGAGCTGATGGTTTTCTCCAGTGTGCGTAGTCAGATCGATGCATGTACGGTGTCGCCGGCTATGATGGCCAAGATGTCCGAGATGTACAAGTTCTTCTCCAAGAACAAGCTCGGCTATCCTGAACTGCTGATGGCGTTCCTGCCGGATGTGAGCAGCATCATCAAAACTACCGCTGATGGCATAGAACCGACTATGACCGCGGCAGGGAAGTTTGTCAAACAGGACATAGTGAATGATGCCTCGGCTCCCGCGACGATTGCCAAGCAAGCTGCTTTGAATGAAATGTATGCTGCGAATATATCGCTTGATGATATGCGCAGGTTGGTTGGGGCCGTGGTGCCTATGGCAGGCGATGGCAGTCGTATGCATCTTTTTAATATGAATAAATTGTTCGGTCCAATCATCCCGGTGCTGAAGGGGCAGGAAAAAGCCCTAGCGGCTTATTTCAGTTCACTGGGTATCGAGAATGCGTTGTGGATGGATGATCAGGGACGGGCATTCGTTTCCGTTGGCTTACTGGTGTTGAGCCGCAATCCCGGAGCCATTGCGGTTGGTGGTTTGCCGACGGTCCGTGAACTTGAAGGATTTTTTAAGGGTAACCCTTTCCCGGTGCAGGATGTCGTGTTGACACTCAAGGATGGAAAACCGGATCTTTCGGCAACTCCGATGGTGGGAGGGCATGGCAGAACATTCCAGGTGGGCGGGTTGAGTCTTGAATCGGTCCGCGCGCTGGTTGGGAGCGGCCGGGTCGCACGCCATAATCAGGGCGATGATTTGGGTGATAGAAAGAATGAGACGGGCGCAGTACTTGCATGGCAGGTTGCGCGTGGTGTGACGCCTATGTCCGTCCTGGCGCTTGCGCAAATAGTCAAAGCGAATGCGGCGGATTTGCAGGGATATATCGATGTGGGCAAGGAAGTAACGATAGACGGAAAGAAAGTGAAATCATTTATCGACGGAGTTGCCGTATTCGAGAATGGATCTACTGAAGATATACTCGCATCTTTTAAGGCCGGGAGTGACCGCGTCAATGCCATAGCGGCTGAAGCGGGATCGTTAAAGGGTAGTGCCCGTAAGCAGAAGCTTATGGAGGCAATAGTCGCATACAGAGCATTGATGGCCTTGGCAAAGAGCAGAACATTTGTCGTAGGTACCGATGCTCCTGCGCTTATTGTCGCTGTTACCACCATGGCGGGAGGTGTGTTGCTTGATTTTGAGAATGAAACAACATTCATGGAATCAAGCCAGCACCCCGATCAGATTACGCTCCGGTATAAGGTGGGTGAAGCAGATCAGGAATTTATCTGTACGAAGGCGGAATACTGGGCGACTTCTCCCCGCAACTTCAATACCAACAACTTCGCTCTTGACCCGCTGGCTGTTGCGGCCAACCGCAGCAAGGCCGCCAAGCAGTTGTATCACCTGTTCCTGGTGTACGCCGCCCAGAACGCAGCTAATCCCGCAGTGGTGTTGGCTTCACGCAAGGAGTTTGAGGGAAAAATAAAAAAGATACTGGACGGCATTTCCCCCGCAGAGTGGGCTGCCCGCAGTTTAGCTCTCGAGCGTCTGCAGATTGTTGTGCAGGGTGTGCCGTGCGAAAATAAAAAAGGCGTCATTAAGATTAACATGATGGCGCAGAACATGGCGTCGTTTGAATCCCTGCTTGCGTTGAGCGGTGTCACTGCTGAAGACATTAATCTTTCGCAATTGAACAAAAAGTTGGCGGCTCTGTTAGCTGCCACCGCAGAGGACAGGAACAAATTGTTGCAGGAACTGGGACTCTCCATGGGAAAGGCTGCAGGGATTACAAATCAGCGCATCGTAGTTGTGGTGGTCGATCCTTTTGCTTTCACTCAGCTTAAAGAATCAGAGGATATTGGTTCTCTGGCGGCTACCGCCGATGTCATTCTTGGTAAGGATTATTTTGATCCGGCTCTCGCCTACAATCTCCCCGATCTTCAGGCAGCGAACGGAATATGGTGGGCACGTGAGCAGGCGCTCCCCATGGGGATCATCAGCCTCAAGACATCCGATGCGTTTACGCGTATCTGCGCAACTGCCCGTGACAAGAAGGATGAACGGGCCAAAGCTGCTGTTCAAGCAGTTCGGGAATTAGTATACCAGCAGGATTTCGGCCGCATATACGGGTGGAGCCAGGCATGCGATGCGAGGCCGACAGAAGATCCCATCGATCTATTGTTGGGAAAACCCATCGTAGCAGCTGCCGCTTCGTGGTTTGCGAATGATTGGTACAAGCGCACTGTTGCTTGGTGGCTTGAGCCGTTGTTGTCTTTTGGTTTGCCGTTGCTGGCGTCGCAGGTTTTCAATATAGCGTTGTCTGACGGAATGTTCAGGATTGCGTTCGCCGTTGCGGCTGGGACGATATTCCTTGTGCCGCATTTATTGCGCACGCTCAACTCGGCGGAAAAAGGGGCAATCGCTACGGTGACCGTGCTGACCATAGCGACGGGGCTTCTGTTCTCGCCTGTCCTCCTGTCATGGTGGACGGTCGCGGGTCTCGTTGCGGTGGGAATAGGAACGGTCGTGCACTTCCGCATTAACCGGGGGACCAGTGTAACGGAAGTCAATGTCCCAGTAGTGGGGAAAAAATTATCTTCAAAGGAATCATGGCAGTTAATCGCAGCAGGGTTAACGTCCCTTGTGGCGTTGTTTGGCGGGGTGACACCCGTGCGGGGGGCCGGTTTGTTAGCGCCGATGGCGCACGGAGAGAATGGATCAAACAGTATTGGTATAATGACAACAATAGGAATGAGTTTAGGGATTCTCGGTGGCGGGATGGATGGCAGAGCGCTTGGCATCAAAGGTTTCGGTGGATGGTTATTTGGCGGGCTTGAGAGTTTAGTAGTTTTGGCTGTGTACTTGGGTACCGGAGGAAACATTGTTATTCCCGGCGTCTTTTTCATTGTCATGGGACTGTTGGTCGGGGCCAGAAGCGGTAGTTTCCTTGCTGGCGCATTCCGTATTGTCTTGGGTTTTGCGACCGTCGGATTGCTGTCACTTGATTTTACTTTCAACGGCGGACAGGTATCAATGATTCTTTTGCCGGCCCTTGGTTTGGTTGCCGGGTTCAATACTATTAATAATCCAAGATTGAAGACTGCACCGCATGAAGTTGTTCCGCAAGATCTTGCGACGGCGCGGGAGCGGATTGCGCGGGACAGCGATGCGGTGCGCGACGGAAATCCTGCAGCTGTTGAGGCGGTTGTTGCGGCTTGTAAGGCAATAGATGCTATGTCGTTGGATACTCTGCCGGCGGGAACAAGGGGTGCCCTGCAAAATATTCTCAATGATCCGCGCAAAGGGATTACTTGGATGATAACCCGAGTATATGGCAAAGAGAAATACATTCTCGGTCATGAGCGCGGCCTTGCGGTGGACATTATCCTGGCCATTCTGGCAGTGCCAGACGAGGGACAACGGAATAAACTTCTGCAGGAATATATTCTGCATGAGGTTTTGGAAAGCATGGATATTCCCGGGTATACGGGGGATATGAAACACAACTATATCATCCGGTTGACACAAGCGTTGTTGTACCCCGATGTACTTCCTCAACCTGCTCCCAATGACCCTCGTTATAGAGAGCTTTACGGTGATGCGCCGATTGTGCTCCGCAACGGTCAAACGGCGCTGGGCAAGTTCCTGCGTGCGTTCATTGACGAGAAGGCGACAGTGTGGGAAGGGCAGACGGTTGTTCACCAGGATGTGTTCACCTCTGCGGTGGCGCATTTGATTCGCTGGGGAGTTCTATCGCCAAAAGAAGGGTTGGCTCTCGGACCAAAAACGCTCAGAGGCGATGTCATTATGCATGCAGTCATCGACCGCATGAGTGCCGCCCAGCCGCAAAGCCGGTATCCGTGGATAACGGCCGGACCAGTGGCGCGCGTTATTTCCGATCGAAACTCGGCAACGGCGGCTGCAACGGCTGAATCTGCCATAGCGGCGGCAACGACCGACGCCAATGAACGCGGCGCGGATGTGGTGTTGTTTCTGCCACAATTAGATGTTCTGAACTATTTTGGGAGTGGATATACTGAAATTCAAATAATGGCTGAAAATAGTGTTCCCATGCACGGGTTCACCAAAGTTGTGACGACCACGAATGGGTCGGTGACCGTGGTGGTGTATGCCGATGAACAACGACATGACATCAATACGGGCCTTGCTGTGGTCAAAAATCTCGCTGGCAACGCCCCAAAGATGGGAGAACTCAACCCAATATTCAAAGATCGTTCTGTTCTCGGCACTCAGTTCAGTGCCATCGAACGCGATGTGTTTGTTGTCGACAGCGAAGAAATCATGAACGGTGCCGGACTCAACGGGCTTAACGGCAGGCGGTCTTTGCAAGTGGTTACCGCAGCCGCAATGGCTGCCGCTACCACCGCGCAGCGCAATCAATATCCGGCGCCCGACTATGTATCAACGGGCGATTCAATCATTGACTTTCAGGCGATGGATTCATTGTCGCAGAAAAAGAAAACGGTGTACCTGCGGGCCCGGCCGACAAACTTTGCGCCGGTGGAGATTACTGCTGCCCATCTTGAAAGTTTTAGCACGAGCGGACCGTCGTTGATTGATGGGATACAGAAGCAATTCCCCAACCTCGATACCTTACTGCTGCACTTTGACGAACCGACGCTTACCGCACTGCGTGCCGGCGATGTTCAAACAAAAACGCGGTTGCGCGTGTTGGCTCAGTACGCTCATGCACAAGGTCTCAAGGTGCTGTTCGATCTTAAGATTGGTTCCGAAAAGGAATTGACCGATCAGGCAGGTGTTCTGCGCGATCTATTGGGCAACAACGCCGGAGCGCTGAACCTTGACGGGGCATGGGTGACTCTCGACAAGAGCATCAATACTGTTGTGAGTGGTCAAATCGTAGATAAGCTGGGCGCGGTGGTGCGGTCAGTCAGGCATAACGCATGGATTGGCGTTGACGGCAACATTGACGCCAAGAAACTTGCCGAGAATAATATGACGAGTGCCGTTGATATAGATGTTGCGCAAAACCTCTTTGACTTACCGTCTCTGCGCCACAACTCATGGGTGCGTTTGAATCTTAAAGGCCAAGAAATCAATGAAACCACGTTGAAAGCGATTCTCTTAGACGCCAGCATGGTGGGGTTGGGTATTGAACTCTATAGCATGATGATGAAGAAAAAGGGGGTTGCCCACTCCATGCAAGAAATATGGACTTCTCAAATTGCCGGGATGATCAATCGACAGAAGCAAACTCCTGCGGAACACTTCACCGTTGGTCGTGCCAATGGTTTGGCTTTGCGGGGCAGTAATTTACAAAAAGCCCAAACTGCATTTGAAGGGGCTGCTGCCAAGAACTTCCTACAAAGTATGCGACCGATTCAATCAGCCGAAACGATGCCTAAAGAAGTATTTAATGCCTTGTTCGCTGCTGTTGATTTTAGACAATTGTTAGTTGTGCTACCAACTGATTTTCAGGTGCGTGTAACCGCGATTGCCTTCCGTGTGCAAGAAGACAAAACTACACCTAGTGAGAATCAGGCGCTGATGATGGAAATTGCCGGGTTCATTCAAGGGGTGTGGGAGCAGGATATTCTGCGTCAGAACGCCGAATCGACTGACCTGAGCGACCTGACGCCGGCGTTTAACGGAATGTTCGTTGCCGCTCAAGTGCAGGGGAAAGTGTTCGGAGCTGCTCAGGATGGGGCTGTAATTCCTGCCGATATTGCTGCCATGGCGGAACGGGTGGATGCACTTGCCCGCGCGAATAAACCGTATTACGAGGTACAGCAGGAAGCCCTGCGCGTCATGAACGAGTTGATGGATATCATTAACCGGACTGGGACCGCGGCCACTCTGCCGTTTGCCATTTCGCTGTTCTTGAAGCTTCTGCCGCTGTACGCCGACCGCATCATGAAGTCTGATGGACAGAAAGTCGTTACCGAGGTCGCTCCGCAGTTAATCCGCGACCTGCTCGGCGCGGCATAATCGTATAGAGCACCATACACCCCGCCTGACGATACCTTTCATGTATCGGCAGTCGGGGTGTTTTTTATCGCATATATTTGGTGTGATGAGTATGATGGTGTTTTCAAATTCAGTCGGTTGTTTTCCGCAGGGTGTCTCTGTTCTCAAAATATTATATAATGACAATTATGAATCTGATGAAAATATCTTATTCTCGCGTCACATCAGTCATCCTTGCGGTGCTGGCGCCGATTCTTCTTGTTGGTTTGACGGCTTGCAACCGCCCGTCATATCCCGCCGACAGGGTGGCGGCGTCCGTGCAGGAATTGATAAAAAAAGAGTATGGCATGGAGGGTACGGCAAAAGTTGTCGGTGACACGCTGTACCTTGACATTCGTTTGTCGGAGCTCACGACCACCGATGCAAAAAAACTGACCAAAGTGATGGAGGAAATTCAGGGTGCGGTGCTTACCATCACACGGGTTGCTCTGTCAACCGACGCCTCGCTAAAGTTTTTGGTCCTAACCGGCAACGATCCTGCGTGGCAGATCGGATTGCGCATTATCGAGTATCTACAGGATGTAAAGGATTATTTTTATCAGCGGATATCGCGGGGCGATTACGAAGAACGGCTGATTTTTGAATTGGAATACGGTGGTGACGCGCAATTGTTGTTTGCCGAGCAGTCCCGGGTGTTTCCGGGGAACAACGGCAGTGTCGAGAGTTATGTTGTCCCAAACGCCGACCGGGGCATGAGTATGAATGAATTTGCGGGGCGGCTCATTGTATCTCAGTTTAATACGATGAACCGCAGTAATCCATTCTTGTCAGTGGTGCTTAACAACACTAAACTGCGATATGTCGCTTTTCAAGATCAGGAACTGATTATTAAGGCCGCCAATCAGATGAGTGCGAGTTTGAAACCGTTGACACAAAAATTGCTGATTGAACAGACCAATAAAATAGCCAAGAAATACAGTGCCTTCCAAATCAAACAAATCCGCATAGTCGGAGAAGGCACGCAGTCAATGATTATCCCCGTCCCCCCCGTCATTCACACCCGCTAAATAATTATTGCAATCTGAACGGAAACACCATATCCCCGATACAATCATTCGGGGATGACAGGTGTGAGGATGGCGCTGGCGGGTTCCCGCAGTTCCTTTTTGCTGGTGAGGCGATAGATGAGGGGGACGAAAAGCAGGGACAGCACCAGCGCAAAAGATAGACCTCCGATAACGGTGATGGCCATGGGTTGGGTTGCTCCTGAACCGTGTTTTCCCAGCCCGAGTGCCAGCGGCATAAGATCGATGATGGTCACCATGGTGGTCATAAGAACGGGGCGCAAGCGATGTACGGTCGCCTGGATAATCAAATCGTCCAGGGGAAGCCCAGCGGCGTTGTTTTCGCTCATGAAATTGTAGCGGTCGACCAAAAAGATGGATATACTGACGGCATGTCCGGTTAACATGATCATGCCCAGCATCGAGATAGAGTTAATGGATTGTCCGGTAAAGAAGAGGGTATACACGGCTCCCAGAACGCCTAGGGGAACCGCGCACATTACTATAAGGGGCTGGACCAGCGCCTCAAATTCTGAGGCCAGGATCATGTAAATAATAATTGCCCCCAGGATCATCGCGAAAACGGACGATTGCATCGATTCCCGTATGGCCAGCATTTCGCCGGTGATTGCCGTGGTGATGTCATCTTTCGGCGGCATTTCATCAAGAATATTCTGCAGTTTTCTTACCGCATCGGAAAAATTACCTTTAATGCCGGCGGTTACCAGATAGATGCGCTGGCCTTCCGAGCGTTTTATTTCCGGGACGGACCGCACCATGGCCGCCTGGCTTACCTGTTTAAGCTGTATCGTCATGCCCCACGGCGAATAGGCGGTCATTTCCATGACTTTCTGGAGCGTATCGCGGTCTTCCGGGCGCAGACATACCCTAATATCTCGTTCCTCGTCTTTTAATTTGAGTTTAGTCGCAACATATCCCTTGATTGCGGCAAGAGCCATGGCGGAAATATCCTGCGTAGAAAGTCCGAAAAGCGAAGCGCGTTCCCGGTCAACCTGAACTTTGAGTTCCGGCACAAGATCCATCGGGGATATTTTGATACCGTAGAACTCCGGCAATTCCCCCATGGCTTTTTTGATATCTTCCGAGCGCGTCCGCAATTTGTCGAGGTCTTTGCCTTTGACTTCCAGCGTTAGTCCGCTTGAGGCTCCGATGGATGTGCCGAACAACCCCTGCTGGGTAATGAATTCAGTTTCCATGCCCCGTATATTCCATTTTTGTATCTCACTATTAATTTCACCGACAATTTCTTCGGTCGGCAAGCCCTTTTCCGTGAGGCGCCCGACTATTCGCGCCTGGTATGAACCGAGGGTTTCAACAGCTGCGGTGCCCAGCTCGTCGCCGGTCGATCCGACAACGGCGGAAAGGTCCTTGACCTCGCTGTAGCGGGAAATAATCTTTTCAATACGTCTGGTTAAATCATTGGTATCCTTGAGCGGCGTTTCCGGCAGCATGTTTATGTTAAGGACAAAATGCCGGTCATCGGATTTCGGCATAAACTCTTTCGGGATGAAGTAAAAAACCACGGCTGCCAGAGCGGTATACACGCCCAGGACCATCAGCAGTTTTCTCCATGGCCATTGCAAAACCTTGCGCAAAAGAGGGGTAAAAGTATGTTCCGCAAACTTTTTCCCAAAATCGGTACTGAATTTCGAAAGGTCCATTTTCAGTAGTAGCGTCGGTACCAGGAACAAAGCCACAAAAATGGATGCCACCATGCCGAACGAAATGGTTAACGCGAGCTGTTTGAACAACTGCCCCGCCATCCCGGTGATGAAAATAAAGGGAATGAAAATGGCGATAGTCGTTATGGTCGAGCTGAGGACCGTGGGAACCAGTTCATTGACGGAATCAAAAATAAGGTCTTTTTTATCCTTGGTGGGCTCTTTGTGGTAGGCGACAATAATATTTTCCATGACCACATTGGCGTTATCTACCACCATGCCGAACCCGATGACGATACCACCCAGAGACATGGTGTTTATCGATATGTTCTGAAAATACATGAAAATGAGTGTGACGAATGTCGACAATGGTATTGCCAGATTGATGATGATAGAAGCCGACAAGCTTCTCATGAAAATGAGCAGGATGATAAGCGAACAGATGCCTCCCTCAAGGGCGTTCATATAAATGTCATTGATGGACGCGCTGACGAACTCCGATTGGTCATATATGATTTTGACATCGATATTGGCGGGTAATCGTCCGGTGATTTCCGTGAGTTTTTTCCGTACCAAGTCAGAAATACGAATAAGATTTGCGCCTGACTGGGGGTAAATGCCGAGAGAAATATTTTCTCTGCCGTTGTAGCGGGAAAAACCGGTTTTTTCTTTCAATGAATCCTTGACATCAGCTATATCGCGGATAAAAACTATCTTGTCACTGCGCGCGGGCTCTTCATTGCGGATGCGCCGCTGGCGGTACCGTCGTTCGCTGGTGTCTAGGCGTTTGCCGAACGATAATTGAGCGATATCGTTGAGTGTCTGGAACTCGCCGACCGTTTTTACCAGGTATTCCGATGTTTCTTCTTTGATGGTTCCGGCGGGATAGGTTACATTGGCGTCACGCAGAGAGGAGATGATGTCAGTAATTGACACCTGGTTTGCCAAGAGGCGCCCTTTGTCGATTTCGACCAGTATCTCTTTTTTTTCTCCACCGCGTATCTCAATCTTGGCAACGCCGTCGAGCCGTTCCAATTCGTCTTTAATGCTTTTTTTGCAGAAGGTTCTCAGGTCCGCCATTTTCCATGGGTCAGAATCCTCGTTGGTATAGCTTACCGAGAGGATCATCGCTTCTACCTGCATGGGATTAAATTTGAGCACGATAGGTTCGTGCGCGTCTTTCGGCAAAGCTTCCTTAATCAAATCGATTTTCTCGCGCACATCCATGGCCGCCAGGTCCATGTTCGTTCCCCAGCGGAATTCGACGGTGACGATGGACGCTCCCTCTTTAGATACCGAAGCGACCTTTTTAACATTTTTGACCGTCCCGAGCGTTTCTTCAACCAGTTTGCTGATGAGCTTTTCTGATTCCTCGGGCCCCGCGCCTTCGTATTTGGTGACGATTGTCACTTGGGGATATTCCATCGATGGGAACAGTTCTTGTGGAATACGGCTCCAGGAGATCACCCCCATAATGACCACGCCGACAAAGATCATAATCGTTGTTACGGGCCGTTCCACCGGCAAGCGCATAAAATTCATAAATGCTCCTCAGTAAAATAAATAATTAATAAATAACGAGCGCGAACACTGCCCCTTAACTACAAACCCATCCGCTTAGCTGAGTCTTCCGCCTTTATCCCCCTTAGAAAAAGGGGGACACAGGGGGATTTGCCGTTCTCAAGAATAAATCAATTTCAATTTACGCAACACGAACTCCCCTAGCCACTTTATCCGCTCGATGAGACCGCGCATCATCGGCGGCAGATTTTCTTCCATACATTTTGTTAATTTTTCCATCGACAGATAAGCCACCGGCACGATGAACAGAGTAAGAATGGATCCCGTTATAGTGCCGAAAAGAACGGTCAATCCCAGTGAGCGCCACATCGACGCCGCCTCGTCTTTGCTGAGAACCATCGGAACCAGCCCCAGTGTTTTCATCAAAAGTGTTATCAGTTCAGGACGCAAGCGCTCTTTACAGGATTCAAATATGACGCGAATCAAGTCAGTCCTTCCCTTGCGCCGGGTGTTAATCTTTTCGACGATAATGATAGAGCCGTACACAACCGACCCGAATAAAATCATCAAGCCAATCCATACCCCTAAACTGAGAGGTTTGTTAAACGCCCATAAAGAAAATGCCACGCCGATTACTGAAAGTGGCAGTGCGAACATGATAAGCAGGGGTTGGGTGTACGATTCAAACAGCGAAGCGAGCACGAGATAAATCAATATGATGGTCAGGGTTATTGCCAAAGTGAACTGGTTTTGATTGCGCACTGTTTTTTCATAATCGCCTGAAAGATTAAACGAATAATCTTTGGGGAATGAAATGCTTTTAAGAGTTTTTGTTATTTTCTCGGCGGCTGTGGTCAATCCGATCTTCGCGCGGTTGGCGCTTATCTGGATAAAGCGCTTCTTATTCTTATGCCAAATCTCCTGAGTCGATTTAACCTGAGAAATCTCGCCGACCTGTCCGACCTGCACGGTGTCGCCGTTTTGCGATATGACGCTGAGAAAGGGAACATCGGCAATGCTGGCCACCGTCCCGGGTAGTAGTCGGCAAATAGTTTCGATTTGCTTGCCCTCACTGCGGTATTGGGTGGCTATGAGCCCCCGGAGCTGGCAGTGGAGCGTGTTGCCGAAATACAGCGTTGTCAGCCCGAACAGAGAAAGCTTGTCATGGTCGACATGAATATGAATCTCCGGTTCGTCTTCCCGCATGCGTATTTTGATGTCCGAAAGATCCTTTACCTGAGATAACCGGCCCGATGAAGCAAAAGCAAGTTGTTTGAGGATATCATAATCATTACCAAAAAAATCAATAAACATTTCTTTAGAAGTACTGGCTCCTGACTCCTGAAAATAGACGAATGCGGGGGAAAACTCCCCAAACCGTTTCCGGAAGATCTCTTTAAAACTTTCGGGTTTGCTGGTTACCCGTACTTCGATGAATGTATGCAGTTTTTCGACTTTCGAGGATACGCGGTCCACAACCGGGTAGGTGAGTATGGCTTTCTCCATTTTTTTAACGATCTCGTTTGAGGATTCTATCCGGGTTGCGGGGGGGAACTGAATCCCAACGCGGAAAGTGTTCGCGTCGCCTGGGTCCATAAATTCCGAATCGCGCGTGGTAATGATGCGTACGGAAGCCGCCAGAAGAAGCGCAATCACTGTCCAGACGATAAACTGGTACTTAAAAGAAAGTCCGAGCAGTCGTTCATATTTGCGCAGGACATACATGTACCACTTTTGGAAATCCAGGTGAAAATTGTTTTGCCAGCGGTAACACTGCGGTGGGACAAATAAGAGAGTGCAGATAACTGATGCCGCGAGTGCGAATGTAATCGTCAGCGCGAAGGGGACATACATCTGGCGGATTTCCGGGTCGATAAATGTCAACGGCAGAAATACGATGGTCATGGTAATAGACGACGCCAATATAGGGAGCGCCAATTCCCGGGTGCCTTCGATAATCATGGTCTTTTTGTCAGGAAATGTTTTGCGAACAAAATGGTGGGAAATGTTCTCAAGAATAACAATCGCATTGTCCATCACATTGCCGATTCCCATGGCAAGCCCCGAGAGCGTCATCACATTGAAAGTCAGGTGAGAGAAATACATCATCACGACCGATAAGCATAAACTTAACGGCAGCGTGGTGATAACTATCAGAATGGTGCGCAGGTTACGCATGAATACGAATAATATCCCGATCAACAGTATGGCGCCGACAATAAGGGCTTCGCGGAGCGAAGCAATGGCCTTGAGAATAAACTCGGCGTCATTTTTGACGATTGTGATGGTTAGTTCGCCCGACATCGTTTTTTGTAGGTCGGCTATCACCCGTTCGGTATCGCGCGCGACTTTGATGGTATTGGCGGTAGATTCTTTCTGAATATATAACGACACCACGGGCTTAGCGTTGAGACGGGCAAACGAGGTTGCTTCATAATAAGAATCCCGCACTTTTGCGATGTCCAGCAGCCGCACGACTGACCCGGCCGGAGTGATGGCTATACCGGTATTGCTGATTTCGTCAAGATTTTTATATTCGCCGGTGACGCGAATAATGTCTTTTTTGTTGTCTTCAATAAGTTCGCCGGCTGAAATGGAGATGTTGGCAAGGTTGATGCGTTCAACGACCGAAAGAATCGGCAGTTTGTTGGCAATCAACCGCGAGTTGTCGCAGTCAATGAGGAATTTGCGCTCGCGTCCCCCGCCAATCTCGACATTTGCTATGCCGCTGATGCGCATCAGTTTTTCTTTGATCTTGTCTTCGGCCATGATTCGCAATTGTTCGGCGGAATATTTTTCCGAGGCAAGAGAAACGATGATGATGGGAGCGTCGGATTGCTGGAACTTGGCTATGATTGGTTTTTCCACTTCGCGCGGAAGAACATTCTTGACCATCGCCAGTTTTTCCCGGATATCGATGATGATGAAGTTGGTGTCTACGCCGTGGTGGAACTGCAGTTGAATGTTCGATTCTGATTCGCGGGATGAAGAAATCATTTCTTTAAGACCGTTGATTTCAGAAAATGATTCTTCCAGTGGTTTGGTTACATATTTTTCCACTTCGGTGGCGGCGATACCTCCCCGCAAACGGGTGATGACGCTGATTTCGCCGGATTCGGTGTTGGGGTAAAGTTCGACAGGCAGGCGGGAGAATGTGACGACGGCAAACAGGATGATTCCCAGCACCAGCATCAAAACAGTTATCGGTTTGCGGATCCCAAGTTCAATCATAGGATTGTATGGGCCCTTTCACAGGGAGATATATAGATACCGCACAACATCACTGCGGCTGGTTCTCCAGTTTGTCGATGATTGCTTCGATGAATTTTACTCTCATGCCATCGGAGAGTTGACCCTGTGTTTCTATAACCACCATTTCGTCGGGATTGATGCCGCTGTCAACGACGGTCATTTTCGTGAGTTTTGTTCCCGTTTTAACCGTACGCATCTCAATGGTTCCTTCACCGGGAACGGCAGCATCAGGTTTTACCAGTGGCACTAGGAAAGTAGACTCACCCAGCGTGACAACGCTTTCCGAGGGGACCAAAAGAACATTCTGCAGCTCAGTCAAGATAACCATGCCGCGCCCGAACATACCCGACCGCAGGACGCCCTGCGGATTTTCCAGTTTAACTTTGATCGTTGTGGTGCGTGTCCGCTCCTTGACTGTGGGTGCTATCTCGGCAAGCTCGCCGAAAAAATCTTTTCCGGGCTGTGAGTCGCAGTTCAGTTTTACCTTCATGCCGATTTTAAGTTTGTTGACATCTTTCTCCGGGACATCAACTTCAAAATTGGTGCTGCCACCTGAGATAAACTTTGCTACCACATCCTGCGGGGTCACGAAGTCACCCGCTTTTATCAATATTTCCGCCAGCAGTCCGTCGCTAGGCGCCAGCAGATTGGTCTTGGCAAGGTTTGACTGCGAAAGTTCCAACTCAGACAGTGTGGCTTTCATCCGCGCTTCAGCTGATTTTGTCTCAAAGCGGGCTTCCTGAAGCTTGCTTTCAGAAATGGCTTTCATCTTGAAAAGCTCTTCATAGGTCTTAAGGCGTTGTGCGGCAGAAAAATAAGTTGATTGTTCACTGGAGTATTTACTGCGGGCGAAATCTGATTTGGTATAGGAGTCCTTCGGGTCGAGCGAACAAATCGATTTTCCCTGCGGAATCCGGGCGCCTTCGCTGAAGTTGAACCGGGCGATGATCCCCTCAATTTCAAAGCGCAGTTCATTCTCAATAGCGCCTTTAATCGTTCCCATAACGCTGTAAGAGTCGGTATAATTTTGTCGCTTGGCCTTTTGGACTTTAACCTGCACCAGTTCAACGGCTTCCGCAACTTTCTTTACGGTGGGAAAAAAAATCTTTTTGACGCCGAACCCGCCGATCAAAAGCACTACAACAGTGACGGCTATAACCCCGATCCGCCCTGACATGATTATGTCGATGCGTTCCCTGATGGTGTCGGGAATAAAATTTTTGAGGGAGTCAACAACCCCACGCAATTTTTCAATAAGGATGTACTGCTTTTCCTTCATCGATTCAAGAAAATGTCTAAAGTCCAAAAGAGCCCCCTTACAATCACCTACAGCGAATATTATCGCAAAGAAATTAAAGTCAATCGTTCCATCTCAGTGACCGACGCATAATTTTGATAGACGGTCCGTGCATAGGACGAAATAAGATCAGCGTATTTCCAAGTGGTTTCCATGACCTGGACCGTCGGAACCTCATAGAGCTGATTGCGCTTGCGCATAACTTCCAGATTGCGCCGCGTGAGCTCTATCTCTTTTTTTAGCTGGCGCGCCACGCGCAGTGAGTTGTCATAATCGTTATAGGCCTTTTCCAGGTCCAGGCATGATTTATCCATCATTTCCTTGTAGTCTGCCTGTGTCTGCTGGATGCCGACACTGCTTTCCTTCCCGTCAACAAAATACCCGAAGTCATCAAACAATCCGAGCTTCATCTGCAGGGTGGAACTTTCGGTGCGGTCGGAAACACTGACTATGCTTGTCGGTACGGTTTTTTCATTTGCCTGAACGGCCTCAAAAGTATTGCCCCACAATGTCCATGCCAATCTCCCGGACACGCTCCATGCGGTGGTAAGAGCGAGCGGTTGGGTGACGAAGGCCTCGCCGCTTTTGCCGTAGAACCCGTCTATATACAGTTTCGGAATTGCTTTCGAACGGTTTATCTTCCGCCGGAAATCAGCCATCAGGACCTGTAACTGGTAGAGCCGTACATCCAGATTGTTGCTGGCAATAAAACCCAAACAATCCTTCAAAGTAAACGATATTTCCGGGACATCGTCAGCCAAGCCATCAGGCATCAGTACCGGGACATCGTCGAGCGATTCAACGCTGACGAAGGTCGTCATTTTTTTTGTTGCCAATGCCAAATTTATTTCCGACGCTTTGATAAGGTTTGCGGTCTTATCGCGGAAATTCGCCGCTTCTTCAAGGTCCAGTTCGGAAATCGCTTTTGCTGAGTATTCTATCTGAACCTTGGCATTGAGTTTTTCGATAACATCGAAGGCTTTTTTTAGGGCGACATATTCCATTTTTATCGACAGCATCTCAAAATATGCGAGTTTGATTTTGTAGAGGAGTTCTTCCCGGGTTTTGGTGTAATTAAAGCGGGATGCTTCAAGGGTCATTTTGTCGTAGCGGTAGGTGTATCGCGCACGGCCTCCCTCGTACACCGGTTGGGATGCGCGTAGTCCGAACTGTTCCGACTCGTATTGATCGGTTAGCGTCTTTCCCGTGACCAGAGTGCGCTCCGCGGCGACCATGGGGAAAAAACTGCGGGCAGATCGCAGGCACCGTACTTTTGCCAAATTGATTTGTTCACCAGCAACTGCCAGTCGCTTATCGCGCGCCGTAGCGATGTTGAGGCAGGTGTTTAGAAACTGATCTGACGCGGCCGCGGGGAAATAGCCACCGATCAGCGTTCCGATAATAACCAAAACGATTTGTTTTTTCATGGACATCTTATATAATCGCATCGAAAGAATTATAATAAGAATTCCGTCGTTTGTCAATGGGATTGATTCAAGCAACCCTAGTGTATTTGCCTTGACTAATACTATTGAATATCTTATAATAAATTTCAATTCATGAGCGACCCGATGCCGAAAACGGAAATTTCTATTCGTATTCCCTATGCAGATACTGATCAGATGGGTATGGTGTATTATGCCAATTATCTGGTGTATTTCGAGCGGGGACGCACCGAGTGGTTGCGTGAGCACGGGCTCTGTTATCGCGATATGGAAGCACAAGGATTGTATTTCCCGGTCATGGATTGTTCCTGCAAGTACCATTCACCCGCACGCTATGACGATATGGTCATCGTTCACACCCGTCTTGCCCAGCGTGGCGCCGCAAGTGTGACATTTTCCTATGAGATTACGGGTGCCGGTCGTTTGCTGGTGACGGGGAGTACCCGCCATCCTCTGGTGGACGCCACTTTTAAACCGGTCCGTTTCCCCGCGGAACTCCGCGCATCGTTTGACGCCGCTTATGAAAAAGAAAATTCTGATTATTGACGACGACGAAAATATCATTGATCTGCTGCAGTTTGCGTTTGAAGCGGCCGGATACGAAGTTGTCTGTTGGCCCAACGGCACTAAATTTATCGATATGGTTGAGTCCTCCCGGCCAGATCTGATCATACTTGATTTAGTGATGCCGGGGATAGACGGGTACTCTTTACAGATATTGCTTGATGAAAACGAAGCGACCAGAGCGATCCCGGTTATCGTCATGACCGGACTACCGGCTGCGCGGGGATTATTTGAAAAGTATCCCCAGGTTAAACTGTTCGTGCAAAAACCGTTCAATACGGCAGCCCTTGTCAAAACAGCGATAGAATTGTGCGGAGGAAACTAACATGCTTGCTATTGTATTCGGTCTGATGTTCATTTTTGTTGGATTGGTGGGGATTGCCCGCTGGATGCCCGATGTGATGGTTATTGCCCGCGGCATGATTCCGGCAATGCTCTGTTGCGGCGGCTTGCTTGCGGTTATTGCCGGTATTGCCAGCATTCGCGACGATAAGGAAGCACAAGCGCTCAAAAAAGCTCAGTCGGAAAACCCTCCCGCGCAGAAATAAATGTCAAAAAATATCCCGCTGGTCAAAGATATCGGCGAAAACGGATTAATTTCTATTATCCGCGCAAAAGTTGCCGGGGGCGTCCGCTTGCCGGTTGAGATCGGCGACGATGCATTTGTCGCCGGAATATCGAAAAATTATTCACTGGCTGTCACTACGGATATCCTCGTTGAAAACACCCATTTCCGGCGCGATTGGTCCTCCCCGCGCGATATCGGCTACAAAGCAATTGCCGTAAATATCAGTGATCTTGCCGCTATGGGGGATTGCAAACCTCGCTATTGTCTGGTAGGTTTGGCTTTGCCGGGAAATACGCCGGTTGATTTTGTAAAAAAGTTATACACAGGCATGAATGAATCCGCCCGCAAATGGAACGCAAAAATCTGCGGTGGCGATACAGTAAAAAGTGAGAAAGACATTGTAATATCAATCACTTTAATTGGTGAAATAAAAAATGGTGCCGCCATAACCCGGGGCGGTGCGCAAGTTGGGGATTATATTGCTGTTACTGGGACATTCGGGGACTCTGCAGGTGGCCTTTTTATACTGAAAAATAAGGTTAAAATTAATGCTGCGAGCCGCAGGTACCTGCTCAAAAAACACTGTCTACCCGAACCCCGTCTGGATGCGTCCCGGCGATTAGCGAAAACCGGCACGATTACCGGCATGATCGACTCTTCAGACGGATTGGCGGCGTCGCTCCGTTGTATCGGTGAAGAAAGTTGCGTGGGGGCGCGTATCGATCTTGACCGTGTTCCGGTTTCTCCGCATCTGAGGCACCTGTGCCGTACCGGAACGCCTCCGCTGATATCGACAGTCCTTACCGGCGGCGAAGAATATGAACTGGTGTTTACCTTCCCGGCATCTGCAGCGGCAGCGGTTAAGAAAGCATTGCCCGAAGCAACGGTCATTGGCACGATAACCGCCGGCCGCGAGATAAAATATTATGTTAAAGAGCAGTCCTATCCGCTTCCTTCGTCAGAGTTCAGGCATTTCGCGTAAGCGTTCACCGGCGCGCATACTCAGCGTTTCAGCCGCCGAAACGCGGGCATGCGGGAAAAAATTAGCGCGTCATCTTCGCCCGGGGGATGTTGTATTCCTTTGCGGATCCGTGGGTAGTGGGAAAACGACTTTCGCTCAGGGAGTAGCCGCAGGATTGGGCTTACGCGAATATCTGCGAAGCTCCAGTTTTATTCTCGTCAACGAGTATTGCGTCCGCGGGACGCCGTTATATCATATTGATTTATACCGTTTGGAAGGATTGTCATTTGATTCGTTTGGGTTGGAAGAATATTTATACGGCGACGGTATTTGTCTTATCGAATGGGCAGACAAGATTGTTCATTCCTCGGTGAAATCGTATTGGAATATTGATTTTCAATCCGCAGGGGACAATGCCCGCGAAATCACAGTTGCATGGTTGCCACGGCGGAAGGAAAAGCGCAGCGGTAAGGATAATTCTATATGAAAATTCTCGCGATTGAAACATCCGGGCACACCATGAGCGTCGCACTGGCGGAAAACAACACGCTGGTGTCGGAACTGTTCCGCCATGCGGGATTAAAACATTCTGAACAATTACTTCCGTCCATCGATCGCGTGTTACACGAAGCCGGTTGGGTTTTGCGGGACATCGGAAAGATTGCTGTTACCACCGGACCGGGAAGTTTTACCGGTATCCGTGTCGGGTTGTCGTGCGCACGAACGCTGGCGCACCATTTGCGCGTGCCGCTGGTCGGTTGTACGGCATTGGATGTTCTTGAGGTTGGGGTACCGGCCGGCGGTCAGGGGTCCGTTGTTATCGGGCTTATCGATGCTTTGCGCGAGGAAGTGTTTGTTGCCCATCCGGGCACGCGTGAAGTAAGGATTGAATCGCTTGAATCCTTTTGTCGGCGGGTGTCGAAAATGAAGTCCCGGGTGACGCTGGCGGGCGATGCAGTTATTACACAACATGATTTTCTTGTGCGGAAATTACCGCGGGCAACGCTATCGCCCGACTATTTCAATTATCCCCGCGCAGGTATTCTTGCGTTGAAGGCAGCCGTCGTTAAAGGCACGCAATACCACCGCGTCGAACCACTCTATATCAGACGGTCATGGGCGGAAGAAAAGGCCCCCGCGATAAGTTCTGCCGTTAAAACGGCTCGATAATCACTTTTAAAGATTCTGTTCCTTCGCTCACCAGCTTAAACCCCCGCCCTGTCTCGTCCAGCGGCAGTCGATGAGTAATCATTTCTTTTGCCGGAATCCGTTTATTGCGCAGAAGTTCTATTGCTGTGTTCAAATCTGACGGCGCCGCTCCATACGAGGGCAGCAGGGTAATCTCGTTTCTCCAGAAATCATTTAAGGGAATCTCAAGGTTTGTCTGCGGTTCAGTTGTGGCGAAACAGAGGATGGTCCCGCCCCGCTCGACTGATTGCAGGGCCTGTTTAAACGCCGGCAGGGCGCCGGTACAGACGATTACCAGGTCGGCAAAAAAGCCATATTGTTTTTTGTATGCCGCTGCGACATCCTGTCGGGCGTCGATAACAAAATCGGCGCCGAATCGTTGAGCTGTTTTCAATCGGGAATCCACCACATCAGTGACGGTAACGCTACCCGCCCCGCATGCTTTGGCGAGCAGCAGATGCAGTATCCCCGATATCCCTCCGCCCAGAATAAGCACCTGTTGTCCGGGTTTGAACTGGGCAATCCGTTGTCCGCGAATGACGCATCCCAGTGGTTCGACAAAGGTCCCTTCCTCGAAAGAAACCGTATCGGGCAATACAAATATGCCGCGGTCTACATTAAGTGCCGGCACCCGTATGTATTGCGAAAATCCGCCGGGGTCAAAGTTGGTCGTATGCAGGGTTTCGCACGCTGTATGGTGGCCGGATAAACAATACCGGCAGGTGTTGCAGGGAATGTGATGGGAAACGAACACTCTGTCGTTAATTTTTATATTTTTGACATCGGCGCCCGTCTCGACAACCTCGCCGGCAATCTCGTGGCCCAGCACCAGCGGAGCCTTTTTTGTCCGGTACCATTCCATGACATCGCTACCGCAAATCCCGCTTGCTCTGACTTTCACTAGCACTTCCGCAGGCCCGATAACCGGTCGCGGTCGTTCAGCAATCCGTATGTCGTTATTGTTGTAATAAACTGCCGTTTTCATTGTAGCCACCCGCTTTTCTCCTCAAACAACATCAAATCCAACCCCGCCCTCCTTTGCCAAAGGAGGGAGTTATCAGCCAATTCCTCCCCAAGTAAAGGAAAGTTCTCTGCTAATTACTCTCAAAGAAAACATTCCTAAAAGAAATTTTTCCGAAGTTGCCCGTCGCAGCAGTTATTTCAAAGAAAAGGAATATACTTGCTGTTGCCTGTCTCAGCTGTTAGTCCAAGAAAAGGAAATCTCTCTTTGTTGCTTGTCTCAGCTGTTATCCCCCTTTGGCAAAGGGGGAAATAGGGGGATTTGCCGTACCCTTTACCGTGCAGTTTTGTTTTTCGCTTTTTCAAATATATTCATGGCTGTTGCAACATCGGCTTTTTCGTGGACTATGGCATTTAGCGCCATGGCCATAGGCACGGGATTTGTGCATTGCCAGACATTTCTCCCGAGATTTAAACCAACTGCGCCTTTGCTCATGCCGTCATAAACAAATTCAAAGACCTCTTTTTCAGTCTCGCATTTTGGCCCACCGGCAATAATTACGGGCACGGGACACCCATTTATGATTTTTTCAAATTCTTCGCACCAGTATGTTTTGACCACGCTGGCCCCGAGTTCCGCTGCAATACGGCAACACATCGCCAGATACCGGGCATTTCTCTTTTCAAGCTCTTTACCGACTGCGGTGACCGCCATGACCGGGATGCCGTAGCGCTCGCAGTCATTGACCATTTGTGAAAGGTTCATCAGGGTCTGGTGTTCGTAATCGGATCCGACAAATACGGACAAACCGACAGCCGTAACGTTTAAGCGCAGTATCTCTTCGATGGAAGTAGTGAGTCCTTCATTAGCAAGGTCTGTGCCCGCCATGCTGGTGCCGCCGGAAACCCGTAGGATGATAGGTTTTGAAAATGAGGGAGGGATGACGGAGCGCAACACCCCGCGCGTGCAGAAAAGTGCGTCAAAATAATCCACCAGCGGTTCAACTGTTTTCCACGGTTGCTCAAGACAGCTCGTCGGTCCCTGGAAATACCCGTGATCAATCGGCATCAAGAAACACTTGCCGTCTTTGCCGAAAATATTCTTTAACCGATTTGCTTTTCCCCAATCCATGGTATACCTCGCTTTTAAGGCTTATATCAATAGAGCTCAATAAAAACATTGTAAGATAATACAACCGGTGCGTCAAGGAGCGGGGAATGCCGCGGCCGCACCTTAATTCTTTGTCCCGGGTTCAATCCCGGCTGCTTTCTTGAGTGTTTCGCGACTGACGATATAATTGAAATTTGCCTGTAGTTGGAGAAGTTTTGCCTCTGCCAGCGCGTTGTCCGCGTTGAGCATGTCGAGGTTGGTGATAACCCCGTTCTCAAAGCGTACCTTCGCTTGAGATACAGCCTCCTGAGCAAGCTTTACATGGAGCACAGCGGCATCGATTTTTTTAGCGTTTGTTTCTACATCCGAAGCGGCCTGCTTTACCTCGGCGATAACCAGTCCTTCCATATCTTTTTCACGTGCTTGCAGTGATGCGTGCTGTGCCTGCGCTTCCTTGATTTTGTTATACGTTGTAAACCCGCCGAACAATGGCATATCAAACCGGGCGCCTGCAACCGTATCCTGTACGATAGCCGCAAGGTCGGGCAAATAGCCGTTTTTATATCCGTATTCATAAAAAAGATTAATACTGGGATATCGTTCTGAGCGCGATGATCCGAGCAACATTTTTGCGCTCACAGTGGTCGCGCGCGCCGCTTTTAATTCAGGTCTCTCTTGTGCCGCCAGTGCAAGGAACGATGCGGTGTCAATCGGCTCGGACTGCACCTGCAAGTCCCCGGTCACCGCTTCCGAGTCGCTGTCGGGCAGGCATATCAGGCGTCTCATCGTAATCAATTGTTTGGCGCAATTATTTTCCAAGTCGATTTTCTTGTTTTTTGCTTCCTCGAGCTTGACCTGTATCGTTAAAACATCAAATCCCGTAGCTGTTCCGCTGGCAAGTTTTTTTTGCGTAATTTCCAAATATTCGTTGAGGGATTTGAGTTCCTGATTCTGAACTTCAATGCTTTTTTGCAGGAGAAGTATGGAATAGAATGTGTACACTGTCTGCAGTTTGAGATTTGATTTGACCGCCCGGGCGGCGTTCTTCGCCGCTTCTGAGGAGTATTTCGTGGCTTTATACGTATCCCATTTTTTGCCGAAATCAAACAGCGTTTGCCGCGCGACAATATGTGCGTCGTAGTTCTGTTCCGGGAAGAACTGTATCAAGCCGAGACCCGGAAAATCGACGGAGGGGTCCGGCGATAATTTTGTATAACTTGCCGCCAAGTCAATCTGAGGGAACAGATCGCCTGCTTTTTGGCGCTTTCGGGCGACGGCTGCCTCAGCGCTCTGTTCGGCCTCTCGTATCGCAGGATTGTTTTCTACGAGTAGTGTAATCGCTCTTTCAAGCGACAATTCTTTTTGCCCGGCAACAGATTGACTCGCCGGTTCCGCCCACAGTGCCCCTTGGGAAACAATCGCTGTAATGATGAGCATACTGCATACTTTTTTCATGGAATCCCTCGCAAAGTGTAGTGTGGGGCTATTCAACCGCGGCGACGGTTTCAGTATTTTTTTTCGGCCGCCGCAAGAGAAGGATGGGGAATACAGCAACGGCGCTTACTACGGCGGCGACAAAAAATGCATCATCCACGGATTGCACAAACGATTGTTGTCCGACATGGGCGCCGATAATAGCGTTTGCCTGCATCGAGCTCCACCGCGCAGTATTGCCATCAGTCCATTGGACAAAACGGGCAAGATTGGCAGCCACCGATTTATACATTGGCCCGTTGACATCTATTGCCTGCCCGTACATCGCCATATGATAGATGCTTCTGCGCGTGAGAATCATGCCGAATATCGCGATACCGAAACTGCCGCCGATTTGCCGAACAACATTGAACAGCCCCGATGCCTGCGCCATGCGGTCCCGTGGAATGCCGGTTAACGCCAGTAGGCTCAAAGGCGTAAAGAGAAGCCCCATGGCGACGCCTCGCAAATACAGCGGCAGCATGATTTGCGTATGTTCGGAAAAAAGCGACATCGTGCTGTTAAGATAAAAGCTGACTGCCAGCAGAACAATGCCGACCATTGCCGGGCCGCGGGCGTCCCATTTATCCGACATCATGCCGGCCACAGGCGTGACGATACCCTGCAGTATGCCGACTGGCAGGAACACAAGCCCTGCCTGGTAGGCGGTATATCCCAGCGAGTTTTGCAGGTACAGCGGCAGGAGAAAGGTGCTACCGAACAAGCTCAAACCAAAGATAAAGAAAATCAGATTCGTCACGCCAAAGTTGAAATCAGCGAACAGTTTCAGTTCGACGAATGGGTGTTCAACGGTCAATTCTGCGTATATGAAGATGATGAACCCGATTACGGAAATGGCAAAACAGGTAAGGATGAAATTCGAAGTCCATCCGCCGGTATTCCATGATGCGTTACCTTCGGACAACGCCAGGAGCAGGGCCGTCAAAAACACGGCCATGGAAATAAATCCCAGAAAATCAAAATTCCGTGCCGCCGCTGCCCGATATTCTCGCTGGATTATCAAGGTCGCGAACATGCCGAATATGCCGACGGGAACATTGACATCGAATATTGCCTGCCAGCTTACATTATCAATAAGATATCCGCCTATCAATGGACCGAATGAAACCGACGCTGCCGCGGCGACACCCCAAAAACCCAGCGCCATGCCTCTTTGATTGACGGGGAACTCCCGTATCACGATTGCCATGCCAACCGGCATGATGAACCCGGCCCCGAATCCCTGGATTACTCTGAAAAAAATCAGGGATGTTTCATCCCACGACAAGCCGCACAAAAATGAGCCGAAGGTGAAAATGAATAGTGCCGCAAAGTAGGTCCTTTTGTATCCGAGATGGTCAGCAATCCAGCCGGAAGCCGGCAAAACGATGCCGAAAACAAGCATGTAGGCGGTCACCACCCACTCGATTTTGTCGACCGTTGTCCCGAATGATGCCATGATGTTCGGCAGGGCCACATTAACGATAGTCGCGTCAAGAACGGCGATAAAGGTACCTATCATTATGCTGAGAAGCACCCACCATTTATAAGAAGCGTGCTCGTGGTGGAGCGACGGCATTTGTTCTATTAGTTTATTTTTTATCGTGTGATGGGGAATGGTTGCCATATTATTTTATTTTAAGCCGTACTTCCGCCGACATGCCGGGAAGGATCCTGACGGGTCCGTTCCGTCCGGAATCGTCCTTTAACGCGATGGATATTTTAACCGGGATCCGTTGAGTGACTTTGGTAAAGTTTCCCGAAGCGTTGTTGGGGGGAATCAGCGAGAATTGCGAGGCGGTGTTGGCGCCGAGCTGAATTACTTTTCCGATAAATGCGTGGCTACGATAAGTGTCGAGATACACATACACCGTCTGGTTTAAGCGAATGCGGCCGAACTTTGTTTCTTCAAGATTTGCGGTAACCCACAGATGATCCAGGTCATATACCGTCAATATTGGCTGAGCGACCTGCACCACATCTCCGGGCATAGCCCACTTCTTGGCAACAACTCCGTTCATGGGGGATTCTATGATGATGTTTTTGAGCTGGGTTTGGACAACTCCCAGCTGCGCTGATGCGGAAGCAACCTGCGCCTGGGCAATGGCATTCTGCGCCCGAGCAGCTTCCAACGATTTCTTTGCGTGGTCAAACTGTTCTTTGGTAATAACCCCGCTGGTAAACTGGGATTCTGCCCGCGCATAATCTTCTTCATTTTTCGTGCCGTTGACCTGAGCCAGTTCAAGGGTGTGGCGCGCGTAGTCAAGCGCCGCTTGCGACTGTTTTTCCTGCGCGCGCAGGTCGGAATCATCCAACTTGACCAGAATCTTTCCTGCCTGTACGCTGTCTCCCTCTTCAACCGAGAGTTCGGCAATCCTGCCCGCGTATTTCGAGCTGATGATTGCCCTGTTTCCGTCAACATACGCATCATCGGTATACACCGTGCCGGCAATACTGAAATACCAGTACACACATGCAATCACTACCACCGCGCCGGCAGAGATAAGGGGAATCATTACTCTTTTCCTGGTGTACAGGGTGACATCCGTTATAGGTTCGTCGATAGTACCGTCAGTATCAGATTTTTTTACCATGGGGTTCTTAGGTGTTGTCATCATTGGCTCCTCTTGTTTTTTGTGCAAATGCCGTTCATGTATATTTCCGCCAGGAGTGCGGGGGTAACCGCGCGCGCCCCCGGTCTGTTCATCTGTCTATATTTTGCTGCTGTCAACAATGAAGACATAATCAGCGCGCCCATAAATGTCGGCGGATATGTATTAAATATTTTCTTAGTGACGCCGTCTTCAAATATTTTCCCTATCTGTTCCAATAGCCCACCGTACAATTGTGTGGATAACACCAGCATTTTTCCTTTGAAATTTCCTGCTTCCGCTCTGGCTATTATAAAAGCGTTGCCGTGTGAATCAATGAAGCCGTTTAGTTGTTCAAGAAGCATGCGCAATTGTTCGGGGGGCGTGCTACTGCCTTTTATTGCTGCGCCGGCGATTCTTCTTGCTTCATGTACCAGTTCAAAAAGTATGGAATAATACAGTTCCTGTTTGCTTTTAAAGTACAAGTATACTGTCCCCTTGCCTATACCGGCTTTTTTTGCAATTATATCGATAAGACATTCATGGTATTCTTTATCGTTAAGAACTCGGATTGCGGCGACAATGATATGCTTGCGCATTGTTTCTTTTTTACTGAGAACTGATGGCATAAAATGTCTCCTTTTTGGCTCTGGTTTCCGCATGCTACGCCGGCCGTACAGTTATAATGACTGACTGGTCAGTCATTAGTATATTCTTTTAGTCGCAAATAGTCAACGGGGGGTGACAGGCAAGAGTCCCATCGACAACAACTATGCGATATGGTAGTATGGCTTTGTGAGAAGTCACCACCGTCAATTACGAGAATCATGGGGGGATTGTGATGAAACAGGGTAAAAGCAAGGTAGGGGTTGTAGTGTGTCTTGAAGAAGCCGTCAGCTATCAGGAAAACGCCATAGTGAGCCAGGAAATTATACGAAAAAGTACCGGCACGGCAACGATATTTGCTTTTGACCGCGATCAGGGGCTCAGCGAGCATACTGCCCCGTTCGATGCGCTGGTATATATTGTTGACGGAAAAGCAGAAATATTTATCGCCGGGGTGCGCCATGCGGTTACCAAAGGCGATTACATCATTTTGCCCGCCAATAAGCCCCATGCACTGCAGGCAATCGAAAAATTTAAGATGATGCTGATAATGATAAAATCTGATTAATAATTGTCATCGTTCGCCTGTAATCCCCACTGCTTTATCAGGGCTGCAAACAGATATAGGGGGACGAAAAGGTCAAAAACAACGCAGTAAAGTGTGTTGCGAAGCGATTATCTCCGCGGCATGTGAGCGATGTCGTTTTTTAGGCAGCTTCCAGTACCGCGCGCATTGCTTCGGGCAGTGATTCTTGAGTAAATTTCCTGATGGTTGTTTTGAACTCAAACTTGCCATAGGGCAGTAATTGTATAATCCATTGAGCTGCTATGCTGTATGAGGGATTATCCACATCCTGCATATCCATATATGCGCCCAGTCGGTTGATGAGCTCCTGCGCCCGGGGTTGTATGATTGATGCTTTAGACGACCCGTTGGTAGCTTCTTTGAGTACTGATTCTGCCTGTTCACCCAACCTGTTTAGTTGCCGTGTATCTCTGTCAAAGGTGCCCGCCGCCGAACTCCCTGCTACAGTTCCGGGTGATTGCAGTTTACTAATGTAGCGCGCCGCTTGCGCGCGCGCTTGCAGCCGGACATTATCAATCGGCATACCGGCGGGAGTGTCTTTTATGAGCAATGTTCCCAGCTTTGCATATAGTGTGCCGAGGAGCCGGCTGTCACGCAGCGGGTCTCCGGGTTTTTTCGAGGTTATTGGCAGCGTCAGCTGGGCGATGCATTGTTCTGCCAAGCGCAACGCTGCTACGTTCCGATCAAGGTCAGCATTGGGGAACCATGAGAATGTCAGGAGTCGGTTGATTTCAGTATCCGCAGCTGCAGCACGGGCGCCAAATCCTTCATCAAACCCTTCGTTAAACTGATACTGCGGATCTGTTTTCTTTGCTCTAAAGAGCGACAGTATGAATGCGCGTATTCCGTCTTCCAGCGATGCATCATCGCGGACAGCAGCACGCATATCGTCTCCGAGACAAACTGCGCTTGTTTTCGCGCGCAATGCATCAAGTTCTTTTGCAGCGATTTGCGGGTCAACAACAATTGTTTCTTGCGCGGTCTCCCGCGTTAATTCTAAGCTTGCGCGTGCGGGAACGCTTGACACCAAATTACTGCCTAACACATAGGTCATGTCATACCCGATGCCTTCTTCAGCGAACGCAGGGCGGACGATATAAAAATCAGATTGTTCAAAACGAACCGCAAGCAGAGCATTGATTTTAACGCCATGGACAACGGTGTTCAAATCAGCAGGAACAAGTTTATTGACCTGCTCCCGGTTCATGGCTTCCTGGCGCAGGGTGATGCTGTTGGCGTCAATCTGATTTTCTGCGAGCAGTATGCCGGCGGCCGCATGGAACTGGGCAAACCCCTCCGGAGTATCGAGGTTTTCGATGGCAATACTTATCGTTGCGCTCAATTTCGCCGCATGCATTTTAGTGACTATCTCCGCCAACTCCCGGTGTGTCTTGCTGTTGGGTTTAAGCGCTTCCGCCAGTATCGCGGGGCTGAGCTTCAGGGATACGGCTAAATAACTGGTGCCGTCATTGCTGTGTCCCGGTGCTGAATCTCTGAGTTCCTCAAGCCGCTGAGCAGAATTTAACCGATGTAGATCTTCGAAAGTGTCGATTATGACGCCCGCTGTCAGGAAAGGGCGTGCGGACACTTGTCGCGCGTTGCGGTTAATGAACGCTGTCTCAATATCACGGATACTGCCAAGAAGTTCAGGAGTGTCCGCATGCTCCAGGGCGTTGATGCGCACTGCTTGTCCCATCGCGGCAAAGCGTACGGGTTGTGCCGCCAGGGACCGTTCATCCATATTGCTATTCTCGATGACCGCATACGGCGCCCCGCTGTCACGGTTTTCGGTGCCAATCGAATCGGGAAAGACCGCCCGTACCCGCGGATCTTCGCTGATGAATGTAAGCAATTGCTGCGGTATCGTATCGCGACCGTCTTCAAAGTAGGGAGATATGAATTCAACGATATAGCCGTTGCCGCAGGTGATTTGTCTGGCAAGGATTGAAGAAGTTTTCTCTCCGTTCCCCGTTGTAAAGTTCGCCTCTCCTGTTTCTTGAGAGATAACGACAAATAAACCGTCATTAACTATGGACTGACGATTAGCATGGTTCGAGGCGGCTATTATTGTTTGTCTCAGGAGGTCAGTCCATTCTTGCTGAGAAGAAGCCGTTCTGGCGGCGATAAACACGCCGCCGGTCACTTCAGCGCGTCGTTTGAGTCCGGAAAGAGGGGTCGCGTCCTTCATCAAAACGCCCCACAGCATTTTTGAGATTACCGGGGCGGCCGCAAAAATTGGTCGATCACCGCCGATATTTTCGGCAATAGCACTGTTGAGTAGAAGGACAGCCGCTGCCAAGGGCGATGAGATAGCCTTAATGACCGGTTGCAGTACTTCTTTATCAGCCGGCAGCGGGTTTGTACTTGCATTGAGCGCTGCTTCATCGCTATCCCCGTCGTTTGTTTCCGTAGCGCCCAATAGTTCTTTACAGATGGCAAAAAGCGTGCTATTGCGATATGATTCTGGGGGGGCATCGTTGGGCATGATTGCTTGGGTGGCGATGCGGAACTGGGGTTCAGTGCCAGATTTTCGTATAAGGAGCCAGTCGCCGTTGGTGAGAATTATTTTTACTCCGTCAGTCAGTATGCATTCTTGAACCTTGGCAGGATAATTATTCAATTCAAGCAATTGATTTATGGTTCTTGTAATTTCATTTTCATTAAGCTTAAACAATGCCGATGATCGTGCGGCTGCTGATTCCTCGACAGACTGCTCTTCGAAAGCATAGCGGGAACCGATGAGGGCATCAATCTCTTTGCGAATCTGCGATAATCCCTTAAATGACGGTGGTAAACTGTTTTTGTCCTCATTCCAGCCTGCCACGGCGGCGATGAGGTCGAATCCTACGAATAATCCGTCATCCATGCCAGTCCATCCATCAGCCCAGACATGCCCGCTTGATTCAAAGCCCAGGACGCGTTTAAAAGGACGATCCGCTTTTTTTCCCGCTGCAGCAAGGTCATCCATCGCCGGCGGTAAACTTTTAAATCCAACTTCGGTGTCCGGTGTAAATTTTATCCGAGCGCTGATATGGTTTTTTTCATTTTGGTTGTTGAAATAGGTTGCTAATGCGTGTGCCATGCCACTTGTTGCGATTGACTGAGTGATCAATAGATCGGGCCATTCGTCTTGTTTCACCGTGTTAGTCCACTGTTTTCTGACCGCTTCATAGAGAAGGATTGCGCCGATCTCGTTTGCTTTCAGCGTCCCTTCTTTATCAGCGGCAGCAACTGAATCTCCATCGCAATCGACCATAATCGCAAGCTCATGATCAGGCCGAGAGTTTTCGTTAAGCAGACCGAGGATAGTTGCTATGTTTTTACGCGTATAAGGGTTTGGCACCCCGCCAACTTCGCTAAACGCCGGATCAGCGTTGGCGCGATGAACGGTCCTGAAGAGTGAATCTGCCGTGCGCGGTGGCAGGTTCAGTTGTTTGCGGGCATCGTTTACATCAATGAGCAGGCGATCCATTATTGCTTCCCAATAACTTACTGAGCCGCCCTGCATGGCGTCGAAAGTTATAAAGGCCCGGTCGTCAGCCGCAAGGTATGCTGTTACTTTGTCCCAAGCGCCGGAATCTCGCTTGGCTCTGATGAAGGGGTCAACATATTCTTTAACCGCCTCCGTTACGCTGACTTCGTGCAGCAAACCAATTGCTTTTGCATCATCGTATACAAGCGACGGGATAGCCTCATTATTCTTATTATCCCCTAATTCATTCACAATTTTTTGGATTGTCTGTGTGGTAGCATCCGGTGCGGGTCTGCCGTTAGGCAGGAGCAGTTTGATGCCGCTATATCGGTTACTGCTGTGGCTGGCGGAAAAATTTACCACATAATGATAATCTTTGCCATAGCGTTTTTCTGCGGCAAAAATAGCTAATGCCGGCGTGATGGTGGGTTCCTGTGCGATGATGTCTACCGAGATGCCGTGTCCCGTAAGAATACTTGCCATTTCTCTGACGAATTCCTTGTTGTTCTTGCGGGGATCAAAACCAATAAGAATTGCCCTGCTGCGGTCGTCGCCGTTCTCGGTTTCATATGTTCTTGCTAATGCCTCAGCAAAAAGTTGAACGCGGGCAAGAGTGAAATCCTTTGTTTCAGGGCGCCAACCGGCGGTGCCGAATTTGATGAGATATGTCCCGAGCGATTTAATTCTCGCGTGCGAGATGAATGCCTTGTCTCCCGTAACCGTACTGGTAAACGATATCGCTCCGGAATCTTTCTGCGTGGTGACCAACTCTCTGAACTTTCCGTTGCTGAGATATTGTAATGTCCATTGTTTTTTGCTGCCGCCAACATCGGTAGAAAATGTGAGTATGCCCTTTTCATCTATGTCAATTACTGCGTTCTCAAAATAGAGGAATCCTTTTGTTCTTCCGGGAAGCAGTGAATCGTTGAGTGCTTCATTAAGATTAATCAACCCTTTGTATCTGCTCGAAATGGCAAAGGTGCCTACAAAGGCGGCATCCGACCATGTGACGGCACATTCTTCCCTAATACCTGAAGCATCGAAGCTGGTGCATTTGCTCAGATCAGCCTGTCCGAATGCTTGCTGGCAATTGTGCATTTCCAGATACCATTTCGAGGTTCCGTCATCTCCATCAGGCATTATTTTGGGGAATGTGTCTTCTCGCATCATGTCAGGAATCCATGTTTCCGTATTGATTTTCATCAATGATGTCAGAGTTTGATAAATAAAGTCCCAGGAAAACTTTACGGGAGCAAAAAATTTGCGAGGTATGTTAATAATCCGCAAAAACTTGAAGTTCTGTGTTGGGATGGAATATTTCTTCATCAACGCCATGATCGTTGGATCGCCCAATATTATTTTAGATTCCAAATAAGCATTGATTTTTAGAATCGATGTGCCCATAGCACCCTCAATCTGCACATACGGTGTCGCACCCTGCATTTTGTCGCTTACGATAGGGCTCGGGGTGATCAATTCCAGGTACTCATCCAGGCCCATATAATCTTTCAGTTCCCGCACAAAAGGCCCTAGGACGGAAAGATTGAGAACTACGGAATTGGTGTTAAATAGCTGTTTGCCGAATCTGCCACCGTCTCCCGGCGCAGCGCCGTCTTTCTCCACTCCCTTTCTTAAGAATACTTCCTTTTCCTTATTTTTGGCGGCTACCGCTAATTCAAGTACCCAGGGAAAACGGGTTGAACCTTTTGTTAAAAGACCAAAAATACCTCCCTTGACATCATCAGTAGTCCTGGGAGTCGCCAGCATGGCAATGGGTGTATTGGTCCGTGCGACATGCGAAGCTATTTTTGCATCGACGCGATTGCCTACTCCGTCAGAATTGGTAATGGCGATAATGGTACTCTTCCCTTCTTCTGCCCATCCCTGTTTTTCCTCAAATTCAGGGTCAAGCAGGTTTTTGAGTAGCCAAAAAATCACTTGTCCATGACTGCCTGAAGCGGTAATTTGAGGAGGAAAACTTTTTTTGCTTTCTCCCGCCGCGCGTAAGTTTTCGATTTTTTGTTCTTCATCGGTCGGCATCTTTTTAGGGATTTCACGGTTTAATCCGGGAAGAAATCCCACGCGATGGGGTTCGTCCAATTGAATGCCTTCCTGGGCGAATATTTGCCGGTATGTTAATTTTTTCCAAGGATGATCAATGCCATTTCTGCCGTAAATGTTCATCTGGTCATACAAGCCAAGGATTGAGGGAGCTGACTCGATATTTACCACTTCACGAACGGCCAGTTTGCCGAACATTTTAGCGTTTACGGCGGCCTGTAAAAGTTTTATCTCAGATATATTGACGGGTACTTCCTTCCCGTTTATCTGAAGAAGGAAATAGAGGTCGGTTCCTTTCGCTCCTATTCCAGGGCTGATGAGATTCAGGAATTGTTTAATAAGATTTTTTTTGTATTCGCCGCGCTTAACGCTGCTGCCCAACCCGGCGTTCAGTCCAAGATTGACCATCAATATATTTTTTCGTTCCTGTGCAGTCGGTTCTTGCATATTGTCATATTCCACCACCCCGAAATCGTTGAGCTCTTGATCGGTCATATTAGCAGTAGCATAAAATGATTCCGCGATTTTTTGGTCTTCAATGGTTATTGCTGTAGGATCTCCGTTATTGACCGTCCAAAGCAACACGGAGTAGTAGGTGACTTCGCTGTCAAAATCAGAGGTGTTTTCATTTCTGTCTTTTCCTTGCTCTATCATTGTTTCTCTGACGATTTTCTTAACATCGTCAAGGTTTGTAACCGTGACACCGGGAAAACTAAAGAATGGTTTTTTTTGCGCGGGTGGGCCTTGTGGCGCAACCGGCGTGCCTTTACCGGGGTTTAATGTGAAGGTCATACGCTTGAATATAGACCGAACCATTCCTGGGTATAACAAATATGCATGTCTCATCTGCCTGCGGTATGCGATAAGCTCGCCGCCGCCCGAAGCAGTAAGTCGTTGCAATGCTGTGGTTATTTTCCCCGACATCTTGGTAAACACTGCTTCTTCACGCAGATGAGTGAGTTCATGCATAACAATGATGCTTCGGGCAACATTTTTGTCTATCCGTTCGATTTCATAGAAAACCCGCGGATTGATACCGATTCTATTGAGTGCTTTTTCCTGTTGATGATACGCCATCGCCGGTTTGTCCGGTTGGTCGGATAGGATTGTCAGCAGAATGTTCTGAGGAAGTTTATACCTGGTTTTAATATCTTCAAAATAATTAGCAACCGTCATGCCGGGCGCGATCATGTCTGTGCGGGCCTTGATTGCAGGATAGCCTTGTGCCTTCTGTACCGCTTGCTCAATGACACTAGCCTGATACTGCATCGTCAGTCCATTTATCGCCTTCCACAAGGCAACGCCGAGCGTAAGCGCGGTGATAGCAGTCCTAATCCCTGAGACATTGGGCACGATCGCGCTGATGATAAAAAATAAGGTGGCGACCGCGGCTACAATCGCTACTTCGCGCAATTCCCGTTTCGCTGCAATGCGGGAACCGTCGGAGGAGACATATTGCCCTGTTGCATCCGTCAAGCGTATCGTGACCGGTGCGTCGCCGCTGGTTAAAGTAAGGGAAGATTCATCATCAGACAGTGCGGCCTTGGCTTCAGTCCCCTCAAGAGATTTATTGAGTTCTGCCAGCAAAGCGGCACTGTCTTTACCCTGATTCTTTTCCGTTTTCCACCATTGCCGGACATAGGTTTCGGCAAATACTTCATTCGCCTTTTTCCTGGTTATAAAATTATTGATAAATTGTTCGATTTGTGCCGCCGGTATGCGTTGTTTCTCCGCCCACGCCCGCGCTTCGGCAAAATCGGATGCATTAATGTCAGCGGTTGATTTTTTTGATTTCAAAAAGGTCGATTCGAGCATCAGGGCAAACGCCTGTGCGCCGAACACCGCCGCCTGCTGCTTGGCAAGTTCGCTGTATGTCGCTTCTGCTATTTTTGCATCTTTGGTAATTGAAGGGGTGATGACTAGGTATGATATGCCGCGGTCTTTGAGCAGATGGGTCAGCCCGTCGGTGTGGAATCCGCCGGTAACCACCACAATGATTTCTTTGGCTGATTTCAGTGACTCGGTTACTGTGGCAAGTTGGTCAACGCGGGGAACGCGAAGAACGCCGCCGGCTGCCGGCGCAGGAAGGTCGTTTGAAAAAATATTTTTCAAAAAGGAGTTATTGCGTTCGATGTTGACAGCATAGAACTTGTCCAGAACTGCGTAATATGGTTCCAGTGCGGGCAGGGTGTTTGTTGTTGTATATTTCGCCCACAACTGTCGAAATTTTGCCTGATGGCTCACATAATAGCGGTGATCTTCCGCAGACAACTTGTTGTTGACATATCTTTCCACATATTCAAAGAAGTCTGCTATATAAGCCACTTCGCGCTCTGCCGCGCTTGCGCTGAACCGATCGTGCAGGTCGCTGATAAGCTTTTTTTCTTCACGAACAAGCGCGACTGGGTTTATGTTCTGATTTTCATCTGCAAAGGTGAAAAAGCGATGTAGCTCCTTATACTCACTGGTCAAGTCGAGCGCATGCTCGTTTGACGCACGCTTTAGCGCCGCATACAGCTCTTCTGCCCGCGCGTTGCCGGAAGAGTTGTCCATCAAACGACGGTATGTCGCGTACGGTAACTTCTCTTTTAGCGTTCCTAAAAAATGCACCAGCTGTTTGTTTATCTTCTTTGATTTTAGCCCTTTTTGCAGTTCAAATAGCCGTACGAAGGATACCGTGTTGGGGTATTCGTTGAGGTCCGCATCCGCTCTTTTTGCCAGCTGCAGCAGCAGGCGGAGATATTTTTCGGCAGATAGTGCGCCGGCATCGTGGCGGGCGATTATCCGGTTTAGTTGTTGGTTGCGTGATGTATAGTAGTGGTCTTGAATGGTTGTTATGCTTTTTGCAAACTCAGGTAATCGGGACTGCATTTCTGCTCGTTGGTTGATGATGGTTCCCAGACGCGCAAGGTTTTGGGTGTAGAGAGTTTTGTCTTCCAACCCCTGCAGAAGATTGAATTTGCCGCTCAGTATCGAATAATATTCTGAACCGGTTAAAACGCCGCCGTCCATGAGCGTTTCCACAACTTTTTCGCGGTATTTCCGGTTATCAAGCGCCTGTACCCACGAAGTGTCTACTGGGCCTACGCCGCCTTCCACATATACCTTGGATAATCCGTACTGCCGGTCAATGAGTCCGAGTATTTTCCCGATGTTCCTTTGCACCTCAGCATGGCAGTGCAGGTCCTGAATATTTATTACAACACGGTCGCTGCGCATGTATTGTGCGTCAGTAATTCTTCCCAGCGCATAGGGAACGCTAAACTCACCCGAATACGCATTCAATGAACTGTGCGTTTCTTCTGCCGGCGTGACTATGGCATGAATTGTCTGGCTCAGGACCGCGCTGTATAAAAAACACACACAGGTCACTACCGCAGTGATTCTCGTGAAATGTGAGAAAAAAATTCTGGCTATTGATGTCTGTGCAGCGCGCAAAATAAATTTCCGAGAACGATTGTTCATTAGTTTAATTGTCATGTTCCTCCACTGCTAAAAAATCCGGTTTGCAACGCTCCGGGTTGGTTATCCAGCCTTCCGTGGTCTTCAATGCCCATTGATACGGTGTAATTATATATACAGATATTATAGTTATATTTCAAGTAATAACGAAGGAAAATTTGTGAAATTTATGTGAAAACCGGCAGATAGGGAGGGGTTACCAGGTGTCGGCTTTTCCGAGAATGTAGACGGTGACTGGGCGATGCATCCATGATTTCTCTTCAGCGGCGTTGTTGACGCCGAGGTCTATGCGGTTGCCGATAATGGCGTTGCCGGTGTCAGCAGCATAGCCATAGCCGTATCCGGAGACATACACACGGGTTTTTAGGGGGATTATTTTCGGATCGACGGCTACGATGCCGCGCTGCATTTCAAGGCCCAAATAGGTTTCGGTGCCATCGCGCCATGCAAGGGGGTCGCCGGGATAATAGGCAGTGGCTATCATACGGATCCGGCGGCATTTTGACAGGTCGTAGGTTTTCTCCGGCTTGCCGCTTGCGTCCATTAAAACCAGTTTGTAGACAGATTTTTTGATTGTTCTCTGGCGGGTGGGGAATTTGTTTTCAGCGCCGATGATTGTCTGTTCACTGACACGCTGCAATTCGACGGTCCTCAGGTTACATCCTACCTGTTTTCGCCACACTGTTTTGCCGGTTTGTGTCTCCGGCGTTCCGGCAGAGGCCGCGTATATGACAGTGCAAGCTACACATAAAAAAAGAAAAACCACAAGAAAATAATTGTTCTTTTTCACCACTGTATTCCCGCTATCGTATGAATCATCAGCTCTCTCAAATGTGTCATTTCAGAACGCTAATCGAGATACGGTCGTTGTCTGAATGCGACGCCCAGTTTTTTTACGATAGTCCGCACTGTGGCAACATCAACGCCCGGCAAGCTGACGGCGCTTACCGTTACTGAGGGGATGTATTTCTTGCATTCCGCGATAAAGGCAATAGTTTCTTTGAAAGCATTAGTTTTCTTTTTTGGTCGGTTGAGGCGGTTGTATTGCTGCGGTGAAGACGCATTGAGGCTTATGGATATGGCGTCTACCAGCCCTTTCAATTCGGGAAGGATGTTGCGTTTATGAAAGACATTGGCATGTCCCGATGTGTTGATGCGAACGCGTCCGCCGCGGGAATGTACCCACGCGGCGACCTCTTTAAGCACTTCCAGGCGTATCAACGGTTCCCCGTAGCCGCAAAATATAATTTCATCGAATTTTTTAGGATCTTTTATTTCCTTGATAACATCTTGCGCACTTGGCTCGGCAGACAGGCGCAAGTTCTGGCCGTAAAATTTTCCTTTCCATTTGTATTTGATGCAGTATGTGCAAGCCATCAAACAACGGTTGGTCAGGTTGATATAGAGGCTGTTGTGAAGTGTATAGGTTATTGCCATAGGCAGATTATATCAAAAAAAATCATGGAATTTGCAATAGAATGTGGTGTTTGATATACTTTTTAAAAATATGTGTCTATAACCGGCGATGGCAGGCAGTTTTATAGGCGTTCCGACGCGCAACACAATCTCTACATGCAAAGAATAATTCTAGTTAATCCCCCGTTAAGCATGAAGGAAAGATACGGAAAATTATCCGCGGCGGGCATTTGTATGCCGCCGTTGGGGCTTTGCGCGCTTGCTGCCTCTATGCGTCAGCGGGGACACACTGTATCGTTGCTTGATTGTGAAGCATTGTCACTTGGTGTCGAGCAGGCAGTGAACCGGATCATTGCTTTTAAGCCGGACTTAGTGGGGATTACCGCCGCTACCGTGGCAATTCATTCAGCTGGAGCGCTTGCCGCGCGCTTGAAATCCATTGACCATGCATTGTTTATAGTAATCGGCGGTGTGCATATGAGCGCCTTGCCCCGTGAGACAATGGAGTCGTTCCCTCATTTTGATGCCGGCGTTATCGGCGAGGGTGAGGATACGCTGGGCGAGATTCTTGTTGCCCGTGAACAGGGGACGCCATTACTCTCAGTCAACGGATTGATGTTTTGGCACAATGGTGAGTTGCACAGCACGTCTGCGCGGAAAACACGCGACAATATCGATTCTTTCCCCTTCCCTGCATGGGATCTGTTACCGGACATTCGACGGCACTATCACCCGGCGTTGTTCTCATTTCGCCATCTCCCCTCACTTTCAATCGTTACCTCGCGCGGATGTCCCTATTTGTGCACTTTTTGCAGTCGGGCTGTCTGGGGTGATCGTTGTTATCGAGAACACAGTGCCGAATATGTTTTTGGAATGATGAAAACGCTGGTGCAAGATTACGGCATTAGGGATGTACAAATATATGACGACACATTCGGCGTCAATAGGGTACGCGTGCTCTCGCTCTGTGACCTGTTGATCCGTGAAAAACTTCCGCTGACATGGTCATGTAATCTGCGGGCGAATATCATCGACGAGAATGTTCTGGCTGCTATGAAGCGGGCAGGATGCTGGCAGATAGGGTTTGGCATTGAAAGCGGTTCGGCGGACTGTTTAGAGTTTCTTCACAAGGAAATAAATCCAGAAATGGTTACCGAATCAATCTGCAAGATACGGGCAGCCGGCATTATCTGTCACGGATACTTTATGCTGGGAACCTTGCCGGAAACAGAGACAAGTCTCGAGAAAACGAAACGATTCATTCTAAACTCAGATCTTGATTTTCTCACCCTGAACATATTTACTCCGATGCCGGGTTCAATCGACTATCAGCGCGCTCAAGAGTATGGAACATTTAAAAAAGATTGGCGGTTGTTGAACCAGTATAGTTATGTATTCGTTCCGCGGGGTTTGTCGTCAACGATACTTGCACGATATGCAAAAAGCATTGTCGCACGGTTTTATCTGCGCCTGCATCCGCGGGTTCTGTGGCATTTTCTTACTATGCCGCTCAGTATTCCCGTCATGAAGACGCTACTCAACGGCATTGTTGCTTTTCTCATCTATATCACCCAGCACAATTCCTCCCGCGCACAGTAACCCTCTGTCATTTCACAGAACGATTCGAGAGTTCAATTCAAGGGGATTAGTTTGTCATTGAGAACGGCTAAAAAGATATACCTCGATTTCGGCATCGTTATACAAAAGCTTTTTCTGGGGGAATTCTCGTTCAAGTTTATTCCAAGTCCTTTCATGCACAGCCCAATCAGCGGCGGTCATCAACTGGTAATTTCTTATTATGTTTGAATTCCATGGCGAATAGTATTCCTGCAGAATAGCAAAAGGCAAATGAAAATCTCTGCGGATTAATGGGATCTTTTCTTTAGGCAGCAGGAAAAGAATGGCGTCGATCTTGTTCCGATCTTGATAGATTTGTTCGAGTGTTTCAATCCCCTTTTCCAACAAAGAGATTGTATTGATAGTTGTTTTGCTGTTTTGAAACCAGAAATATATATCAATAAAGTCAGTGAATCCGCTGGTTATTCGTAGGGGAATCAATAAATTCAGTGTGCTCTTATTGCCCGATTGTCTATATCTTTCCATGAGCCCCTGATATATTCCCTGCATACGCTCTCCGGTGTTCTGCATATCGGAAAACTTTTGATTCAGTTCAGAGCGGGAGAAGTAATGCCACTGTTTGCCCATAATGTTTACAGAAATATCTGAAGATCCATAACTAATATATCGGTACTGAAGGAGCCCTGCCACTAGAATGATACAGACAATCACGATGCCGCGGCGCGTCCATAGTATGGTTCTCAACCCAGCTGCAGTTACGAGAGCATATGCCGGCATCAGGGGGAGTACATAGCGCACGCTTTTTTGCTGGTTCATAAAGAGTACTATAACTGTCGGCACGACGATCCACAGAAAAATCATTGGTTTTACAGATGTCAGATATTTATGTTTGACAACAAAATACAGCCCGATGATAAAAGCAATAAAGAACGGAGGGCTCAGCTGGTTCTCCCACAGGCCAGTAGTAAATAACCTCAGATTATCGAAAGTGTACCATGCATGCTGCGCGGGTTCGTTACTGATTTGACGGTCGATCAATATAAATTTTAGAATAGTGATGTTGAAATAATAGGGGGAAATGACTATCAAAAATAGCACTGCGGCGATGAGAATATTTGCGGGCCGGCTCAGTATTCCCTTCTCGGGATTTTGTGGATGGTTACATCGGCAAAAAAGGGCGTATAATGTCGGGCCAGCTATGAAACATCCAAAGGGGTCTTTAAGCAGCATCCCCCAGCCACAGCACAATGCGAACACGATAGTTTCTGGGGTCTTTTGAAAGTTTTTCGACCGTAACAAAAAATAAAAGGACATGACAGTCATTGCCATGATGGAAAAATCTATGCAGTACAAGCGGAAACTGCCGTATACAAGAGGGTATAATGCTATCAATACGCTTGCCAGTATGCCGGTCTCTTTGTCCTTGATTTCCCTGCCGGTTAGATAGCAGAACACCAGTAGTATGAACAGATAGGGGAAATTGTTAACAATATTCATCATTGTCCAATTTCTGCCGATAATCTTTGTGATGAGAACCGCATTCAGAGCATACAGCGGAGGCAGTCGTGAATGCTGAAATGCTGTGATTAGATTATGGATTGGTTGCCCAATCTTAGAGGAGAAACTATCAAGTTTCGTTGTGATGTCTTGTGCAGCGACAAGGGAGCTAATGTCAGTGGCGCAATTGACGGTGAAGCTTCCCATATAAACACTATGCAATATGTAGCCGGCAAGAATCAGCAACAGCAAAGCGATTTCTTTGTAGTAAGGGAATCTTGCGGCCATCAGTATTAAACCTTGAATCCCGCACAATCGGCACGGGATACCTTTCCTGAGAAGCATTGCGGTTGCCTCGCGCAATCCAATGACGACGATATATTTTCGAATATTATATATATAACACTAAATGAAAAACAAGTAGATATGGCGGAGATGGGCAGACTTATAATGCAAAAAGGGTTCTTGCGGCGATTGTTGTGGCGGCGGTTACGGTTTCCGCGGGGATATTCTTTAAATGGGCTATCTCACGGGCTATCAGAGGGAGGTAGGACGGTTCGTTGCGTTGACCGCGGTACTCTTGCGGTGGTAAATACGGGCAGTCGGTCTCAATGACCAGGGATTCAAGGGGGATGGCAGTGACGACCTCTTTGAGATTTCTTGCGGATGGATAGGTGACTGGGCCGTCTATGCCGAGAAGAAAACCCATGTCGGTCAGTTCCCGGGCGTCAAATAGTGTTCCGGAAAAACAATGAATAACGCCAAAAAAGCTTCCCGGTTTTGAGCATTGACCGGTAAGAATATCGTGCAAGTCCCGGTAGGCCTCACGGCAATGAATGACGAGGGGCTTTTTGAGAGAACGCGCGATATCCATGTGATGGATAAAAACTTCTTTCTGCATATCCCGGGGTGATGTTTCAAAATGGTAGTCAAGCCCTGTCTCGCCTACGCCGACTACTTTTTGATGGGTGCACAGATTTTTGAGTGTGTCCAGTACGGCGGGCTCTGCCGCAATGGTCTCCTGAGGATGTATTCCCAGAACGCAGGATATGTTTTTGTGCGCAACAGCAAAGGCGATAGTTTTTTGCCAGTTCGCCGGCTCGCAGCCGACTTCGATAATGGCGTCAACGCCGGCGGTGCGGGCGCGCGCAATGGTAGTGTCGCGGTCAAGGTCAAACTTCTCATCGAGTAAATGCGCGTGTGTTTCAATCATAATATTTACTACGATTTTTCATAACATCTTTCTAATATCATTGCAATGTCATTGATTCCCCCTTTAGCAAAGGGGGCGAGGGGGATTTGCCGTTCTTTCAAATCTATCAGTGCTCGCTGCTCTCATTTTTGTATGCGGGGGAACAGGATGCCGGGATTTAAAATACCTGCGCCGGAGCGCACGAAGGTAGTCGGTGGAACTGAAGCAGTAAAATATGCGTGTGCGGCGGTGGCGACCGGTTCAACAGCGCCGAACGATTCCCATATTTTCTGGCATATCGACGGCATAAACGGGACAAGATACAACGTTATCAGCGCCGTTGTCTGAAGATAGGAGTTCATTGCCGCGCCCAGGCGCTGGTTGGCTTCTTTTGCCATTTTCCATGGGGCATCCTGCTCTATCTGTTGATTCACCAGCGTGACCGCGCATTGTATCCGGTCAGCGATCTTGTGAAACTCGAGGGCATCAACGGCACCGGGGACATCAGCCAGTATTTTTGCAACGCGATCGATGAGGTCCGGCGCGCTGTCGGTGGCAGGGGGGATCGTTCCCGAAAAATATTTCTGCGTCATGGAAAGCGTCCGGGATATGAGGTTGCCGAAATTGTTTGCCAGGTCAACATTATATTTGTCAGTGAGCGCGTCCCACGATATATCTCCGTCACTGCCGAAAGGAAACAGCGATACGGTCAAATAGCGCGTCGCGTCAACACCGAATTTTTCTATCAACTGATCCGGGCGGATGACATTGCCGATGGTTTTCGACATTTTGTTGCCGTCGATGGTAAAAAATCCGTGTGCAAAAATCTTTTTGGGTAGGGCCACGCCGGCGGCCAGCAGCATTGCTGGCCAGATGACGCTGTGAAACCACAGAATATCCTTGGCCATCAGATGTAGATCGGCTGGCCACCATGTATTAAAATCATTGATGCGTTGTGCGGCATCGGGGGAATCGGCCCCAGGCAGTTCGCCGTAGCCCACGGCGCTGATGTAGTTAATCAGTGCGTCAACCCAGACATAGGCGGTCTGTTTGGCATCAAACGGCAGGGGAATGCCCCAGGTAAGAGCGATACGGGAAATACTGATATCGTCCAGGCCCTGCTTAAGCTTGCCCAGTATCTCGTTGCGGCGTTCGCGCGGGAGCACGACGATATGCTGGGGATGCTTTTCATCGGAAATGATGTCGATGAGCTGTTGCTGAAAGGCAGAGAGCTTGAAAAAATAATTCTCTTCTTCATGGTGTGCCGGTTTCTGGCGGTGGTCAGGGCAACAACCCGTGTCGTCCAGGTCCGTTTCAGAAATGAACTTCTCACAACCAACGCAGTACAACCCTTTGTAGGTGTTATTATAAATAAATCCTTTTTCGTGGAGTACACTGAGAAGTTTCTGGACAGCGGCTTCATGGCGCTTTTCCGTGGTTCGAATAAAATCAGTGTTCTCAATAGCCAGATTTTTCCATGCAGAGCGGAACCCTTCGACTATACCGTCGCAAAACGCCAGAGGTGTTTGATTGTTTTTTTGCGCAGCATCGCAAATTTTGGCGCCATGTTCGTCGGTGCCGGTTAAAAAGAAAACATTTTTACCATTAAGGCGGGACCAGCGGGACAGTATGTCGGCGGCAATCGTGGTATAGGCGTGACCTATATGAGGATAATCGTTGACATAATAAATGGGGGTAGTGAGATAGAATCGGTTTGATTTCATTTTCTGCGGTCCCGGTTGTGATGGTTGCGTTGACGGGACTGATGTCCCGCTGACGGTTTTTCCGGCCGTGGCGGGCGGCCGCTTTGTTTCGCCGGTGCCGGCGCCGGTTCCCTGACGGGAACGCCCGAGCCCGGTTTTCTGGGGATGATATTGGAAATATCCGCAAGGGGCACCAGTTTGCTTTGGCCGTCGTCGAAATGTACGGTCACGGCTTCCTTGATGCAACTGGCAGCTATTACCGTGCCTTGTCCGAAGGGCGTTGTGACGGTCGATCCGTAGGGCGGTAACTTTTTGTTGGTGTCGCGGTAAAAAGCATTTTCGTAGCCGATACAGCACATCAACCGCCCGCAGAGCCCGGAAAGCTTGGCGGTGTTGAGCGATAAATCCTGTTCTTTGGCCATGTCGATGGTCACCGATGAAAAGTCCTTGAGAAAACCCTGGCAGCACAGTTGGCGACCGCAGGTTCCGATCCCGCCAATCATTCTGGCTTCGTCGCGGACGCCGATCTGGACCATCTGAATGCGCGTTTTGAGCATATGTCCGAGATCCTTAATCAGCTCACGGAAATCAACCCGTGATTCAGCCGTGTAGTACACGAAAAGTTTAGACCGGTCAAAGGTGAAATGCACTGCGGTGAGTTTCATGCCCAATTCGTGGTCTTCTATTTTGGTCACAATAGTTTTGTGTGCCTGGCAGCCCTTTTCTTCGTTGTCAATAATGCGTTTTTTGTCGTCAGGCGTCAGTTTGCGCAGAATTTTCCCGATGGGTTCTTTGGATTTTTCTATAAGCTTCTCCCGCTCGCAGATCATGCCGATTTCCTGGCCGTGCTCTGTTTCGACGACAACCCGTTCACCAATGGCAAAATCAAGGTGTCCGGTTTCAGCGTACAATTTTTCTTTGATGCGGCGTACCATTACTCCGGCGGCGATGGGCATATTAGGTCCCTCTCTGGTTCAGGTTAAGAAGTAAAGCGTCGAGTGCCATCAGTGAACTTACATTTTTACTGATCAATTGACGGGTCCGCAAAATTTCCGCCACCATCGGCGCGAAACGGTGCGGCTCCCTGCGGAACTGTTGTTTTGCTTCCGCCAGCAGTTTGTCGAGAAAAGCATCGGAAGTTTTGGCATATTCCTGGCTGATGCGCAGCAGGTCAGCGGTCGCAGCGTCCGGTCGGATTACCCGGGAAAGCAGCGGTTCCGAAACAGTTGTCTTATCGGCAACCAGTTTGAGAGCGGTTGTCAGTGAACCTTCCGATAATCGTGCGATTTCATGAGCGTCGTCGTTGGAAAGTCCGCCGTTAAGAATCAGCCAGGCAACAATATCTTTCTCCGGCAACGGTCCAAACGGTACGGACTGGGTGCGGGATACGATGGTCGCCGGCAGATTCTCTTTATGGCGTGCCAGCAGAATCAACATTGTCCACCGCGGCGGTTCTTCAAGAGTTTTTAACAGGCAATTGGCGGCGTCGAGCGTTATTTTCTCAGCCGGGTCGATAATAAATACTTTCCATCGACCTTCAGTCGGTTTCAGGCTTATTTCGTGTTGTACGGCCCGGATGGTTTCGATTTTGATAGACCGTTGTTTTTCAAGTTCTTTGTTTTCGCGCCGTGCTTGCCATTCAAAATCGATGGTTTGTACATCAGGGTGCGTCGCTGTATCGATTTTTTTGCACGAAAGACAGTGGTCGCAAGGTTCCGTAAGCACCGCGGCGGGAGAGGTCCCCAATGCAATGGGGGTATTGGGATGATGGCAGTTAAGGGTTTTTGCCAGTTCCAGCGCCATTTTTTTCCGTCCGACGCCGTCAGGCCCCAAAAATAAATAAGCGTGCGGGATCTTTCCGGACAGTATTTGACCCGCGATGATATCTTTTGCTTTTTTCTGATTGATAATCGATTTAAAAGACATATGAATTAAAGGGGTATGCCACGTTTTGCATTGCGCACTGTCTCGATGATTAGCGATTGTGTTTCTTCAATCGTTTCCGCCGTCTTGATGATTCTGATGCGTTGTGGTTCTCCGCGGGCAGCAGCCAAATATCCGCGGCGAACTTTCCGGTGAAATGACAGGGTTTCCCGGTCAAGGCGGTCCCCGCCGTTTTTTATCGCTTTTGCTTTGAGAAGACCTTTTGCCGGAGCGATGTCCAGGTATATCGTCAAATCCGGCGCGCGGTTGCCGGTTGCAATCGCGTTGAGCCGGCGGATTATCGCTATGTCGAGTCCGCGGGCATAGCCTTGATAGGCAATTGTGGCGTCAGTGAATCGGTCGCAGACAACGATTTTTCCTGCTGAGAGCGCCGGCAGGATGATGTCGTGCATATGCTGTGCCCGGGACGCTTCGTATAAAAAGAGCTCCGTAACCGGAGCGATAGAATTTTTTGGATTAAGCAGAATCTTGCGTATCGATTCGGCAACGCCGGTGCCGCCGGGTTCGCGGGTGTGGACGGCAGCAATCCCCATCCGCTTAAGGTGGGTACAAAACAAGAGTGACTGCGTACTTTTTCCCGACCCCTCGCACCCTTCAAAAGTTATAAAAAAATTTTTCTTCACAGTGCACTGATTGTAACAAATACGCATATTGGTGTCAAAAAAATAAAGTAAAAACTATAACATAAAACCCTTGAAAAATAATCGGGATTCTGCTATAACCTGAAGAGAAGAAAAAAGGGACCCACATTAACTCTTCATGCATAACAGCAGAGGTACCGCCCTTGCCATCGCGTTGATCCTTTCTCTTGTTCTGACCATTATTGTGGCGGTCGGGACACGGCTTATCGTGACATCCTTTAAAAATACAAAAAATCAGCAGCATCTTAGTGCCGAAGTTGATAACATTTCTCGCTCCGGATTGGTTGACGCCATTGCCTGGTTCAAGCGCCAGTCAATTCAGCCCGTTAAAAGCGGGGTGCCGTATACGCGGTACGCGTGGGCCGACGGGGCGTTCGATCCCCGCTACAGTACCGATACGGCGCACTGTGATACTATCGACCCTTCCATTGGCATTGTAAAGGAATATCAGCTGAGCGAAGACGGCCTGATATGGGGGCGCTATGAAGTCAAACGGCAAACCAATACCACGGTTGCGGCCTACGATGTCAACGCAGTTCATGATGTGTCCGGCGAGCGGTTGTATTCAGGCGAACAGAATGGCAATGGCTATGTGTGGGCTATTTCAAGCAAAGGATATATTTACCGCAAGCGCAATGTCGCGGCTGCTTTCAATGTTGCTCCGAACAAGGTTATTTCTACCTCGCGCGTTTCAACCGAGATACGACGGATATCGCTTACCATTCAGGTTCCCTGCGCTGTTATCGTTTCCAACGGCGGGACGAACGGGTCGCGTAAAGTTACGGTTAACGCAAAAGGACGCATTGACGGCGGTACCTATGGTTGCGGCAGGGCCAGCGGCAGTGCGCCGAGTATAAATGCTGCAGCGACCGTTACCGGAACGACGGCCGCCTCAAACCCCAGCTCGTTTTATCTGGATGATCATACCGTCCCCTATGTGCTGGGTGTTTCGACCGCCGAACTCAGGATATTGTCTGACTATATGGTTCCCGATGTGGCGTCGCTTCCGGCGGAACTGCCGGATATGTCACTTATTTATATCAGTGGCGACGCCGTTTTTACCGTCGCCCACCCGCTGCGTTCAAGCGGTATACTTTTTGTTCAGGGGAATCTGACTATCAGTGTGGGGTCAAATAGTACCTACAGCGGACTCATCTATGTCACGGGAACGGCGACTATCAACGACCCTGCGTATATCAGCGGTTGCGTGGTCGCTTATGGTGGGCTTACTTTATCCCGTTCAGGAGCGACGGATGTGGCTGAAATTCAGTATGATGCGGGCATCCTGGACATGGTTCGTCAGCAGATATGCCAATATCGGGAAATGAAATCCACCTACCGGGTTTCCACCGGATTGTCTGAAATGCAATGACCATGCCACTGTGCTCTTTTTCGCACCGTCACTGAGAAAAATATTTTATGCTAAGAAATAATCGCGGACTTACTTTGGCTGAAGTTCTTATCGCGACGGTCATCCTTGCCGTTATCGGGCTGACGATTGTGTATGTACAATCATTTATGAGCCGACAGTCGGTCCAGCTCAGGGAACGGGTTTTTGCTACCGAAAAATCCATACAGGTGATGGAGCAACTGCGTGCGCTGGTGTCGGGTTCCGAAAAAATCAATATTAATGTTTTGGACGATTACGATGACGGAACAACCTACAGCCCCATACTGACAAGCGACAAAAATATTTCCGATCCGGCTCATCCCATCAGCGGCAATAAGACGGTTGCCGCCGGTTGGAAGTATCTGCGTCGCATCTCGGTTGTCCGGGTTCCCGAAGAGCCATTCGCCCGCAAAGTATATGTACGGTTTTATCGCTCGTCGCCCGCTAATCCGGCCGTTCCCGGGGCGGTGCTGGCGGAAACCGTCAGTATTCTTAAAACTATCTCCTCCGATTTTGTGCCGACCATGACCATGGATGTGTATATCATTGCCGTTGAAAATGTCCCGGGCTGGTGGTCCTCTTTGTCGACTATGGTGCCGATGTTCGAGTCCGTTTTGTCGGATTTGCAGACAAGAAATCCCGGGCTGATACTGCGGACGCACTGGATTCGCCGGCTTGCCTACGGTCGCGACAGATATTACAAGCCGTATATAAATAATGAGACCTACACCAACGATGTAGCCATGCCGCTGGTGTATTTTTATCCCGGATTGTTGCGCAAGGCGGACAATACCGATTTCTATTTCTACGACCCGGAAAAAATACAGGGGCAGATCAATATCGACGGCGTAATAACCAATCCCGAGAGTTATAATCTCTGCGATCAGTATAATCATGCCGTGCGCTATCCTGATGAAGTGCGTCTGTACGATTATAATAAAGCCCAGGCAGTACTCAACAACCAACCGGTTCCGGAGATCAGTTTGCGCATGCTTCTTGAGCAAATGAACAGCGATCCGGCCTCGCTGAAAAATATTCTGTTGGTAAACTTGCACGGGGAACTTTTGCCGCTGCCACCGATGCGCAATTATTCCGATGCGGCAAAAGATCCGGCGAACTATCCCCATGCGCGTCTGGTGACTCATCCTGAGCAGTTGTCGTATGCTGCCGGTAGCCAGGTGAAATTACGGGTGTATCCGTATACGGTCGGGGCCAGCGGCGCAAACGGTCTCTATTACAGCTGGAGCGGCATTTCTCCTCCGTCGGATCCGTTTAATGCCGCTAATCTCAAAATGTCCCGGATGGACCAATCCATTAATTTTGACTGGTCAACCGGGTCACCGGGTGGCGCTGTCCCCGCCGATAAATTTTCCGTGCGCTGGACGGGCACGATTCATCCCAAGTATTCAGAAATATACACATTCAAAACAGTGACAGACGACGGTGTGCGGCTTTCTATTGACGGTGTGCTCATCATTGACAATTGGAACGACCATTCCGTCAGCACCAATACTTGTACGATGTCATTTCCTTTTACTGCCGGCCAATCGCATGCCGTACAGATGGATTACTATGAGAATGCCACCAATGCTGTTGCAAAACTCTGCTGGAGCAGTCCCCGTCAGGAGGAAGAGCCCATAGATTTTTCCCGCATTGCCGTTGCCACGGTGTATGTTCCCAGCGATACAATAAACACATCCAATATAACTGTTCAGAAGATTTCCGGTGATGCGACCACCCGCTATCAGCGGGATACCGTATTCGATCTTTCGGCGGGAACGATGTGCGTGGTCAGTCATCCATCCGCCGGCGGAACGCTTTTCACTTTGTACGATACGCCGGTTATTCATTCGACATCGAGCGTGAGCGGCGGATTAAACGCCGCCAACAAGCTCTATGGCATGGAATATATTCCTTGTCCCGTTGACGGAGGTTTTGATGACGATCTGACGATGTCCAGTGCTACCAAGAATACCGCCCGATGGATCATCACGCTGGCGCCCGGCGCTCTTTCTACCGATGTACACGCAATCGAGACGCGGATTGGCGACAATCTTTCCGTTGGGACGAGTGCGCCATTTTATAATCTTTCCCGCACCTATGTGTGGGTGGGCGTTACGCCCCCCGCCACCGAACAATTTCAATTCATTGGTGACCCGCGTCATTGCCCGTATCTGGATGTCAAGCAGGCGCATGGATATAACTGGTATTTCCGGTCTGTGCCCAATACCGCGAACAGCTACAGCGGGTTTACCAAAACTGCCGCCGGCTGGGGCGACGACGGCCTTGATGTCGATGTTCCTCGGTTTTTTCAGACATACCGGTCGGGGTTGCTTAATACGCAGGCCATATGGTCGGCGATGAATGGGTTCAGTTATTATTATTACGGTGTTGGCGGTGAGTTCGGCAGCGACATAGACCCCTTGCCCAATGCCATTCCCTTTATCAAAACGCCGTGGAGCACCACCGGCGAAACGAGTTCGGTCTTTGTCGATGAGATACTGCCGTACGGCCCGGCACTCAACCGCAGCCGTATCGTTGCTAATACGCTTAACAGCTGGTACGCAAAGTATTGGCTGGGCGAATTGTATCCCGACGATCAATACAGCGCCTGGATCAGCACGGGCAATATCGCCACCGGCGCCGGGAAATTTTACCGGGCCAATCATACGACTTTTTCCGACTTCGACCGTAACCGGACGGTGCGAACCGGGTCAAAGGGATGCTCATCTTTTATCAACGGTAAAGCCAGCGGCGGATCCGGACCATTTTGCCATGAGTCGGGCACCTACACCGGCACTCTTACCGCTTTGGGATTGACCATGTCATCAGTGTTTAATTTCCCTTTACTTGCCACCATCGACGCGCCGCGGCCGTTTGTTCTTGATTATGGTACAGGAAATTTACCCACCGAATGGAACGATGCGGTGTATCAAAACTTGCGCACGGTTATTTCCATCCCGAGCGGGACCAGAATATATTACGATTCCACCCGCGGCAGTCCGTACAATTCAAGCGCCGTCATCAAAGATGTTTTCGGGAGCAGTACCTGTTATATTGTGGCGTCGGGTCTTGCTACCCAGGCAGATTTCGGCACCGTACAGATGGGAAAGTTCGTGCTGATGTCGATGATTCAGGGTTTTCTTGACGCAGGATTGTATACAGGGCAGGATCAAATTTCCCAAATTCCCATGGTCTCTCTGACAAAACCGCTCATCAGCGACACATTTGACAATCCCGGCAGCATTCATTTTGAATGGGCTGCACAGTGGCAGCGTTGGGACGGGCAACCCTATACTGCCGATTATTCGAGCAGTTATTCCGAATCAACCCTGCTTGGATATAGTTTGAAATATTCTCCTGACCGCGGGGTAACCTGGTATTACTGCAGCGATAACAGTCTGGCGGTTGCGGGGGGGAAAGATGCCGCTCACTTGACCACCGCGACATCGTACGACTGGCCGGTAACGGCGTTTAGCCGTGGATCGTATATTGTCAGCATAGAATGTTACCGGCAGAATATCGATTTGCACTACAGCTATGATCAAATCCAAATATATATCAACAAGTAGCAGTCGCGGGATTACCTTGACGGAAGTGATGATGGCCGTTGTCATCTTGGGCATCATTACGCCGGGGTTGGTTATGCTTATGTCGACGATGACGCGGGGTTTTACCGGTTACGAGGCCTCGGTCAATCTCCGGGAAGTCAATCAAAAGACCTTGAATAAAATATATCTGAGGGTCGGGTCAAACAAGCGTTTGTTTGAAAACTCAGCCAACGATACCGGTTACTTAAATAAAATTTCTCTGACCGGCTGCCCCGCGCGGTTGACCGGCAGTATCCTCCCGACCATTCAGGATGCCGGCACGCTGACGACCGGCACCACTAATTTTGTTTCCGCCAGCGTCGGGAATAGCCTTTTGTTCGCCAATAACGATTCATCGATGCAGGTGCTCACCGGGACGAACACAGTCAGGATCGATCTTTTTCGGTTTAACTATTACTATGTGACCAGCGATAATCCCAAACCGATCTATGACCATGCGTGCTACCGGTTGATAGAATGGCGCAGCGTTCAATATGCGGATTATAACCAGTTGATGAATATTACCAATACTACTCGCCGCGCGAATGCGATAAAAGCGTTGTACAACGCCAATATCCGCTACGCATGGGATTCAGATAATCTAAGCGCGGCATCCGCATTTTCCTTATTTACTCTGGCAACCGGGGCCGTTACCGTTTCAGCGGCACATGTAATCCCGCAGTACAAGTGTACGGTGCTCACTTCAATCGTTACCGGGCTCATACTGGGTGGGTACGGCTATGGTGTCTCTGCCAACAGCGCAGGCTGGGCGACAGCCCCGAAAACGGTGCCGGTGTTTGCGGCAGCCTCTGGACTGTTCCCGGGCGGGTTCGAAGTCGCCATTGTCGGTTCATCCTCAGGCAGACAGATATTACTGCGCAGCGTTCTGGTCGCTCAGGGATCGATGCGCGGTATTGTCGCTGACGACATGCAGATAATCGCCACGGCCCGCGACCTCTGGTAGCGGCACCCTTCGCTGGCTTGTTGTAGTGCCCCGTCACTTGCAAATTCATTTGTTTTTAGCTATTATTCGTTGATAGATTTTTGCAGAAAGAGCAAAACCAGATTCCCGTGTATGCCCGCGGGGATGACAACCAAGTATCTTGTTTGATGGGGCTGTAGCTCAGCTGGGAGAGCGCCTGCATGGCATGCAGGAGGCCAGGGGTTCGATCCCCCTCAGCTCCATAAAATTTAACGCAATTAACATGAAAATATCCGTCGAATAGCAAGAGATATTTTTAAGAGAGCGCCGGTTGCTCTCTTTTTTTGTCAAAAATAAGGAAGCGGGAAACGATGAGCGGATTACGAATTATCGCGGGTGAGGCACGGGGGCGCATGCTGAAAAGTTTGCCTATCGAAGATTTGTCCGTGCGGCCGATACTGGCAAGAATCAAAAAATCGTTGTTTGACATTCTGACGCCCCGGATTGACGGAGCGCATTTTTTGGATCTCTACGCCGGGACGGGCGCTGTGGGGCTGGAGGCGCTTTCGCGGGGAGCGGCAGATGTTGTGTTCGTCGAATCGGACAAACGGTCGCAGGAGTTGATAACCGCCAATACAATCATGCTTAAATGGACTGATCGCTGCCGGATCGTCAAAGTGGATATAGTGCTGGGGTTAGGCGGGGTTACCGGTAAACCGTTTGACATTATATTTATGGGTCCGCCCTACAAAGACGCGCACAAAAAACCTTTGTCCTTGACCGGATTAACGCTGCAGCATGTGTGCTCTGCGGGATTACTGTCGCCGCAGGGATGGATTCTCAGTCAGCGCCACGAGAAAGAGGCGGTTGTCGTTCCTCCTGAACTCGAACAATTCCGTTCTGAAAAATACGGCGACACCGTGGTGGTTTTTTACCGCACTAAAAGCGTTTGAACCTCTCGCTTTTCGCTGAGTCAAAGGAAAGATCAATTGTTTAAGAAATTAGTGGCCCGCATTTCTGAATTGTTTGCCCCCGGAATGGATATCAGCTATTCCCGGGTAAATACCTATGAGTTTTGTCCGGTCAAATACCGGACGGTATATTGCGATAAAAAATATGTTCCCGCGACGCCGGCTATATCGCTCGGACAGACGATTCATAAGACGCTCGAGCAGTATCATCAGCGAAAAGAGACAACGCTTGACCAGCTTATCGAGTCCTATGATGTGTGCTGGGTAAATGAAGGGTTCACCTCGCCTCAGCAGACGCTGGAGTTTTATGAAAAAGGCCGGAAAATGCTGGAACGATATTTTGCTTCGTCATTCGCATCGGTTGTCGAGATAGTTTCCCTGGAAAAACATTTTGTCTGCAAGCTTGGGCGCCATAAACTTATGGGGATTATCGACCGGATTGACAAATATCCTGACGGCACATATGCTGTCATTGATTACAAAACGCATAGTGAATTGTGGGATCAAGCGAAGGTGGACGCCGATTTGCAGTTGAGTGTTTATGCTATTGCGTTTCAAGCAGTGTTTGGTTTTATGCCGCGCGAACTGGTGTATTATTTTCTGGCGCATGATGTAAAACTTTTTACGAAAAGAACGCCGGAACAGCTTGCGGCGGCAAAAGAGCGCGTCATCGGTGTCGCCCGCAAGATTATTCATAAGGAGTTTGCACCGAATACAGCGAATTGTCACCGCTGCGATTTTAAAAAATCATGCCAATTCAGTATAGTATAGGAGAGAGCAATCATGAAAAATAGAAAAAAACTTACCGTCATAAAATTTGGCGGGAGTTTAAGCAAAAACCCTCCGGCCCGGAAGAAATTCATTGCTGAGCTTGCCGCGCTGGTGAAAAAGGAAGCAGTAGTGCTGGTTCACGGCGGCGGTCCTGAGATCAATATCTGGCTTGAAAAATTGGGCATAGCCAGCCGTTTCGTCAAGGGGTTCCGGTTTACCGACCAAGCCACTTTGGAAGTTGTGGAAATGGTCCTGAGCGGGAAAGTCAACAAAGAATTTGTAGCCGGTCTTTTAAAGCAGGGTGTCCATGCGTGCGGTATTTCCGGTAAGGACGCGGGACTGGTGGTGTGCAAGCGGTTGCCGCAATATGGTTTTGTGGGCGAACCCGTTAAAGTTCGCACGAAGCTGATAGATACATTGTTATCAGCGGGCTATCTTCCGGTGCTGTCGTCACTGGGTTGCGATGCCGCAGGGACGACACTTAATGTCAACGCGGACTCACTGGCTATGGCGGTCGCGGTAGCTTTGCACGCGTCACGGCTAATTCTTTTGACAGATGTCCCGGGTGTTCTGGACGAACATGGCCGCACCATTCCGTTGATTCATACCTGCGAGATACCGGGGCTTTTGCGGCGTAAGGTGGTGACCGGCGGCATGATTCCAAAGATCAAGGCCTGCGCCGCTTCAGTGCGCCGCGGGGTGCGCGAGGTTATCATCGCCGACGGCGCCGGCAGTTTGAAGCAATTAAACGGAACAATCATTAAGTGATCAATCACACGGAAAAATAAAATCCCCCTGTGTCCCCCTTTGTCAAAGGGGGGGGGGAACTTTTCCTTTGAAAAAAGGATGCGGGGAAGGGTGTTCGGGCTGTTTTGTCAATTGTTGATAAGTGATACATGTAAGTAACAACAAACTTCTCTGAGTTTCCGTTTTCCAAAAGGGGATAACCGGAATCTCCCTCCTTTGACAAAGGAGGGTGGGGGAGGATTTGCCGTGTGTAATTGTCAATGAGATTTCAATAAAAGGGGAAATCAATGGATATCAAAAAGGACGAAAAAAAATATATCATGCAAACATACCGGCGGAACAATGTTGTTTTTGTCCGCGGAAAAGGGCAATATCTGTGGGATGCCGCGGGCAATAAATATCTCGATTTTTTTGCCGGAATCAGCGTGTGCAACGCAGGGCACTGCAATCCTGCCGTCGTGGCGGCGGCACAAAAGCAAATGGGTGCATTGATGCACACATCCAACCTGTATTACACCGGACCGCAGGTAACGCTTGCCCGAGAGTTGATTACGCGGTCAATGCCGGGCAAAGTATTTTTTTCGAATTCAGGCGCCGAAGCCAACGAATGCGCTATTAAGTTAGCCAGAAAATGGGGCGAATTCACCGGGAAATATGAAATAATCACTTTTAAAAATTCATTTCACGGCAGAACCATAGCGACCTTGTCGGCTACCGGCCAGGAAAAGTTTCATGCGCATTTTAAACCGCTTCTTGCCGGGTTTAAACATGCTGTTTTAAACAGTATTGACTCCGTCAATCAGTGTATCTCGGCAAAGACTGCCGCAATCCTTATCGAGCCGATACAGGGCGAGGGCGGCGTTGCGGCGGCTGATGTCCGGTTCCTCAAGGATCTCCGGGTGTTGTGTGACAAAAAAAGGATACTCTTGATGTTCGATGAAATACAGACCGGCATGGGAAGAACCGGGAATCTATTTGCATGGCAAACCTTCCGGGTCAGGCCCGATGTTTTTACTCTGGCAAAGAGTTTGGCCGGCGGTCTCCCGATAGGGGCAACCGTTGTCGCCGCGCCGTACGCCGATACATTCGTATACGGTGATCACGGTTCGACCTTCGGGGGCAATCCGGTGTCCTGTGCGGCGTCGCTCGCCCTGCTGAAATTTTTGACGCCGTCGCTGTTGAAGCGGGTCAAGGCAACGGGGGCGTACTTTATTGAACAACTGGGTGAGCTTAAGAAACGGCAGTCCTGCATCAGGGAGGTTCGGGGCAGGGGGCTTATGGTCGGAATCGAACTTGATTTCCCCGGACGAGATGTGGTACAATTCTGTCAGGATAATGGCGTAATCATTAACTGTACGCAGGATACCGTTTTACGGTTTCTGCCGCCGCTGGTGGTTACCACCGCCGATGTTGACAAGGTGATCGATACGGTAGAGGGAGCGTTGGTATGGGCACAATCAAAAAAATAGTTGTTGCGTATTCGGGGGGGCTCGACACATCCATCATTCTGCGTTGGCTCAAAGAAAAATATCACGCGGAGATAATTGCCGTCGCCATCGATGTCGGCCAGGGAAAAGAATTGGTTTCTCTTAAAGAAAAAGCGCTCAGGACCGGCGCTTCAAAGTGTTATATCATTGACGCAAAAAAAGAGTTCGTCACCGATTATATTTTCCCGGCCCTGCGCGCCGGCGCGGTGTACGAAGGGCAGTATCTGCTGGGAACGGCGCTTGCCCGGCCGGTTATCGCCAAGAAAATTGTCGATATAGCCCGTGCCGAGCATGCTGATGCGGTCGCGCATGGCGCTACGGGAAAAGGCAACGATCAGGTGCGTTTCGAGTTAGCGTTTAAAGCGCTCATGCCGAACCTGAAGATTATTGCGCCGTGGCGCGAGTGGGAGATAAAGTCGCGGGAAGACGCCATAGCATACGCCCGCAGATACTCTATTCCGATTCCGGTGACGAAAGCAAAACCATATTCTTCTGACGCCAACCTTTGGCATATATCATACGAGGGTGGTATTCTGGAAGATATTGCCAATGAATATGATGAATCAATGTTCCAGATGACCGTTTCGCCGCAAAAGGCGCCCAACAAACCGGTTTTTGTCTCGATTAGTTTTGAACACGGCACACCGGTCGCGGTCAACGGGAAAAAAATAACCCCTGTCGAGCTGATACAATCGCTCAATGCCATTGCCGGGGCGCACGGCATCGGGCGGGTGGATATTGTTGAAAACCGCTTGGTCGGCATGAAGTCTCGGGGCGTGTACGAAGCGCCGGGTGCAACGCTGTTGTATAGCGCGCACCGCGAACTTGAATACTTGACCCTTGATCGCGACACCTTTCATTTCAAGGAAACGATTGCGCCGAAATATGCGGAGATGGCCTATTACGGGTTGTGGTTTGCTCCGCTACGGCGGGCGATGGATGCGTTCGTCAATGAAACGCAGAAAAATGTGACGGGTACCGTGAAGTTGAAACTGTACAAAGGCACGATTACCGTTGCGTCGCGCGCGTCAAAAAATTCTTTGTACTGGGAAAAACTGGCGACCTTCGGCCGCGATGAAATTTATAATCAGAAAGACGCTGAAGGGTTTATCAACCTTTTCGGTCTGCCGCTCAAAGTGCAGGCATTGCTCAAAAAATAATATGAAAAATTGCTCATCATTCATCGACTCATTTGCATTCGATAAACGGCTGGCGGTATACGATATCGCCGGTTCGGTTGCGCATGTCAAAATGCTGGTCAAATGCCGGATTATTCCCTCAGCAGACGGCGCGGCGATTATCGCGGGCCTGGCGGCCATTCTTGCCGATGTGAAAAAAGGCAAGGGCGTTGCGGCGCAAGAAGACATTCATTACGCGATAGAAAAAGAACTTATCAGGCGGATAGGTCCTGTCGGCGGGAAAATGCATACCGCCCGGAGCCGGAACGACCAGGTTGCTCTGGATCTCCGGATGTATGTGCGTGACGAGATCGGGAACATCCAAAGCTTATTAAAAAATATCCAGCGGGCCATTGTGCACCAGGCGCACAAGAATATCGACGCCGTCATGCCGGGCTATACGCACCTGCAGCCGGCGCAACCGGTGCTGTTTTCTCAGCATATTTTGGCGTACGGATGGATGTTTCAGCGAGATTGCCAGCGGCTTGATGACTGTTTGAAGCGGGTCAACATATTGCCGTTGGGCAGCGCCGCGCTTGCCGGGACATCGTTTCCCATCGACCGGCGGTTTGTCGCAAAACTGCTTTCCTTCGACGGGGTGAGCGACAATTCCATGGATGCTGTCAGTGACCGGGATTTTGCCGTTGAGTTTTTAGCGGTAGCCGGCATTATTGCGATGCATGTCTCGCGGTTGTGCGAAGAGCTGGTCATCTGGTCGAGCGCCGAGTTCAATTTTGTGCATATAGACGATAGTTTTATGTCCGGTTCTTCCATTATGCCCCAGAAACGCAATCCCGATGTGGCGGAAATCGCTCGGGGGAAAACGGGTCGGGTGTACGGCAATCTCATGGCTTTATTAACCCTGATGAAGGGGATTCCGTTGTGTTATAACCGGGATATGCAAGAGGATAAACCGCCGGTATTCGATACGGTTGATACGATAACGGCAGTTCTGACGGTTGTCGAACACATGATTGATTCGCTGAAGATTAATCCCGGACACATGCTTAGAGCAACCGAGCGGGGGTTTCTTGCCGCTACCGAAGTCGCCGATTATCTGGCAAAGAAAAAAATGCCATTCCGGCAGGCGCACGGGCTGGTCAAACAGATTGTTTTGCAGTGTGTCAAAAATAACGCCACCCTGGCAGATCTGTCGCTGGGTGACTGGCAGAAATATTCTCCGCTGATACAAAGCGATATCATGGCCGTCATCGACCCGCTGCGGATTGTACAGACAAAAAAATCAGAAGGCGGAACTTCACGGCAGTCCGTTCTCCGCCAGCTTACTAATCTAAAAAAACTATGTCGATAACTTCTCTTGTCCGCACGGTAGTGCTTGCCAGCGTGATTATGTACGCGCCGGTACGCTGTTTGTGTGCCGAGCCGGCGCCGCGTGTCCCCGGTGACGCCGTCGAACGCACGCTCACGCTTGACGACTGTGTCGAGATCGCACTGCATAACAGTCAGGATCTTCTGGCTTTTGCCGAACAGATTGAATACGCCAAACAGCGGGTCAATGAGGCGCGCGCGCAGAATTTTCCAAAAATCGACCTCAATTTAAACGCGTCGAAATTCGCCAACGAGACCCCTACGATATTGTCGCCGTCGTTCGGTTCGCTCTATCTGCCGGATGCCGTCAAGGATTTTTATTATTCGACTCGTCTTTCCCTGTGGCAGTATCTTTACGCGAGTGGCAGGTATACGACTAATGTGCGCCTTGCCGAGATTAACCTGTCCCAGATAAAGACCCAGTCAGATGTTGCCCACAATAAAGTCATTCTCGATGTAAAAAAAGCATTTTACGCGTGCCGGATTTTGCAGGAAAAAATCGCACTGCACCGCCGGGAGCTATCATCAGCTTCCGCCAAAAAAGTTTCTTTCCGCACCGCCCAGAGCTATGATGATGCATTGATGAACGTTCGTCTTCAAAAAAGCGAACACGAGTACGCAAAATCCTGTCTTCAGTTTCTCGATATAATCGGCCTTGAACTTGATACGAAGATCGCGCTCACCGGTGAACTCATTCTACCTGACGACGCCTGCGACCTCAACAAGTGCATGGCGTGGGCGTTTGAATACCGGCCGGAACTGCGCCAAACACAGTTTCAGGAAACCATCGACAGCTTGCGGGTTAATCTTTCTCTGTCCGAGCGCTATCCTACGGTGACGCTGGGCGCCAACTACGAGTGGTTTGGCGATAATCTGCCGCTCAATCAGAAGAATTGGAATGCGACCATTAATGTAAATCTGCCGATTTTTGACGGATGGGCTTCGTGGTACCGCGTCAAACAACGGAGAAATATGGCTCGTGAAGCCAAGATTCGCCGCGCGAACATTCAGGACCAAGTGCGCCTCGATGTCAAACAGGCGTTTCTGGATTATGTTTTTTGGAGAAACCAGGCCCGAGATTTTGACAATCGTTTTTCCCTTGAAAATGCTTCCGATAAAAAACTGGCACGGGCACTGCTGAAACTCGACACCCTCGAACAAGTGTTAGACAGCCAGGCAACATTGGAGTGGGCCACCGGCAATATCAGAAAATAGAAAGTTCGGGATAGATTCATGCCCACGACTCGCCGCCTTTTCCTTCTTTTCATCATTCTGTTATTGAGCAGTTCTTCTCTCCGTGCTCTTGACGAAGAGCAAAATATCGCTGATTTTCTCTGGCAAAAAACTATCCGTTTGTCACCGCCCCATCGTCCAAAAGTGGCTTTGGTGCTGGGTGGCGGCGGCGCACGGGCGTTGGCACATATAGGTGTCTTGAAGGTTTTAATTGAAGAAAAAATACCCGTCGACATGGTTGTCGGCACCAGCGTCGGCGCGCTGGTCGGCGCTTTGTACTCTGCCGGCGTACCGATAGAAAAAATTGAAACTATCGGCGAAACCATCAAATGGGACAAGATTACCAACCTCAAAACAACATCTATCATCAGTTTGCTTATTTCCGAACATCTCCTGTCAACGCAGGCGCTTGAAGATTTCATGAACGCCGCCATTGAGCACAAGCGTTTTGACCAGCTCAATATCCCTTTTGTCTGCGTCGCGGCGGATATTATGACCGGGGAGCGGATAATATTGCGGGAAGGTGATGTCGGGCTTGCCGCGCGGGCGAGCGCCACCATCCCCGGCATATTCGACCCCGTGGAATACCGGCACCGGTTTCTTATTGACGGTGGATTGGTCGATAACCTGCCGACCGACATTGCAAAACTTTCTGACGCGGATGTCACCATCGCCGTTTCGGTGACTTCCGACTTTTCAAAGAACCGGATTTCCAATGTGTTTATGATGCTTATCCAGTCGCTGTACATTCAGGGGAAACTGCTTGAAAACGAAAAACTCCAATTGGCGGACATAGTCATCCGTCCCAATGTCCAGGACATTACCGTGGTCGATTTGAACCGATCCCGAGAATGTATCGATGCAGGCGTGCTGGCCGCCCGCCGTATGGTGCCGCAGATAAAAAAATATTTAATAGACAGAATTTCCGATGAAGATACTTTTAAGTAGTGCCCTGATTTTCTTGTGTTGTTCTTTGGTGCGCGCGCAGTCCGTTGCTGCCGACGCGCAACCACCTGCGTCCAATCACGCGGCCATCGTCAAAGAGTGCAAACTGGTGCTTGCGCAGAAACATTCCAAGAAAGAGCGCTATGAAATTCTTTTGAAGCTTTCCCGGACATACGCAGACGCCGGAAATTCTGAGAAGGCTGTTGAATTTTGCCAGGAAGCGATAACCCTTTTCCCGAAAAAGGAAGATGCGCACTTGTTGGTGGCGCAGGTGTATCAGCACAATGAACTCTACGAACTCGCGCGCCAAGAGTTTGTGACCGTTCTTCGCTATAACCGGAAATCATTCAATGCCTCTTTTGCCATGGCTCAACTTTACCTGCAACAAGGGTTGATGACGCAGGCAATGGAATATTTTCGTAAAGCAATGGCCATACAACCTACCACGGAACTGTACCGCGCGATGGCTCAATGCGCTGAAAATTCAGGTGATTTGGATCTTTCCATTACGCTGTTACAGCAGGCCATCTTCCGTGAAGAGCGTTACGACGACTTATTGCATTTGGGGAATCTGTACGAACAGGGAAAAAACTTTACCGGCGCTGAAAAAAGCATTTCCCGCGCTATCGAGATTGACCCGGGTCGCGTCGAGGGCTATCTTGCGGCGGGGCTCGTTCATTTGCGCAACAATAATCTGCCGCTGGCAGAACACTTTCTGCGCATTGCGCAGGACAAGGCGCCGAAAGAAGGCAGTATCCATTTTTTTCTTGCTGTTTTGTCTTTTCACCGCGGCAACAGAGCTGAAGCCATGAAAGAAAATGCCCAGGCGATGTGGCTGAGCCGAACCGATATACTGACTGCGTATACTTACAAATTTGACCATTTCCTCGCATCTCGTGAAAAAAAACACTAAACAATGGCGCTTCGAACAGCGGCATGTTTCTCAAAAAACATCATATTTAATAATGCTTTTCGTGCTTCGTTCGTTGACAAGAATTGACCAATTTAGTAGCTTGTAATAAGGTGTTTTTGAGGAAAAAAGAGGAATCTATGCTGGCGTACCGGAAAAACGAATTATATTGCGAAAATGTTTCTCTTGAAACGGTGGCGCGGCGCTTTGGCACGCCCGTATATGTCTACTCCCGCGCCCGTCTGATATCCAATTACAAAGCGTTTGACGCTGCATTTGAGGGTCTTCCTCATCTGGTGTGTTATGCGACAAAGGCAAACACCAATTATACGGTTTTAAGAGAATTAATTTTACAGGGCTCCGGCGCGGACATTACTTCGGGCGGAGAGCTGTACCGCTCGTTGCGCGCGGGTTTTGAGCCCAAGAAAATAGTGTATGCCGGTATCGGCAAGACCATTGCAGAGATCGAGTACGCCCTTGCTACCGGCATTCTGATGTTTAATGTAGAGTCAATGGAAGAGCTGGCGGCAATCGCATCCGTTGCCAAGCGGTTGAAAAAAACAGCTTCCATCGCGTTTCGCGTCAATCCGGATGTGGATGCGAAAACTCACCGGTATATTTCGACCGGGACCGGCAAAGCGAAGTTCGGCATACCGTACGATGAAGCCGTAGCCGCCTACCGGACTGCCGCCAAGATTACGCATATCGATGTCGCAGGGATTCATTGCCACATCGGTTCCCAGATAACGACAGTCAAGCCGTTTCATAATGCCGCGGTAAAGATAGAGAAGCTCCGTCTGCAGCTGCAGGCGGCAAATATTACACTGCGGTATGTCAACATGGGCGGCGGGCTGGGGATTCGCTATCAGAACGAAGTTCCGCCGACGCCGCGCGAACTGCGCGACGCCGTTGTGCCGGTCTTTAAGGGTTTTACGGGAACATTTATCTGTGAGCCGGGGCGCGCCATCGTGGGCAACGCAGGGGTTTTTCTGGTCAGCGTAGTGTATCGCAAAAATTCCGCCGGTAAAAATTATTTTATTGTTGACGGCGCCATGAACGACTTAATCCGCCCCACTTTGTATGAGGCGTATCACGACATCGTCCCGGTAAAGAAAACCGCGGCGCGGCAGGTGCAGGCCGATGTGGTCGGCCCTATCTGCGAAACCGGCGATTTTCTCGGATTGGACCGCACGCTGGCAGTGCCGGAGCCCGGCTCCCGTCTGGCGGTTGCGTGTACCGGTGCGTACGGCATGGCAATGTCGTCGCAGTATAACTCGCGGGGACGTGCCGCAGAGGTTATGATTGACGGTTCGCGTATCGTTTTAATTCGCCGGCGCGAGACCTACGCCGATCTGGTCGCCGTTGAACGGCTGGGTAGGGAATAGCTATGACAAAGAAAATACCGTTTTATAAAATATCAGCGGCCGGCAACGATTTTATCGTCGTTGACAACCGCAAAAAGATTTTGCCGCGCGCCATACCGGCATTAGCGCAGAAATGGTGTGCCCGGAAGTTTTCTATCGGCGCGGACGGGCTTATTCTTCTTGAGTCAAGCGCCACCGCGCAGTTCCGCATGAGATTTTATAATGCAGACGGTTCAATGGCGTCAATGTGCGGCAACGGCGGCAGGTCAATCGTCCGGTTTGCCCATGTGGTCGGCATTGCCGCAAAAAAAATGTCGTTTGAAACGGATGCCGGCCTGGTCAATGCCGAGATTATCGGAAAAACAGTGCGCCTGGGCTTATATGAACCAAAAGACGCGCGGCTTGATTTCACTTTGAAAGTTGAAAAGCGGGAGTTTGATGTTTCGTTCATCAACACCGGCGTGCCGCATACGGTTATATTTGTCAATGACATAGAAAAACTTGATGTAGAAGGCATCGGTCAGATGGTCCGCTATCACCGGGCGTTTGCGCCGGCGGGAACGAATGTTGATTTTGTCCAGAAAAAGGACGAACATACGATATTCGTTCGCACCTATGAACGCGGCGTGGAATGTGAAACGCTTGCCTGCGGCACCGGCGTTACGGCAAGCGCTATTATCGCCGGGTTGCGCGGATTGGTCAAGCCCCCGGTACAGTGCATTACCCGCGGCGGATACACGCTGAAGGTTTCCTATGCCCTTAACGGCGGTGGTGATTTTCTGTCCCCGGTGTCCAATGTCAATCTTGAAGGTCCCGCGGAAATATCATTTACCGGTGAAATAGAAATTTGAAATCGTAGGTATGGGGGTTTTATGTTCTCAGGATCGTTTGTAGCTCTGGTAACGCCGTTTAAAAATGGCCAGGTTGATTATGCCAAGATAGAGGAACTTGTTGAGTGGCACATTAAAAGCGGGACGGCGGGCATTGTTCCCTGCGGGACGACCGGCGAATCGGCTACCCTGTCGAACGAAGAGCACGAACAGGTTATTGCTGCCGTCGTGAAAATTGCCCGCAAGCGGGTGAAGGTTGTTGCCGGCACGGGTTCCAACAGCACCGATGAAGCTATTGCCATGACGGTGTTCGCGGAAAAGGCCGGTTGCGACGGCGCCTTGCTGGTGTCGCCGTATTACAACAAACCGACTCAAAAAGGATTGTTCCTTCATTTTAAGGCGATTGCTGATTGCGTTAAAATGCCCTTGATGCTCTACAATATCCAAAGTCGTACGGGTGTTAATATAAGTCCGGCTACCGTCAAAAAACTGTCCGCCGCATGCCCGAACATAACGGCAATCAAAGAAGCGTCCGGCTCGCTCGAGCAGATGGCGCATATCCATGCATTGTGTCCGGGCATGGACCTGTTGTCGGGTGACGATGCATTGACCTTGCCCGTGCTTTCCATCGGCGGAACCGGCATAGTTTCCGTCGTAGCAAATATTGTCCCCGCCGACACGGCAGCCCTGGTTTCCGCCTGGCAAAAAGGGGATATTCCCGCGGCGCAGAAACTGCATTACCGGCTTCTTCCGTTGATTCAGGCGATGTTCATTGAAACCAATCCCATCCCGGTAAAAACGGCCATGGGGATGCTCGGACTGTGTTCACCCGACCTTCGTCTGCCCATGTGCGCGATTGAAGATGCAAATAAGCCCACCCTTGAAAAGGCGTTGAAAGCATACGGGCTGTTGAAATAGTTGCTCGCGAAGCTGTGCAGGCGATTGATGATTAACAGAAACATCAAATCCCCCTGTGTCCCCCTTTGTTAAAGGGGGCGACGGATAGACAATGAAAATAATTTATTATGTTGGGTTTTTCCATATGTCTGCATGTTGTTTGTGCTCCCTCCTTTGACCAAGGAGGGCGGGGGAGGATTTTCCGTGTTTAACGGTTAATTAGATTTCAAGAAGAAAATACATCACTTTTTTTGAGCCCCCTTTTTCAAAAGGGGATCAAAAATTGAGAACATATAAGCGGTACAAGTTTCTGATGAAAGGCATGGGAATATCATGATAAATTTAGTGGTTTGCGGGGCGGCGGGGAAGATGGGGGCGAGCATTATCCGGCTTGCCGCGGCGGATGATGTTTTCCGGGTGGTCGGCGCGGTCGAACATACCGGCAATGCGAGTATCGGTACCGGTACCCTAAAAATCACTGACAATTTTTCTGAAGCTCTTTTCCGTGCCGATGTGGCCATCGATTTTACCTCACCTGTCGCGACCATGGAACATCTGGCGGTGGCTCTTGCCCAGAAGAAGGCAATCGTTATCGGAACTACTGGATTGTCGCCCGATCAGGTACTGCGGATTAAAGACGCTGCGAAAACAATTCCCATCGTTTTTTCGCCGAACATGTCCATTGGCGTAAATCTTCTGTTTACTTTGGCTCGCGCCGCGGCAAAAGCCGTGCCGGGATACGATGTCGAGATTGTTGAATTGCATCATAATCAGAAAAAAGACGCCCCCTCAGGAACCGCCGCTCATTTGGCGCAGGTGATAGCTGAAACCCGTGGCAGTGACATGGCAAAAGACGGGGTGTACGGCCGAAAGGGTCTCACCGGCCCCCGGAAACAAGAAGAAATCGGCGTTATGTCGGTCCGTGCGGGCGACATTGTCGGCGACCATACCGTTTATTTTGCGGGCCCGGGTGAACGCATAGAGTTGGTCCACCGCGCGCATTCCCGCGACACTTTTGCCGCCGGCGCCCTCCGCGCCGCCCATTGGCTCGCCAAAAAATCCGCCGGATTATACGACATGCAGGATGTACTCAACCCCAGTTCTGCGCTGTAGTAACGCACAAAAATTACTCTTCCTCTTTCATTTCTTCCCGGTCACGGAGATATTTTTTCCGCAGCGATGAATTGCGCCCTTTCAGGGCAAAACAAGTTTCACAAATATTCCTCAAAAAGTCCTTGTTAATTGCACCCTTTTCTCTTATACTAATGATAGGGAGCTCATATACCTGTGAAAAGCTTGATGCAGTTAATTTCATCTTGCCTGATAACACTGTCAATAGTGACGGCATCCTTGTGTGTGCCCGGGGGCATAGCGTGGGCGCAGTCACCCTATCGATTACTAACCGCAGAGCAGTCGGCGCAATTGATGTGCGATATGGTAGGGTCGGTAGATGCAGTGAACACGGGATCAATAACGGCACCCGCCGATCGACAATCAGGAACCGGGTACACCGGCGATGAGCGTGTCTGTGCGCCCCTTTTTTTCCGCTCGGTATTAGTTATGCGGGTCCAATCAATTCCGGAAGTTGGGAACACTGTCCCGCCGATTGATCAGCAGAGGAAATTATTTTGTTGCCGCGGTGCCCCGTCCGGAGCAACCGGCGGATTAGAGATGATAAAGACGGGACATATATCGCTGGCGCGCGGCGATACAGCAGTAGTGTCATGTGTAAAGAAAGTTTTGGTAACCGGCCTGCAGGCAAAGGCCGGTTTTTCTTTTGGGAGGAAAACATGAAATACCGGTATCTGAACCTCATCATGGTGCGCAAAGCGTTAGCACTTCTTCTGACGGCGAGTCTCATCGTCAGCCCATCAGTTGTTGGGGCGATAGAAGCGGTGAGCGGCGGGCTTTTTGCGGGTAGCGTACTGAGCAAGGATACGGGATTAGGATTGATTATTCCTGCATCGTTTGGGCGGGTAGAAACGCAGCGTGATAACGGGTCCGACGGGTTGGTGGTCATAATTCAGGATATGCATTGCAATGGAGAAGTGCAACGCAACATAGCCGGCGTGCTGGGAGCGATAGAGTCCCGGCGGGGAATCGAAAAGATATATCTTGAGGGCGCGCGGGGGCAGGTCGACACCGCGTGGCTGCGCGACATCGCTGATACTGATCGTCGGCAGAAGTTGGCGACTGCATTGATGGACAAAGGGTATCTGACGGGCGCGGAATATTATTGCGCGACGAGCGCGCACAAAGCGGAGCTGAGCGGACTTGAAAACCAGGTGTTGTATGAATCCAATTTGAAGCGATTAACCCGCCTGCTTGCGGGAAAGCAGTCGTCCGCCGGATTGATTGCCAATATGCGTCGGAACTTGGATACGGTCAAGGATCGGTACTACAATCGCCGGCAGAAGCAAATAGCCCGGTTGATTGCCGCCAACGGTACCGGGAGCATCAGCGCCGAAAAGTATTACCGGCTCTTAGAAAAACTCGCCCGAGCCGGCGCGATAGAGATGACCCGTTACCCCAACATCAGCGCGTTTCTGCTGCTGCAGGGGATGCACCGGGAAATTAATCCTCGACGGATAAATAGGGAACTGCGGCAATTGCTTGCGGCATTAAAGAAAACCATGCCGTTTCGAGCGTATGCGGCGCTTACGGCGCTGGCAAACCGTCCTGATGAGCAGGACAATTTTTACGACGCAGTGTATAGTGCGGCGCTGAGCGGGAACATTGCTCTTGAGCGCGACATGGCGTCACTGAACGGATTCATGCAGTACCGGCAGATATCTGCGCGGTTACATCTAACCCGGTTAATTGCTGAGGAGAATGCGCTTATCCGCGACATTATGCGGGCCAACGCTGATACCCGGAGCGCGCGTGATGTGGCGTTCATGGTGTATTTCATGGAGATACTGGCGAATGTCGTTGATACGCAGGTGACGGCTGAGGATTACCGCTATTACACGACCAACAGAACCGAGTTCCAATCGTTGTGGAACCAATACGCTTATGACGGCAGTATGGCCCGGTTGGACGGCGTAATAAAAGAACTGGACGCGTATAATACAACCAATCTTGCGCGCAACGCCGTGTTTATGGACACTATACGCGAAGCGGTCAATGGTGCAGGAGGTCGACGGACATCGGTGATGGTGTGCGGCGGATTTCATACAGCCGGGATGCAGGCACTGCTTGATCGCGCGCGGATATCCTACGCGGTAATCACCCCGCGTACGGGCGGTGACGCGGTCACATCCGGGGCGACATACGCGCGGGTGGCGCGTGAGCAGGGTGATATCCTGGCGCAGACCCTGGCGTTGTACAATCTTTCGCAATGTCTGGTGTCAGAAAATAATGGTTTGAAAACGAGCGGCGATAAAGAAGTGCTGATAAACGCGGCGGAAATAAAATTACAACAGTTGATTGCGGACAAGAGTTCCATGACCAAGGATTCATTTACAGCGGCGATGAACAGCGTGGCGGAAGAATGGAATCGGGACATGGGCGCGCGCCTGGGCCCGATTGAATATCGGGGCAGTGTTGCTGAGCGCGATGGGTTAGCGGGGATATTTATTGTCAACGGGCTGGCCCTGCGGTTTGTGTGGCGTGATGGGAAGATGACATTTGCGGGGCAAGAGGAACGCCCCTTGGCAATAGGTGCTGCCGCGGTGAAAGCGCGGTGGGGTCTGGCGGCATACCGCCGGTACATCGAACAGATAGCGCCGCGTATTGAGTCAATACTGTTTCCGTTGACAGGCATGGTTATCATGCCTGTGGCGGCATATTATATGGGACTTGGTTTGGTTGCGGGTATGGGCGCCGGCGTATTGTGGGCGACGGTTGGATTTGCATTCGCGCATGTGATTGTCGATTGGATTCACCGTGGATTGGACAGCACATCCCGTGACGGGCGCAGTACGCTCGACGATGATTATAGGAATTTCAATGAGAAACTTCTTGCTTCAATAGGATTGGGCTTGCCGTATGTAATTCCTGGATTGTTAAGCGTCATAGTAACGCTTGCCGTCACTATGCCGCTGATTGCCATCCCTGTGTTAACGGCGGCGTTTATCAGTGTCGTTGTAATCAACGAAAGCGTTACGCGGACGCACGGCATGTATAATGCGGGGCGGATACGGAACGCGACGCCCATAGAATTGATGAAATCGGTTTTTGCACATGCGGGCGGGCTGGTGCGCCTCTTTGCAAAAAGCTGGGGCACGGCATTGATTCAACCAATCCCCCGTGTCCGTACGGTGGCTGGTAACGATACGGGAAAACGCAGCAGGTTGACGCATGTTTTGCGCAAACAAAATGAGTTGAATGTGAGCTCCCGGTATGTAGGCGCATGGAAGGTTGCACTGGTTAGCGGCAACCCGGTTTGCGAGCGTAGCGAAAATGACGACCAGTGGGGCGCTGTTGTCGAGCAGCAACAAGAAGACCAATTGCAGGAGACCGTCGCATCGGTTCTTGCGGGCTATCCTGCCACGAAACCGTTTACGATAGTTGTCAGTGAAGGATATGGGGTATTGGGCAGTATGGATATGCAGGCGGGTGTGATGTATGTAGATGCGCTTGCATTGCAAGAGGGCAATGCAATTCTTTTAGCGGCGGCGGTGGATCACGAGTTGTATCATTGGAACAACCCTGAAGCGACGGAAGAGACAACGGTCAGGCGCACGCAGAATTTTATTGCTGCTTTAGAAAGTACACAGCGGTCGGCGCTCAGGGGGGTCATCGAGGCGGAGTATGGGCGTTCTATCGCACAAGCGTTGGGCAACGGCGGTGATGCGGCGGCATTAGCGAACCAAATGGCGGTGACGGCGGCTGATCGCGCGGGCATTGAGAACCGGGTACAGTACTTTAGTAATCGCGACGGCAAACACTGGATAGTTATAGACGGTGAAGTTGAGTATGCTCTTGAGAAAAAAACACCTAAAGATCCGGCGCAATATAACGGCATATTGAAGTGGACCCCGTCAGGATTGGATACGATCCGGGAACTGCTCAGAGCCCGAGCGTTGGGCGAGCATGTGTTGTTGGTAGGTGACGCGGGAACAGGCAAGGACTGGCTGGCGCAGGCGTACGGGGAGTTGATGGGCGAGGAGCCGGTGGTGGTATCGCTGAGCAGTGAGACGGAAGGCCAGGAGATGGTGGCGTGGCGCGGGTTGGATAAGGGTTTGACGGTGTGGGAGTACAGCCACATCGTGAAGGGGTATGAAGAAGGGCGGATAGTTATATTAGACGAAGTAGCGCGGACGCGACCGGGCGCGCGAGCGGTGCTTAACGATATAATGCAGTCATCCGAGATACAGCTGCCCAACGGCAAGCGGGTGAAGCGCGGGGTGGGATTTCAGATAATAGCGACGATGAACGAGGTGAAGGAAGGGTACGGGGGCTACGAGTTAGGCGAGGATTTTGAGGACCGGTTTGGAGCGATAGTGAAGGTTGAGGCGTTGCCGGTAGAGCAGATGCGGAAGTTTTTGGTACGGGCGGGCAAAGACAAAGTGCCTGAAGAGTTCATCGATGAGTTGTTGAAGGTGTACGAGAGAATCCGAGACAATGGAAAAATAAAACGGAAGCTGTCGGTGCGGGTGATGGAACGGATAGTGGAGGCAGTGAGGGAGAATCAAGACGAGGACCTTGGAGAGATAATCAAGCGGGAATACCATATATACGAATGGGAAGATGCGGTAGCCGAGAAGGAAGTGGAGAAGGAACTACAAGGGTTAGTCGGGATGCGGATGGTTGAAGCAAGAAT